>JABAOH010008096.1_pt1 | contig 29712 bp, 36 predicted proteins | sample 7062181 | NCBI WGS metagenome assembly JABAOH01 (sample SAMN14538630, study PRJNA623070) | marine sediment metagenome | biome: marine biome [ENVO:00000428]; feature: marine pelagic biome [ENVO:01000023]; material: deep marine sediment [ENVO:00002113]; isolation source: pool of 5 deep marine...
TTGGGATTCTGCAGTCAAGAACTAGACCACCGGTTAAAACCGGTGGAATTCTTTATTTAAAATTTTATATAAAAAAGAAAGAATCCATATTTAAGTTTTATAAGGAAATAGGTTTTGAATATAAAAAACAAAAGAAATTGAAAAGTATTATAGAAAAATGGGACAGATTTGCTGTGGGGACCGAAAGGCCGCAACAGTAGCTCAGGGGGAGAGCGCTCGAGCAGAATGGGAAACCCGTTTTGTGGCGAGGCTGAAGTTCTCCCAGAAACCGAGATGTGGGTAAGACCTTACCTACACGGTAGGTGTCGTGGGACGAATGCAGGAAATTTCTTGCCTTCGCACGAATTCAAATCCCACCTGTCCCATACCTTTTTATTTTCTCTTCCGAATCAATTTTCATGAAAAAGATACGGGAAGGGCTGGCGGAGGTTTTCGTCCCTCCGGAATCCTTAACCAAAAGGAGCGAGACCTTTTACAATCCCGAGATGGAACACCAGAGGAACGTGACAGTCGCTTCTCTCAGGATGTTTAAAGTGGAGGAAGTTCTGGATCCCCTCGCTGCAACAGGGGTGAGGGGGATAAGGATACTGAAAGAGGTCAGGGGTGTTCGGAGGGTTTTGTTCAATGATATAAACCCGAAGGCTGTTAAACTGATCGAGAAAAACCTGAAACTGAACAAGATCCCGAAAAAGCGGTATGAAATCCAGAAAAGGGATGCGAATTCGCTCTTCCTGAAGAAAAGGAAATTCGATTTCGTGGACATCGATCCCTTCGGATCTCCCATCCGGTATCTGAAGAACGTGGGTTATGTTTTGCGAAAGAACTCCCTCCTAGGGGTTACTGCAACTGATTCCGGAGCGCTCGCAGGGAAGTTCGCGAAGGCGTGCTTCAGGAGGTACGGGGTTTTCGCGGGCAAAACGGATTTCCCGAAAGAGTTAGGAGTTCGGGTTCTGATAACCTCGATCCTTCAGAACCTCGCTGTTCATGAGCTGACCTTTGAACCGCTCTATTCCCACGCAAACCATTACTTCCGTACGATAGGCTTGGTCAAACACAATCCTGATAAGAATCTTTCGAAAATTAAAATGATTTCATACTGCCCGAAATGTCATAACAAGAAGATCGGAATTGAAACCAAATGCAATAACTGCAGTGAGAAAACGAATGTTCTCGGCCCGATCTGGACAGGGAAAATACAGGATAAGGATTTCTGTAGAAAGCTCCTAACGAATTTCGAATTCGGGAACAGGAAGGAGATCATGCTCTGCTCGGAGGAGATCGATTCCCCCTTCTATTACGATCTCCACCGGATAGCGAAGTCCATGAAAAAGAGCTCGCCGAAGATCGAGAACGTTATCGAGAACCTGAAAAGGAAGGGTTTCAGGGCATCGAGAACTCATCTCTGCGCGACTGGGGTTAAAACAAACTCAGAAAGAATATTTTTTTGTTAATTTATTCATGTAACTAGTATATTTTTTCCATTGCTTATCACTCCAAACTCCAATGTAAGGTTCATCCGGTACGCTCACAACTACGTATCGCTTTTTTATTCCTGCCCATTTTTTCATATCATATGGCAAAAGTTTTCTCCCACTACTATCCACTTTCATATTGTCTATGCTTGCAGCTTTAATTTGTTCTGCAAATTTCTCAGTTGAAATTTCGGGTTCAGAATCAGTGATTTTCAAAAAACTCAAATGTTTATATCTAAATGCTTCAATGAATCTTCCCAAACCACTTTCTAATGGAATTTCAATGGTATGTTTGGTTATGAATAAATTATCTCTGTTAAAATTTTTTAAAATATCTTTAGGGATACATATTCTCCCTCTCGCGTCAAGTTTTTTGATTTTTACGCTCATCTAAACACCTGCAATTAAATATTAGAAATAAAGAGAAATTTTTTAAACCTATTCCATCAGTTCCTCTTCTTCTCTGACCTTTTCCTCGACCTCGTCCTTTATGCCGAGTCTTTCCACGACCTCTTTGTAGCGATTCCGGATCGTGACTTCCGTAACGCCTATCGCGTCCGCTACCTCTCTCTGTGTCTTCTTCTTTCCCTCGAGAACAGCTGCGATGTAGAGAGCGGCTGCGGCAACACCGATCGGTCCTTTCCCGCTCGTGACGTCGTATCTTGTCGCCTCGTCGAGGATCTTCACTGCCTTAACCTGGATCTTCTCGTCCAGTCCCAGGAGCGAACCGAACCTCGGGATGTAATCCTGCGGCTTCGCCGGAAGGATCCGGATGTCAAGTTTCCTTGCTATGTAACGATAGGTCTTTCCGATATCTCTCTTGGAAATCCCGGATGCCTTCGAGATCTCGTCAAGCGTTCTCGGAGCTCCCTCCTCACGGCAGGTCGTGTAGAGCAGGGCAGCGATTATCGACTCTGTTGATCTCCCCCTGACAAGTCCTTTCTCAACAGCCTTTTCATACAGTTTCGCAACCTTTTCATGGATTGCCTGGGAAAGAGAAAGATAAGAGATCAGTCTCTGGAGTTCGGAAAATGCGAACGAAAGATTTCGATCTTTTGATTTGATAAGCCTTTTATGCCACTTGGAAAGCCTGTAGTATTGGGCTCTTTTCTTGGCGGCCACCTTGAACAGTTCACCTCTCCCCTTTCCGATTTCAGTTGTGATTCCCTGGTCGTGCTTGGTAACGGTTAAGGGAGCGCCTGTTCTGACCCTTCTCGATCTCTGGTTGTCGTCGAAGGCTCTCCATTCCTGAGTGGTGTCAATCATGGAAGAATCAATAACAAGACCGCATTTTGAGCATACCATCTCTCCCCTTGAAGGATCGTATCTCAAATCGGAAGATTTACATTCAGGACATTTCTTTTCCTTTTCGTCTTTCGGAACCATTTTACCTCCTTTCAGTGGTTACCAAACTATAAACGCTAATATATTTATATTTTACTCCTTTATAAAGATTTCTATAGTTTAGTGTATATTATTACTTTTAAGTGGTGGTTACAACCCCGGTAAACAATACTTATTTATAACAATTTCCCAATATTACTAAATTAAAGTTTTGAGGGTTTTCATGGCTGAAAAGGTAGGGGAAGTGAAAGATCTCAAGGTCGGATCGTACGTCATGATCGATGGCGAGCCCTGCAAGGTCGTTAAGGTAACGAAGTCAAAACCGGGGAAGCACGGCTCCACAAAGGCAAGGGTGGAGGCCGCGGGGATTTTTGACGGCAAGAAGAGGACGCTCCTGAAACCCACATCAGCTTCCTGCAAGATCCCGATAATTCTCAAGAAGGGGGCACAAGTCGTTTCCATGACAGGGAACGTCGCGCAGTTAATGGATCTTTCGGACTACTCGATGTTCGAGTGCTCGATACCGGAGGATCTGAAGGACAGGGTTCAGCCGGGGAAAGAAGTGGAATACTGGGAGATCGGGGACAGGAAGATGATCAAGCAGGTTAAATAAGATCCTATTTCACGTAATGTTTTTCTATTAGTTTTTTTACCTCTCTAGGATACATGTTTGCATACTTCTCTGAATGTTCAATAAGTTCTGTTGAATATAACTCGCTAACTGGACTTTCATTCAGTTCAAATTTAAGTTTTAATTCCCCTTTACTTTCCGGCAATTTTATAAGTCCCCTACTTTCCGGCAGTCTTATTAGTCCCAGATCCCCCTCAATTGTTCTTTTAGGAACGGTAATCCATCCATATTCGCCTGTATTTTTATATACAGGATCCTCGCTCCAGAACAACGGTCCGTTATCACATCTGGAAACCAATAATTTAAATTTTTTGTACATTTTTTTGTGTGCATTGAAACTAGAAAAGTCCGTGCAAGTATCCGAATCAGTCATAACATAATAATCCCACTTTCCTTCAGAATTCATTATCTCGACTATTTTGCCGCTCAAACTTGAAGGTTGCCTAATAACATCAGACACTGCAATCTCAAATTTAGGACTTTCCATAAGGTATGGATTATCATCCAAGAAATTTCTAAATACTTCTCCGGAAAGGATTGACTCCAGCCAGACTTTTTTAAGAGGAAGTTCTCCCATCCAAGCGTGTATAATCTCACTCTTGCGATCAAAATCCTGAGGCTCTTGGTAGAAAGGTGCTATTATGAACCTTTTTACATCATATTCCTTGCCTTTCTGAAGGGTTGTTGCCATGTTGTATGGACTAAAAGGATCGAAATCACCCAGGTATATGATCGCCCTTTTCATCTAAATTCACCTTCCAAATTTACAAAAGTAGTGATATTTATATTTTTATTTGTTTCTGTATGGGATTAACCGAAATATTCTGGGTGATCATTCACCAGTCTTTCGTAATTCGGCCTGGTCAGCACCCCTATGTCATTGTCGACCCCCGGTTCTGTTGATGGTTTTATTTTGAAATAGAATTTTTCGGCAAGTCCATACCCTTTAGCGCTTGTTATCTGAGTTTCTACCTCAGATATTCTTGGTATTGCAAAAATGGTTTTCAACTTCTCTGACAAGAGAACAGAACCTGTTCTGACCTTACCCAATCTCACGGAATAGCCGCTTATTGCTCTTTCAGTGTCGTCAATACTGGCGCCAGAAACACCATAGAGTGAACCGTTTTCTGGGTTTTCGGAAACAACGAAAAGGGAAGAATCCATACCTATGAAATGTTTGAATCCAAATTCGAAATGACCAAAAGCGCCTTTTCTTATCGCTTCCGGAACTTCTGTAGACCCCTCTTTCCATCTTTTCAGTTCTTCCATGACCATTTCAACATCCGACTCTCCAATTCTTCTTATACGCATTGGATTTTCTGTTGCGTTCTTTCTGATAACCGGATTGTATACCAATTCTCCCATATGTACCGAGAAGTTATAACCAAAATTAGTTTTAAATAAGCAGTGCATGAAAGGAGTACACAAGTCTTTTAAGCCTTTTAAACTCTCTTTCCACTTAAAAACTATGCTATATCTTCGGAAGACGTTTGGTTATGAACATCCTCTGGAAGAGGCGGACGTCGTTCTGATAGGGATCCCCTGGGACTTCTCGCAGACCGGGTTTCCCACAAGATACGGACCCCTGTTCATTCGCGAAGCCCTGCGAAACGTGGTGGGGTATGATACGGAGACGAAAACGAACGTGTTCGAAGCATTCAAATTCTGCGATCTCGGGGATGTGGAGGTCGTCCCTGGGAACTGGAAGTTAACAGAGGGGAGGATAAGGGACACGGTAAAATCAATCTTCGAGGTAAATCCAAAAGTTTTTCCTGTTTTCCTCGGAGGGGATCATCTCGTTACGCTCGGTATTCTGAACTCACTGAAACCCCGGAAGCTAACGATAGTTGATCTTGATGCGCACAGGGATATGGCGAAGGATTTTTTGGGCGAGAGGTATTCGCACTTCACCTGGGCACGGCATGCGCCTTTCGAGATCAGGCAGATAGGGATTCGTTCTTTCACGAAGGAGGAGGGCTCGAAAGGGTTGAAAGGGGATTTAAAGAATATAAGGAATCCCGTTTACCTCACGATAGATCTCGATGTTCTGGAAACGAGCGACGTGGGAACTCCTGAACCGGGCGGGATGGGTTTCGTGGAACTAACAAAAATCCTGAAACAGGTCTGCAAACACAAATTAATCGGGATGGATATTGTTGAATGCGGAGCGATGAGGGTTAATTCCCCAAGCGCGATAATCGCGGCAAATTTGATAAAAAAAGTTCTTGGTTTTAGGAAAAAATAAAAAAGTTTAAATATTAATTTGGTATTAATAATAATTGAAAATAAAATTGAAAATTTTTCAATAGGAGGGTGTTAGGATGGCCAAAAAGAAGGCAAAAAAGAAGGCAAAGGCAAAGAGAAAGAGGAGATAAAGATATTAGGTGATTTGTTTGTTCTTGAAAGAAGAGGACACTCCGGAAGGCTGGGAAGAAGATGAAGACGTTTAATCCTCTTCTTTATTTTTTATAATATTGCTCGTTTTGTAACCCTTCAATTCGTCCCTTATCCTTATTATCTCGCAGTCAATCCCTTCTTTCTTTAGCATTTTTTCCAGTTCCTTCTCGCTTATTTTCTGATCGTACCCAAGAACTATCACGTTTGGTTTTTCCCTCCGGACGACATTCATGAAATCCGCTTCATCCCCTATCACGACCCTATCCGCTATCCCGAGTTTTTCCAGATTTTTCTTCCTTATTACCTGATCGAGGACAGGGTATTTTTTCGTGAGTTGCGCGGTCCTATTGCTCGCAATCACAACGATCAGGTAATCCCCTAACTCTTTCGCTCTCTTCAAAAAGAATTCGTGCCCCTTGTGGACCAAATTGAAAACCCCGCCAATGAGAACTTTATTGACCATATTAACCCTTTTCAGTTAATGGTTAAAAAATTATTTCTTTAAAGAAAGAGCTTCAACAGGACAGAAGTTAACGCATATCCCGCAGCTGGTGCATTTCTTTGCATCACAGACGATTCCGTGTTCTGTCAGATCCAGAGCTACTTGGGGGCAAACACCTACGCATCCTCCGCAGCGCAGGCACTTGTTCTTGTCAGTTTTAACAGCCATAAAACCGCCTTTTTAATGATAAGTATAAGCCTCAGCATTTAAATATTTTTGTTAAAGTTAGGTTATGGAAAAGTTTTCGATCCCTACCGTTGGTTTAATAATTGAAAGGAAAAACCCGGAAACTGGAGAAATCGAGATTCTAATACAGAAAAGATTCAAACCCCAAAGTGATCCTAAGTATTCGGGAGTTTATGAACTACCTGCAGGAAGAATTCAGGAGTTCGAAGATATACGTGATTGCGCACGAAGGGAATTGAAAGAGGAAACGGGTTTGGATTTTGAAGACATCGAAATAGAACACACGGAAATTTTCGAAAAGGATGGTGATAAAGCCTTCGCTTTTATTCCATTTTGCTGTGAGCAGATGATGAAAGGACCTTATCCTTACATAGGATTTATTTTTATAGCAAGTGTGAAGGGAGAACCTAAAGAAACAGAGGAAGCAAAGGAACCTAAATGGATTAGCTTAAAAGAACTGAGAAAAATTATAGAAGAGAAGAATTTCCATACCTACCACATAGGGGCATTGCAAATGTATTTAAATAAAAAATCGAAAGATATGTCATAAAACTTAATGGGGGTTGTAATATGAAAAAGGAAAGTACCGCTGTCGCATATCCTACGATTCCAATAGTTTTCGTATCATCCGTCCACCCAGACAGAATCCCTTTGCACAATACCATGGGTTTGGCTGTAACTGATCTTAAGGAAGAAACGAGGACTGAAACCAAGGTTGAGGTAGTAGGGAACAAGAATGATGTAAAGTTCTATATTGGTGACGAACCGATTGAAAAGGAAAAATTAAGAGATGTTTATCGCATGGTTGAGATATTTAAGAAGGAATCCGGTGTGAAGAACATAGGGCTGAAGATAGTATCGAGAAACTATAAGATATATTCAGGGAGCAGCGATGCGGGAGCGGCGGCTCTGGTTGTCGCGCTGGACGATTTATTCGGAACCAACATGAGTAAAGAAAAACTCGCGGATCTTTCTATGTTGTTATCGGAATCTTCTGTGAGAGCTTTATATGGAGGGATGAATGAACTTAATGTGGATGGTTATCCGAAAATGTACGGAAAGCTCATAGCTGATGAAAAAGATTTAAAAAACCTTAGGATATTCGCTTTAACGTTTGATTATCCCACAAGGGTAACCGCGGAAGAGATATTCCATGCCACGAGAAGCAATCCATTCTATGAATATCGTTTGAAAACGATTCCAGAATGGATGGCGAAGATAAAGGAAGGTTTGCTTCTTAAGGATTGGGATGCCGTTTTCATGGCGGCCGAGGATAACTGTTCTAACGCGCACTATCTCATAGAATCCTCTGGTTTTGGCCTGCGTTGCAGAAAAAAGGAAATGATGAATGCCTGCATAGACGTGGAAGAAATACGAGCGAAAGGTTTGTATTGCTACTGGACGGCAGGCGGTGGAAAGGTTATAAACGTGTTCTCATGGGGAAGAGATGCTCCTAAGGTCAAGAAAGAGTTAATAAAGAGGGGATACAAACCAGTGGAATACAAAGTAGCGAGCGGAGCAAAAATAGTGAAGTAGGTGGTGGAATGATGTACTCTGATGAGAATTCGTTTTTGATGTCAACTGGCCTGAAATTGAAAGAGATAAGCGAAATACTATGTTCTTCTGAAACGGATGAAGAGGTTGAAAAGAAGTTGAAGGGGAAGGGTGAGAAGTATCTTAGGAGATATCAACTAATAAAGATATACAAAGAAATGGTCTCCTCAGGTGAAATGAAGCTCTCCATCGTTCCAATAATCGCTGCGTTGCCCTGCGTGGGAAAGACGACAATATCGAGGGAAATAGCCACAGCGTTGGGCATAGGGAACGTTATGGGTGGAGACGCTATAAGGGCTTCGTACAGAGAGTTAATAGACGAGAATGAGCATCCAGAATTTTTCTGTTCTATATATGGAGCATGGCAGTTTGTTGGTGATAAGAAAGAGACAGAAGAGAATATTATCAAGGGTTTCTATGCACAGGCAAAGATAATGAACGATCTTATGGAAAGGATCGTAGCAGACAGGGGCGTGAGAGATGGGGAATCAATGGTCGTTGAGTATTTGCATTTCTTGCCATCTCAATACGATCCGAACGTTTTGAATCATCCAAGTGTTATACCTATCGTTTTGAGGCTTGAATCCATGGATGAGTGGAAAAGGAGGATTGATGAAAGGGACAGGACAAGCCATCTTAAAGGGAATTCACAGCGTTTGATCCCTGCTCTCGAGAAGTACAAAAAGATGCAGGAGGTCCAGTGTGAAGACGCGAAGAAAATTGGAGTCCCTATAATAACCTCGGATAATATGGACGAGGCTTTGGATAAGGTTCTGGACATAATTTTTGATAGGATTGAAAAATTGATAGAACTGAAGGACGTGAAGGAAGAAAGTATAGAGAAGCTGAAAAAGGTAGAAAAGGAGAGGGCTCTGAATCCTGATGAAAAGAGGTGATAGTTATGCCAATAGATTTACCTGAAGACACTCGAAAGGTCATAGAAGAAGGGAATAAGAAAGTCAAGGAATGGGTTGAGAAGAATCTTGACTGGAAAGCAGAGGATTGGCCTAAAATCCCGAAGAAGGAAGAGGTTAAAGCGGAAGTCTTGGTTGAATCCAATCCAATACTCGGGATTGAGAAGTATTTAGGTATGCATGACAAAGACCAGCGGATCGCACATTTCCCTTCTCTTAAATTAACGAACGATTCCTTCCGAACCAAACTTTACCTGAAATTCGATCCTTCTCTTAAAGAGGATATAATAATTTTTGGGGATAAGTTCGCTGAAGGAAAGGATCTTAAAAGGTTTATGAAGATTGTCAACTTCTTCAGGGAACTGGTAGGCATAAAGACCAAAGTCTTGATAATTTCAATACACATTCCCAAGGTTGAATTACCTGCGAAAGCAAAGGGTCTCGGACTCTCTGCCTCAGCCGGAGGAGCGGCAGCGAAGGCTTTGATTGAGGCCGCTTTGCCTGAATTTTCAAACAATAACAGGTTTTTAAATGTGGTTGCAAGGTATCTTTCTGGATCAGCGACAAGTTCAGCTGCCGGAGGTTTTTCCGTATGGTTCTCACACAGGGGAATTGACTCAAAGGATTGTTATGCTGTTCGTATAGACAAAGATGTTGATGCCAAGTTGGTCGTGGTCCCGATCCCAAAGGCAATAAAGACAGAGGATGCACACGGATCAGCAGAAAAATCCCCCTGGTATGAACACTGGGCAAGAAACAAACCTGAAAATGTTACTAAACTCATGGAAAAAATAAAGGAAAAGGATATTGATTCCATAGGAAAGATCGCTGAACTGGATTCCTTGAACCTTTTCCACTTGTTAGTCTCGGGGGGTGAATTCTTCAACTGGGATCCTTTCACACTGGATGTTCTAAGGAAAGTCGTTTTGCTGAGAATGGAGAAGGGTTTGAAGGCATATTGTTCCATGGATACGGGTCCCTCAGTAGCGATAGTAACCGATAGCAAGAGCGCAGAGAAAGTTAAGGAAGAGATTGAAAAGTTTGTCAAGGAATCAGGAAGGGATTATCCAATATACATAGCAGACATTGCAGGGCCCCCGAGAAAACTTGATCTTTCAGAAAAGGATGAGATCTTAACCCCACAGGTGAAGGAACTTCTCAGGCAGAAGGGTGTAAAGATTGAGTGAGATAAAGGCAGTTATTTTTGATTTTGATGGAGTGATATTTTCTACGCCTAAAATTTCCTACCCCATCTGGAAAAAGATTTTCGATGGCTTAGGGATAGAGTTTTCAGAGGAAATATACAGAAAGAAGTTCCAAGGTGCTAGGACAAGTGAAAAGGTTCCCAGAATTTTGAAGGAGCACAGTAAATACAGTGAAGAGCTTGTTGAAAAAATTCTTGAAGACAGAGAGAATGTGAAAAGAGAGGTATTGAATGATATTGAAAATAAAGATTTTGAGGATATGATCATTCCCGGTTCCATTGATTTCTTAAAACAGGTGAAGGACGGGGGGTTAAAAATGACTCTCGTAACATCATCAGTAAAGGAAACTGCAATGGTCCCGATAAAAAGACTGGGTATTGAGGATTTTTTCGACGTCCTTCTCTTTGCAGGTGACGTGAAAAAGGGCAAACCTGATCCCGAAGCATTCCTACTTGCGGCTAAAAAAATGGGAGTTGAGCCGAAATCGTGCATTGTTTTTGAAGACGCTGTTAATGGGCTAAAGGCTGCGAAAAACGCAGGAATGAGAGTGGTCGCTGTGAACAGCAGCAATAATTATGAAGATTTAAAAAGGGAAAATCCAGAGAGGATAATAAACAATTTTGAAAATATTAACTTAGGTGATTTTATTGAGTGATGTAAAGGCGTTCGTGTTTGATGTCGGAGGTGTCTTCCGAGATTCGAGCAAAGCTCTGCACTTCTCATACAAGAAGGCATTTGAGAAGCATAGGTTGGAATTCCCATTTTCAGTCAGGGAAACTTGGCTATTGCAGGGGTTTGATGAATTTAACAATTTCTACCAAATACACCGAACCTTGCTTGCTGTTTTGAGGGGAAAGGCAAATGTATCTGAAATCCTAGAAAATGAAGATCCTGTTAAAGAAACGCTTAAAATAATTGAAAAAAATGTTTTCGGAAAGGACGAAGGGATGTTAAAAGACATGGAAGACTACGCCTTCAAGATCTTCGCAACAGAGGAATCAAAGAAAATGATAAGGGTTTATGATGGAGTCAAGGAAGGCATTAAACTCCTTAATTCCAGGAAATTCCCTATGGGGGTGGTCAGTGTCGCAAAGAGAGATCTGAATGTTAAATGGTTGAAAGATCACATCGGAGATTATTTCAACCCAGTTTTAGGTAGTGATGAATTTACAACCAAGGTTGAAGGTATTAAGGAATGTTGTGAGGCTTTCAGACTGAACCCTGAAAATGTTGCGATGGTTGGAGATTCTATAACAGATCTGAGAAATGGGAGGAAAGTAGGATGTAAAACTGTCGCATTGTTATGTGGAATGGGAATGGAAAAATTTCTTAGAAATGAAAGTCCTGATTACGTTTTCAAGGATGTTTTAGAAGTGGCGAAATATTTCTGCAAATGATTAATTTTTTAAAACAGAGGCAAAATTACCCCTTTCGAGAATTTTGATTCCTTTTTCTTTCGCTTTATCGGAATCGCTCTGAAAGGAATATCCTCCCTTTATAAGGAAGACTTGAATTCCATTCTTCTTGATCTCTCCAAGATCACTATGTAAGATATCGTTTATTAGGAAAATGTTTTCGGGGGGTATGCTCTCTTTTTTCGAAATGAGATCAATTTTTTTCTTTATGTCCCCATCTCCCTTTGAGAGTATGTTTTCCTTTTTCACGAAATCTAGACCGTATTTGTCGAGCAGTAGAGAACAACTTTCCTTATCCTTACTCGTTGTTATATAGATGGTAAAACCTTCTTTTGAGAGTTTTCTGAGTTCCTTTATGTTCTCTTCTATTGGTTCCTGCAGATTGAACCAGGATTCAAGATCGTCCTCCCTTAGCCTTTTCCTCTCTTGGTAAAACTTTTGGTTGAAATTTTTTAGAACATCCTTGGAAATTTCATTCTTCATCTTCTCGAATTCTCTTAGAAACGGATTGAGTTTTTCTTTGGATTCTGAAATTAAGAGTTCATAAACTCCATCAACATCCTGTTCGATTAGTTTCAAAACAACAAGGTAATCCTCTGCTATCGAAACCAAAGGTCTTAACATAGTGAATCCTCTCAGAACGAGGGTGTTCTTAACCAATTTTATTTCTTTTGGCTCGATTGGTCTTCTGAAGAAACTGTCGGGGTTGATCCCATTATATGCATTAAGAGAAACCAGACAACATTCGTTAATACTGTGATTAATCACACCATCAAATGAGGTCGCGAGGATTTTTTTGCCCATTAGATTAAGATTGATTTTAAATTTAAATAGAAACAGCTTATTCTTTTTATTATGAAAAATTTGATCTTCGTGAAGCTTGGTGGATCACTGATAACGGACAAGTCCAAACCTTACACGATCAGAGCGGACGTTATAAAAAGAGTCTGCAGAGAGATAAGAGAAGCGCGAAAGGGAAAGCCGCTTCTGATAGGGCATGGAGGAGGAAGCTTCCCCCACGTCTCGGCGAAAAGGTATGAAACCCATAAGGGTGTGATAAACAAGAAGAGCTGGGAAGGGTTCGTAAAAGTTCAAAATGATGCGGCAAAGCTCAACAGGATTATTATCTCTTCGCTTATTGAGGCAGGAGAGAAAGCGATATCGTTCCAGCCCTCAGCTTCCTGTATTGCCAGGAATGATCATATAATCGAGTGGTATACGAAACCCATCGAAACTTCGTTATCCGAAGGGTTGATACCCGTTCCCTACGGGGATGTGTGTCTTGATCTTAAAAAGGGATTCTGTATAATTTCGACCGAGGAGGTATTCAGATTTCTTGCTAAAAAATTGAAACCTGAAAGGGTAATAATGGTTGGGAAGACTGACGGGGTTCTTGATTCTGAAGGGAATGTTATCAAAGAAATAACAAAAAAGAATTTCGGTGGAATAAAGAAATCGTTAATGTCCTCAGATGGTGTTGCGGATGTCACAGGAGGTATGTTTCTCAAGGTTAAAAAGGCATTGGAAATGGGGGCGGAAGTTGAGATTATAAACGGTCTGGAAGCCGGTATTTTAAAACGCTCGCTGCTGGGAGAAAGCGGACTGGGAACTATAATAAGGGGCTAAAACAAGAAGATAATATGTCTGTTACGATGTCTCGGAAGGACGATCACATAAGGATCTGTCTGGAGAAGAAGGTGGAATTTGTTAAATCGAACGGTTTCGAACACGTGGAGCTCGAGCATAAGGCGCTTCCTGAGATCGACAAGGACGAGATCGATCTGGAAACGAAATTCCTGGGGAAGAAGTTCAATTATCCCCTGTTTATAGAAGCGATGACAGGAGGGACGAAGGAAGGGGAGAGGATCAACAAAAACCTTGCGAAGGCGGCTGAAGCGCTCGGGATCGGGATGGGTGTCGGATCCCAGAGGGCGATGCTGGAGGATTCGAAATTGGCGAGAACCTATTTCGTCCGCGATGTGGCGAAGAACATGTTCCTGCTCGGGAATATCGGGGCGGTCCAGCTCCCTCAGTATGATGTTGAAAACATAATCTCGCTCGTGGATTCCATAAAGGCGGATGGTCTGGCGGTTCATCTGAACGTGGCGCAGGAACTAGCTCAAAAGGAGGGGGATAAATCCTGGAAGGGGGTTTACAGCAACATAAAATACCTGTGTAAGAAGGCGAAGTTTCCCGTGATCGCAAAGGAAACTGGCTGCGGGATCTCGGGGAAACTTTCTAAAGATCTTGTCAGGGCCGGGGTGAAGGCGATCGACGTTGCGGGAGCTGGGGGAACGTCCTGGGTGAAAGTCGATAGTTTCCGGACAAAGGAGGATTTCTCCCATATAGAGGAGTGGGGAATTCCGACAGCGGAGGCTTTGAGGGACGTGGCGAAAAGCGTGAAGGTCCCGATCATTGCTTCAGGAGGGATAAGGAATGGTAGTGAGGTGGCGAAGGCTATCGCGATGGGTGCGAGTCTTGTTGGGCTTGCGCTTCCTTTACTGAAGCCAGCGACAGAATCTGCGGACAGGGTGAAGGAACGTCTGGAAAAGATAATCTCCCAGTTAAGGGACGCGATGTTCCTGGTTGGGGCGAGGAATATGAAAGAACTGAGAAAGGTGAGAGTGATTTACCTGTGATCATTTTCTTATGAAAACGTATCTCCTTGGGATCCATTTGCCTTCCTTTCCTGAATAACCGCATCTTGAACACACGAGCTTGTAGAGGAGTTTCCTCCCCTTCAAATTCTTGGTGTAGATCTTTCGGAGGGTTTTGGAGCATGAAGGGCATTTCTTTCGTAACTTCCCTTTCCTGGTTTCTATGGTCAGCCTGAGGTTTGGTATGCCCAGGGTCAGCAAACGCAGCCTCCGGGGTGATATGGTTAGTTTGTGATCAACCCTCTTAAGGCTCGCGTTGACAAGGAGGGTGAATTCCTCCTGGGAATCTATCTTCTTGTATTTCTGCATGACTTCCTTTACCACGAAAAGAATAACGTCCCTTTTAGGTAGCCTCGTTCCTTTCTTCATAACTAAAATTTGAAAAGGTATTTTTTAAGGTTTATTTTGCCTTTCCTTATCTCTATTCCGTCCCTCCGGAGGAGGAGAATTTTCTTTTTGACCCCTTCCTTTGCTGAATAGCCTCCAAGCGTTCCATTCGAGCGCACGACCCTGTAGCAGGGGATGTTCACAGGGTCTTTGTTGTTTTTCATTCGTAACCCGACTGTTCGCGGGTGGAGTTTCGAAATCCTTCCCAATTCTTTGTAGGTCGTGACCTTCCCTCTCGGGACCTTTTTAAGAAACTCGTATACCTTTGAAACCATGTTAAAAATTTATGTTTGAATTTTAAAAACTTCGCAAGTCTTTCGAATCTTACATGTTTAAACATTAAACTATATAAATACCAAAAATACATATAATATATAAACGTATGGGAATTAAATTTATTCTGTGGGGATTCCTGTCGTTCATAAGGATAGAGACGTGTCTTTTCGTGACAGGTATATCCCTTTCCGGTTATCTGCTGTTCAACCAATTGGGTTTCAAGATTTTCCCCCTTTTTCTAGCGATTGTTTTGGGGACGGGAGCGAGCTATGCCTACAACCACCTGACGGACAGGAAGGAGGATATTGTCAACAACAGGATTCTGAACACTTTTGTCCTGAACATCAACCTGGGAAGAAAGATCGCTCTTTCCCTTTTTCTTTCGGGTTTGTTTTTATCCATCTTCCTCTCGCCCGTTTCCACGATCCTTTATTCTTTGCTGGTTGTTCTGTCCCTGGTCTATTCAGGGTTCAGAATAAAGGAGATGCGGATCAAGAACGTGTTCACGGGGTTCAGCATGGCTCTGACTTTTTTTATAGGAGCGGGCGTTGGGGGCTTTTTAAATTTCGAAATCCTCTCCTATTTTCCGTTCGTGTTCCTGTTCGGTTTCGCAATAAATATGCTGGGGGACATGAGGGGTTACAGAGGGGATAAAGCCATAGGGATGAAAACCCTTCCGGTTGTTTTCGGGTTTGGGGTGACGAAGTTTGCGATCTACACCACAGCGGGTATCTTTTTGCTGTGCGTTATAATTTTCGGATTTTCAAAACTCTATCCGCTGATCCCATTCCTGTTTCTTGCCTCTTTCTGTCTCCAGAAAAACAACCTGAAAGGGACGAGATTCGCTATCCTGTCCTCCTTCATTTTCCTGCCCGTGTTCATCGCGGCGACAAAAATGGTGGGTGTCTGATATGTGTGTGGTCACGTTCGACTGGGAAGAGAACGATGCGGGGGAGAAGGTCAGGCGGTTCAGGAAGAAAAAATCATTGGTCTGGGCTGTCATAGAGGTTACGAACAGCTGCAATCTGAACTGCATATGGTGCTACGCCAACTCCGGGAATAAGGCCAAGATAAGGAGGGAACACATGGGTTTGGCTGAACTCAAAAAACTGGTAGGGATGCTTAAGGATTCCGGACTGAACCAGATAACCTATTCGGGAGGGGAACCCACCGTGTATCCAAGGATAAGGGAAGCCGTTAAGATCGCAAAGGATAATGATTTTGTTGTCCACATGAACACGAACGGATTTGTCCTTACAAGGGGTTTCGCAAGGGAGCTGAAATCCCTCGGCCTGTCCCAGATCCAGACCAATATAGACAGCGTTGACCCGAAAAAACATGATTACCTCCGAGGGAGGGAGGGATCCTTCTACAGGGCGGTAAGCGCGCTGAAAAACGCCAGGAAGATCGGGATAACCTGCGTATCGCAGACCGTTCTTACAAAGGAGAACGAAACTGAAACAGTTGGTATTTTCGAACTGGCGAGGAGTCTGGGATTGCAGAGGTGCAGGGTATGGGACATGATGCCTTCGAGCGGTTGTGCGCTGGAGAATTTCGATATCAGGCCAACCAATTATATCGAATCCCTCAGGAAGCTAACTAAATTCGCTGAGGGGACAGGGGGGAAACACATAGAGTCAGGGGAGCCTTTCTTCCCCCTGGATTTCGAGACTTCCCTGAGAGTCTCGCACATCCCCTGCGTTGCCTCTCACGGGGTCCTGGTCAACTTCGCGTACAACGGGGACGTTTACTACTGCGTAACCCAGAGAAAACCCATGTTCAACGTTTTCAGTGATGTTGAGGGGGGGTTTGAGGAATTCTACATGGTAAAACTCAGGGAATTCCTGAAAAAGGCGAAGCTTAACCCCGGGTGTACGGAATGCGAATTGTTCGATAAATGTGGAGGGGGGTGTTACACGAGGAGGAGTTATTCGAGTGAAAGGACGGATTACTGGTGTCCTAGGGTTTTGAATAGACAACCTCAAGGAGCTTCCCCTGATGTTTCGCACTCTCCAGCTTAAAACCCTTATCCAGAATCCACAGATAACCGAGAACTGCATTCACCAGGAAAATCCAGTTATCCCTCTCCATTTGCAGACCGAAAGGAGGATTCCTTATCTCGAAAATGATTTTTTTCTTTCTTTCCAGTATTTTAACGACCCCCCAGCCCATGGTCTGCAGGAGGATTTTTATCAATCCCAATTTCCTGGTAACTGTTGTTTTTGAATCAATCACCCTGCGGAAGAAATTGTATGAGATCTCCGGAATCCTGTCCGCTAGTATTTTCTTCTCCCCAACCAGATGGAAAAGCGTGCTCTCAACCGTGTACACCGATCCGCCCCTGAAGTATATCCTGTTTCCCCTGAGCTGGAAGATTTTTCTTTCTAGTGCCTCGTGCAGGGTGAATCCCTTGACAGGTTTCAGGCAATTCAGCCTGTCGTACGTTTTCTTGCCCTTGGACCTGATCCTGAATTTTCTGTTCCTGTCTTTTCTGAAAACGTATCTGTTGAGATTCCTCGTTTGCGATACCTTTACAACATCAATCCCTGAGTCGAAGAGGGAATTGCATATTCCCATGAAGAGGCCGACAGAGAACTGGTTTCTCCCGATAGTTCCTGTTATCGCCTCCTTCCTGGTTTCTATCTCTATCATGCCGTTTTTCATTTTTATGTTGAAGTCCTCCATGAGGCCTACGTTTATCCAAACCCTTTTCATTATCCTGCTCAGGATAGGTAAGGGGAGTTTTTTGATCGTGCCCGGAACGAGCTGCCCGAAATAAAGAAACATCCACTTCCTGCCGATATCCATCATTTCCTTGGAATATCCGGATTCTTCGCATTCCCTTACGTACCCTATGAATATATCACCAAAGAAAAGGCTGTTTCTTCTCTTCTTAATTCTCAGTTTGTTTACAACTCCGCCAACGCCCGTTTCCAGAATGTTTTTCCTGAAGAGTTCTGATATTCTCATAATCCAAATCGGGATCAGATGATCTTGGTCCCTGTTAAACTCAAATCTTTATCATTTATCACGAATTCATGGGGTATCTTGGGGTCGAAGTTCGCGTATCTCATCTTGTGAACGGTCAGGGTTCTCATGGGTTTTTCCTCCAGCTCGAGGAAGGAGAGGTGCAAAACACCGTCACACTCGAAGGATTCCCCGTTTCCGGTGTCTATGTTCTCCCCCATGGTTTCGCACAGGAGGAGCGTGCAGCCCATGGATCTCAGGTTTTTCACAAGTTCGGAGAGGTGGAGCCTGTAGCACCTGTTGCTCTCCGAGAATATCAGCAGCTTGTTCACGTTGTCTATCACAAGCCTGTCTATTTCCGGGTAGGAAGAGATTATGTCTATGAACTTCTTCATGGTTATGTTCTCTCCCAGGGGTATGTGTTCTATCGCTAGGTTCTTCCCGACATGTTTTTCAGCTCCCTTCAGGGAAGTTATTCCCTTGGATGCCCTCAGGAGTTCGTCCTTCGTTTCGTTGAGAGAAACGTAACAGCATTTCTCCCCCTTCCGGATGCCCTCCATGAGGAATTTGAGGGCAAGAAGGGTTTTTCCTGAACCGGGTCCCCCCGAAAGGAGAACAGTGGTGCTCAGTGGGAAGCCTCCCCCAAGCATCCTGTCCAGTTTATTGATTCCCGTTTTAACTATCATCATCTCACCTCTCTAAACACAGGTATTCCGAAATTCGACCTTTTCAGTTTTATTAAAAGGAAAACCTCGTCATTTATATTGAATGTTTTCGCTGGAACCTTTTTCTCGAGATCGGTTATCTCGTGTCTATCCAAGATTTTTTTGGGGAGCATTATCCTGTTGCTGTTCCCGAGCTTTCCCGTCGTTAACGGCCTGTCCAAAATGTTCGAATGGGCCGGCAGGAGGAGCAAATCCCTTGTTTCCTGGTTGAGCAAATCGTATTCATCCTTGGATATCTTCAAGTTCACGACTATGTTGCCCTTTCTGATGTCAATAGAACGAATATCTGCCATACAGTTATATATTTCAGTAAGATATTTAAACTTTTTGGAGTTTTTGTTAACATTTATGTCCACAGTTCGTTCGATTCGCTTTCTGTTTCGAGGACAACCCCGAACCTGGAGAAGAATGTGTAGCATTTAGGGCACTGGAAAGCCTCAGGCCTCCTGTTCCATACCCTTCCCAGCGTTCCGCACACAGGACATTTTTCCATAAAAATCAACTTGCCTATTAAATAAATTTATAGTTGCTCACCTTTATATTCATTTTCTTTGCCTTTTCCAGAATATCGAATTTTTTCTTTCTCCCCACTCCCTTCGACATCACCGCAACATCCTCTTTCGGGTTTATTTTTTCGAGGTCTTTCGTATTCCTCACGATAACCTCTCTGTAGCCCTCCCTGGTCAATCCCCGAACGCTGGAGGGAGAGCCATAACCCGGTCTCGGGAGCGAACCCTTCGCCTTTTCCTGCCTTCGGAGCTTCGAGTGTATGCCTCTAGGTTTCCTCCATTTGTCCCCGAGGGCTTTCTTCCTGAACCATTCCTGCCTCTTGAATTCGGGTTTCTTCTTCTTTATCTTCTTCCTGAGCTTAAGCATTTCCTCTTTCATCCTCTTCCTCCGAAACATAGGGTTTCTTCGTTATGAAACAACCGTCCTGGAAAACCCTCCTGTCATAGCCCTTAACCTTCGTGATCTCCTCTATACGGGCCGCTGTTTGGCCAACCCTCTCCTTGTCTTTTCCTGTCACGAGGACTGTGTTCTTGTCAACATCAACCTTTATGTCCTGGGGTATTGAAAGCGTTCGGGGCTTTCTCTCTCCCAAAAAGTTCTCTATCACGAGTTTTCCTTCCTCCAACTTCAGCTTGACAGGGAAGTGGGAGTAAACGAGTTTCAGTTCGCTTTTCCATCCCTTCTCCACACCTAAAAACATGTTGTTCAAAAGGACTTTCCATGTCCCCATTATCGCCTTTGTTTTCTTCCTCTCTAGGTCAGAGGTCAGGATTACATTTCCGTTGTCCATCCTTATCTTGACGTTCGGGTGCTTGAACTCCCTGCTTACCTCGCCCGTGCCGCCCTTAACGTAAATCCTGCTGTTCTCGATCCTGACTTCCACGTTTTTAGGGATTGCAATCTCGTTCTTTAGCATGTTTGTTACCTCTATCGGGAATATCTTTAGATTTATTAAGAAGTATATTTAAGCTTATTTCTTTTTAACCTTTCTTTTCGGTTTTTTTGCTGGGGGTTTAGAAGGTTTCTTGGACTTGGTTTTTTTGGATTTAACTTTTGGCTTCTTGACCGGTTTCTTTGGTTTGGGTTTTTCAACCCTTTTCCTGACCCTTGGCTTCTCGGCCGCCCTCTTCTCCGGCCTTTCCGGTTTTGGCTTGCCCCCGGGTATCCTGCCGATCAGTTCGAAAGCCCCTGTCCCCATTGGTATGAGCTGGTTCATGATTATGTTCTCTACATGCCCTTTTAACGGGTCCTTCAGACCATCGATGGAGGCGGATATAATATGTTTCTTTGTTTCCTCAAAGGCCATCCTTGCTAGAACAGAGTCCTTGTTCCCCGCTATTCCATACCTTCCGATACCCATTATCCCGCCCGTGGATGTCATTAGGTCGGCGAGTATCGAGACGTATCTTATATCAACTCCCAGGCCCTGTTCCCCGATCGTGTCTACCGCTTCCTTTATTATGGAATTCCGGGCGGCCTCTATTCCGAGCAGATCATTGATTTCGAAGGGGTTGTTACAGATTGTTCTGTTCGGGTCAACACCCTCGATTTCGAAAACCTTCTTCAGGTTCGAGCCCAGCGTGGTTATGAACCACTCCCCGTTTGCGTCCTTGCTCACGATCACGTGCGAAACCCCCTTCACGCCCTCTATGTGGGATTCCAGGAGCTTGTACTTTAACTTGTGGAGATTAACGTTCTCTGTCTTCTTTGAGAGGCAGGTAAGGTCGTTTCCTTTTGTTTCGCAATCTATGTTTTTAAGCTTTATGTGTTTAACGAGTTTTTTGGGCTCGAGGTTGAACTTCTTGAGCTTTTCCGAATCCAGCTTGCACTTCACGGTCAGGTTTACCAGATCTATCACATCGCTTATCACGAAATCCCTTAGTTTGACTTCCTTTATTTTTTTGGCAACCTCTATCGCCTTGACCTCTGTCTGAAATTCCGGTCTGAGATAGATCGTCATGCTGGGGGTTTCGGGCTCCTTCTTGGCGTCGAATATCTCTATCAACCTTGGAAGCCCCAGGGTGACCTGTATACCAGCGGTTCCTGCGAAGTGGTATGTCCGCATGGTCATCTGCGTGGCTGGTTCGGAAAGCGATTGGGCTGTTACGACTCCGACAGCTTCCTCAGGATCGTAAAGCGCTCTGTGATAAAATTTCCTCACCCTATCCATTATCTCCTTTCCTTCACTCTCCGATATGTTATGTTCGCTAATGTAGCTTTCAACGTCCTTCCTTATCTTTGCGGGCAATCCTACGTTCATCCTCTCACCCATGCTTTATGTGATCCATCCAGTTCAGGGTTCCCCAGTCTGATTTCGTCGGGTCCATGCCGTCCTCTCCCACGAAGAACTGAACTATGTTACCGTTGGAGTCCCTTATGCTGAGATCCTCCATCACCTTAAGGTCCTGCAGGGAGTTCATCAGTCTCCTCTGCATGTAACCTGACTTTCTAGTTCGTAACGATTTGTCCATCAATCCTTCTCTCCCGTTCATCACGTTCCAGAAGAACTCGAACGGTGTTAAACCTTGCTTGAATCCCCGCGCAACAAAACCATGCGCGGTCGGGGACAGGTCCCCCTGCTTGAAGTGAGGTGTTATCCTGTTCAGATAACCTCTCTGTATCCTCTTGCCAAGGATTGTCTCGGATCCGACGGCAGCCGCCATCTGCGTGGTGTTTATGTTCGACCCCTTCGCTCCCGAACGGGACATGTGTATGATATCGCTCTCCTTTATGTGCTTTATCATTATCTCGCTCACAACGTTCAGTCCCTCAGCCAAAACCGAGAGTATCTGCGTTTCCAGGGATTCCTCCATTGTCATCCCGGGCAGCGCCTTCAGCTTGCCCCTGTTGAATTTTACAACCAGGCCATTCGCTTCTTTCTGGGCGTTCTCTATCTCCCTTTCTATCTTTTTGAGGATATTCGGAGGCAGGTCCAAATCGGAAAGGCCTATCGAAAATCCCCTGGACATCAGGTACGCGACACCCAGCCTTCCCAGGCTATCTATGAAGTTCTTGAGATTTTCCTCGCTCACGAGCCTCTTCACCTTGTTCAGGATCCTGCCCTTGAAAGCCCCGACCGCGTTGCTGTCCAAAACCCCTGTCCTTAATTTACCATTCCTTATGGAAACCCAGCGATCGTGTTCGCATTTCTCCCTTAAACACTTGTCGCACTCCTTGCAGGCATGCGACTTGAACTCGATGTTCAATTCGCTTGGTAACATCATGCTGACTATCTCCTTTCCAGTGAATTTTTCTTTATCGGGCAGTTCCATATCCAGGCCCGCGGTTGCAAGTAACTGAGTCGCTTCTTCCTTTGTCATAACGGTTTCCTTTTTGGTCAGGATGTACACGCCGGAAATCTGATCAAGGTCGAGACCGACCAGAGGACCCCCGAATCTGGGGGATATAATGTTGTTCTTAACGTCCATGATCATCGAGGCCTCCACCCGGGCTTCCTCTGACTGGAGAGCGTGTATGTTCATCTCGTCCCCGTCGAAGTCCGCATTGTAGGGGGCGCACACGCTGGGGTTCATTCTGAACGTCCGGTAGGGCATCACCCTTACCTTGTGGACCATCACTGAGACCCTGTGAAGCGAAGGCTGGCGGTTGAAGAGGACGACGTCGTTGTTCTGTAATTGCCTGTCAACGCTCCAGCCGTTGGTAAGGGTTTTTACCAGGTCGTTTTTGTTCTCCTGCGTGACCTTTATCTTCCTCCCGTCAGGTCTGGTGAGGTAGTTGACCTTCTCGTCCTTTATCAATTCCTTTATAGTTTTGATGTTCAGGGGCGTGATTATCTCCGGTATTGTCAGCTCCTTTGATACCTGTTCGGGAACCCCGACCTCGTTTATCGAAAGGGTGGGGTCAGGGGAGATAACGGTTCGGGAGGAGAAGTCAACCCTTTTACCGAGTAGGTTTCCCCTTATCCTTCCCTCCTTGGCCTTCAGCCTCTGAACGATTCCTTTGAGCGGTCTGCCCGACCTGTGCCTCGCCTGCGGGACCCCTGTCAGTTCGTTATCGAAGTACGTCGCCACGTGGTATTGAGAGAGTTCCCACAGATCGTTGAGAATGAATTCAGGCGCCCCTATATCGATGTTCTCCTTGAGCGACTGGTTGATCCTGACAATATCGACCAGCTTGTGCGTGAGATCGTCCTCTGATCTCTCTCCGGTCTCCAGAGTGATGCTCGGGCGCATGGTCACGGGCGGTATGGGGAAAAGCGTTAGCACCAGCCACTCGGGCCTCCCTCCGTCAAAACCGATCTTTTTAAGCTCGCTGTCCGGTATTCTCTCAAACCACTCCCTCACGCTGGAAGGTGAGAGCTCATCCTTGCCGGAGTAGTATGTGTAAGGTTTCACGAAGCTCAGTTTTTTCGACTGCTTGCCGCAGTGCGGGCACTTTTTAAGGGGGCTCTTCGAGACATGATCGAGGGACCTGGGATCCCTGTTGAGCAGCTTCCCACACTTGCTGCACGTGGCCTTCAGCAACTGGTAGATGTATTTGGTGTACAAAACGTGGATCACAGGTCTTGCCAGTTCAAGGTAACCGAAGTGTCCGGGACAATCACCTATCGTTCCTCCGCATGTCCTGCAACGAAGCCCGGGATCCACCACACCCATCCTCGGATCCATCACCCCGCCGTCCACGGGATAACCGTCGGCATCGTAAAGATCAGAGGTGACAATTCGGACTGTGGCTAAGGATTTTATCAGCTTGGGCGAGAGTATTCCGAATTCCATCGAATTTATCTTTGAGGTATTCATATTTCCACCACGTTCAGTCTCGGGTAGACACAGCTTGATTTCAGCTCATCAAGCGTGAGCTTGAAGGCGTAAGAGGTGTTAACCCAGAGGACTTTCGAATCCCTGCATATCGGGCATGATGTCTTGTTTTTGGTTTTGTCATATATCGCTATCAGACCGCAGGATTTGCATATGGGTATGTTTGTCTCGTCAGAGGAGAACCTCTCCTTGAGCGTCAGGGCCGCCCCGTGACCTACCAGACATTGCTGCTCCATCTCCCCCAGTCTCAATCCTCCTCTTTTCGACCGGCCCTCTGTCGGCTGTCTCGTGAGTAGGGTTACGGGACCCTTGGAGCGGGCGTGTATCTTGTCGGCAACCATGTGGTCCAGTTTCATGTAATATGCGAGACCAGTGAAAATCATGACTTCGTATGCCTTGCCTGTCCTACCGTCGTAAAGGGTTTCTTTGCCGTCATCCCTAAAGCCCAGTTTGGTCATTCCCTTTCTGACCATGTCCTCCTTGATTCCGCTGAAGGAGGAACCATCAATCCTTTCTCCGTTCAACGCCCCGAACTTCGCTACCAGCATTTCCAAAAGCTGGCTGACTGTCATCCTTGAGGGGATTCCGTGCGGGTTGAAGATTATGTCCGGGACGATTCCCTCCTTTGTGAAAGGCATGTCCTCGTGAGGAACGAGCAGGGCGGTCACGCCCTTCTGGCCGTGTCTCGTCGCGAACTTGTCTCCCAGTTCAGGGATTCTCTCGTCCCTTATCCTTATCTTGAACAGCTGTTCTCCGTTCGCTGTTTCGGTGATCAATACCTTATCGATCACGCCCCTCTCCCCGTAACGAACGGTTATGGATGACTCCCTCTTGTTCTCGATGTCCGTCGTGAAATCCCCTCCCGTAAGGAATCTCAAGGGCGAGGTTTTCCCTATCAGGACCGAATCGGAGTCCACTACCGTTTCCGGGTTTATTATCCCGTCGTCCGGTATGTCCTTATACGCCTCGTCCCCCCTGTAGCCCTTTATTCCGGGTTCGGGAACGCTTATTATGTCCTCCTGCCCTCCCCAGTACCTTTTTTTCATGGTCTCGTACGTTCTGAAGTAGAAGGACCTGAACATCCCCCTATCAAGGGATGATTTGTTTATAACCACCGCATCGTTCAGGTTGAACCCGTCCCAGCACATTATTGCGATAACTATGTTTTGCCCGTAAGGGTGTTGTTTAAGGATGCGATCGGTCTTGGTTTCCACAATCGGAGCCTGCGAATAGGTCAGGATGTTGAATTTGGTATCGGTTCTTATCAGAAAATTGTCCACGGGAGCTCCTATTGCCTGCCCGACCATCTTGGATCCGTAGTTCACCCGGTCCCCCCTGTTGTATTCGGCAAACGGGGTCAAACTCGCTGAAATTCCCAGGATCAGTATGGGATTCAGCTCGAGGTGGGTGTGTTCCCTGGTTAGGTTTTTCGGGTCTATCGCTATGTACGAATTCTCCTCCTCCTCTGCATCCAGGTATTCTATGACTCCGTGTTTAAGGAGGTAATTCCACGTTATCTTCCCGGATTCCAATTTACGTATGTGATCGTTCGTTAGTTTCGATTTCCCGCTCTCCACGATCACCAGCGGTCTCCTCGCTCTTCCGGAATCGATGTTTATCCTTATCTCGTTGAATTCGGGATGGTAGGAAATATTCAATTCATCAGGAATTATGTTATGCCTTCTCTTCTTCCTTATGCCCCTTATAAATTCCTCTGGTTTGTCCGTAATCCCTATGAAGTTCCCGTTGAAGTACAAATCAACCTTTTCCTTCACTTCTCTACCTTTAACCTTTTTGGCCTTCTTTTTCATGATATCTCCTTTGTCTGCAGGATGTTCAGAAACTCCTTTTCCCTCTTTTCCGAGATCCCGGGCGTTATTTCGGTTAGGAGGGCAAGATGTTTTCTCAGACCGATTGAGCTCCCTTCCGGGGTTTCTGCAGGACAGAGCCTCCCCCATTCTGTCGGGTGTATCTGCCTCGCCAGGAAATGTTCCTGGGTGGAGGTCAGTGGGGAGAGAACGGAACGCAAATGCGATATGGTTTTTATGTAGGAACTTCGGTCGAGTCTCTGGGAGACCCCTGTCCTCCCGCCAATCCACGTCCCTGTTGCGAGGGATGAAAGAATCTGTTTGGTTACTGTATTCGCCTCTATTATGGACTGCACGGAAGGGAACTTCCCTCGCTTGACCAATTTCTGGTAGTTGTACGTCATCTTCGCTATCAGTCCCCACCTGCCAAGAAGTATGGATCTGAAGAGCTGTTCAAACAATTCCCCGGACATCAGCAGACGCTTGTTGGAATAGTGATCTATGTCGTCGTCCGGGGAAAAACCCAGCTTAACATTAATGCATTTCCTTATCGTCCTTGCCAGGAATTTATCCTTCCTTATCCTGTCCCCGACCTCCTGCCCGAGGTGCGGAAGAAGATAGCGGTCCATAATCTGGCTGACCCTTTCCTTTACGTAGTCCTTCGAGACCTTCAGCTTCCTTCCTATGAAGTTGAACGCCTCCTCAGTCGTTATCACATCGGTTTCGTAAAGGTTTGTGTAGAATTCGTTCAGGATCCTTTCATTCTTTGATATCATGGAACATAACTCTTTATCGTTTTCCAGACCCAGTGCCTTAAGAAGGACGACAATAGGGAGCTTTTTAATGTTGGCGAAGGAAATCGTTATCTCCCCGTCGGGCTTCATCTCTATCAGATGCCTCTGCTTGAATCCCGATCTTTCTGAGTTTATCCTTACGGTCACTCCCCCATCCTCGGTTTTTTCGAATATGGGCTTGTTGGAAGCGATCTCCTCTATTAAAACCAGGACTCTCTCTGTCCCGTTAATCACGAAGTAACCGCCGGGATCACTCGGGTCCTCCCCGACTCCCACCATCCCGTCTTCGTCCAGGTCCGAAAGCATGCATTTTTTCGATCTCACCATTATCGGGAGGTCACCTATGTGAACCCTCTCTGATTTTTCCTGCACTCCGTTGAACACGGGAGTTATGGTGACGTAAACAGGAGCCATGTACGTCAGGTTTCGGATCCTGGCCTCGTTGGGGTAGATGTTCCTGGTGGAACCGTCAGCCTCGTTCACGATTGGCTTGCGTATTTCCACCTCCCCGAACTTGAGTTTCAAATCCTCTGTCTCCTGAACGATCTTGACTGTCCCGACCTCGTTGATTATTTTCTGGAGACCGAAATCGGTGAAGTTGTTGAAGGATTCTATCTGATACCTCACCCATTCCTTCTCCTCCTCAAAGCTCTTTATGAGCGCCACGAAAGACATACCTACCAGCTATGTTATTTTAAAAACTCACCCCTTTACAACAACCCTGTAATAAATGGATTCGCCGCTTACGTCCGATGACCTCACTATCTCTAGCACATCCCCTGATTTGGCATTCAATTTCTTCACGACGGGATCGGATTCCAAAACCTTAGGAAGCTTGTTCTCTGTTATTTTGAACCTTTCCAAAACCTGTTTCCTTTCCTCTTGCGACAGAATTTTGAATTTCGGAACCAAATCGTGTTCGAGTATGCTGATCGATCTGACCACCCTTTAACTCTCCTGGCTAAACAGCCGATCGGAGTTAAATCCAGACAGGTAATTAATTATATGAAGGATATAAGTTAAATAGATTACATCAAAGTTTAAATACTTTTCGGTCAAAACAGCATTTTTTGGTTTCTAAATGGGCCCGACGGGAATTTCACGGACCTTTTGGGTGGCGAGGCTTTTGCGCATGCGAAAGCTGCCGGAAAAGGTTCGCTTCGAACCCGCGACACCCAGATATCTCACAATCACAAGGCTTTCGCCTTCATAATATCTGGTTTCGAGCGACGTTCGCTAGCGAACGTCATTTGCTCTTAAGAGTCTGGTGCTCTCTGCTGACCCAGGAAGCTTTAGCTCCTGTTTTGATTAACCTTTTTGGATAAAAAGGTTACCAGCTGAGCTACGGGCCCATGTTTCGATGGACGACCTGAAATATAAATCCAAGTCGTCAACTGCCATTTGAAAATTAATAATCCGTTCTAATTTAAATATGTTCACAACTCTTCAGCAACAGAACTGATTATGTTTTTTATTGCCTTGTTCCCGCTCTTGAGGACGGGCTCTCCGTGCCCCGGGAGTATGGCCTCTATGTTGAGATTCGAGAGCTTCTCTATCGAATCATTGAGGTCGCTCTCGTTTCCTCCGGGAAGGTCCGTCCTCCCCACCCCGTCGGAAAAAATAGTGTCTCCGGAAACCAGGATATTGTCCTTTGGATCGAACAGGCAGATCGAACCCGCGGTGTGCCCGGGCGTGTGCAAAACCTTGAACCCGAATATTTCATCCCCTTCCTTCAGCTTCCTTTCGACCTTCATGGGATGCATGTTGCCGCTGAAATACATCGAGTTACACATCTCAGCATTGCCTTTCTCGAGAACATCCGAGTCCTTCTCGTGTATGTGGATCTTCGCGTTCTTGAAGAATCCGTTCCCCCCTATGTGATCCCAGTGCATGTGGGTGTTCACTATGTTCTTTATGTTGTCGAAATCGAGCTTCATCTGCTTGAATATTTCGTAGAGGCGGACGAAGTTCGATCCGGTCCCGGAATCGATTATCGTGTCACCGTCCAGAAGGTAGATGTTTGAGTCCAGATCGGAAAGGTTAATCATGGTAATTCTGCTGTTAATCTTCTTGACGAACCCCAGACCCATATTATAAATTTGTTTGTAAAAGGATTTAAAAGGATATTGAAAGTTAAACCAACAATTTAAAGTTAGTTTGTTCCATCCGAAGGCTACAACATGAATTTCAAAAGAAGTTCCAATATAATTATTGCTATTGCTATCCCTATTATGTGTTCCGGCTTGAGCTTGATCTGCTCGTCCGACTCTTCGAAGTAACGGATCAAACCCGCTGTCGATTGCGGCATCATTCCTCTCGATTTCTTCGGCATGCTATCACATTATAATTCCCGTAAAGGTTTTAAATATTTAATACTTCATCTTCTGCTGGTATTCGATCTTGACCTGATATTCGTTCTTGGAGTCGTACTCGTCCCTGAGTCCTTTCGAAAAATCCACTTCGTACTTCTCTTCTTCCTCGATTTCTTCCTCTGTTCTTTCCTTTTTTATCACGACCTCGAACATGTCATAAGGTTTTCCAATGTCAGATTTTACCAGGGTGGAAGTTTCGAACCTCCAGATCTCCTCGCCGCTTTCGGAATCCACACAATACAAACGGCAGTCCATTGATCCGAAATAAATCCTCCCATCCACGTAGAGCGGTTCTGTATAGTTGCCTCCGGATGTACGAATTCTCCAGATCTCTTTTCCTTTTAGATCCAGACAGTAAAAGTCCCCCTCTTCGTTTCCGAAATAAATTTTTTGATTACGAACCGCCACCTGCACGACTATGCTCCCTGTTTCGAAACGCCATATCTCCTTCCCATTCGTATCCAAACAATAAACTGTTCCGTCCCTGCAGCCCGAGTATATCCTTCCCTCGTGAAAGAAGGGGGCGCCTGAATTTCCGTATTTCCCGGTCTTGAACCTCCAGAACTCCTTCCCTGTCTCTATATTAATTGCATAAATATTGGAATCAAAGGAAGCCACATAGATCGTTTTTCCGTGAATCTGGTAGGGATTATCTGTCAGTATTTCGTCCCCTGTCCTGAACCTCCATATGATATTCGATGACTTTTTGTCAATGCAGTAAATGTAATTATCATAAGAACCGAAGAACAGTCTGTCCCCGAATATGGTAACGGGCGTTGCAATGGGACCGCCTGTCCTGAACCTCCAGATCTCCTTGC
>JABAOH010064533.1_pt1 | contig 29687 bp, 20 predicted proteins | sample 7062181 | NCBI WGS metagenome assembly JABAOH01 (sample SAMN14538630, study PRJNA623070) | marine sediment metagenome | biome: marine biome [ENVO:00000428]; feature: marine pelagic biome [ENVO:01000023]; material: deep marine sediment [ENVO:00002113]; isolation source: pool of 5 deep marine...
ATGCCATATATGAACCTTACCAGTTTGAGGAAGCTATCAGCTATCTTGTAATCGGAAAGGATAAGGCGGTGGTTATCGATACAGGCACGGGAATCGGGGACCTCAAAAAACTTATATCTGAGCTTACTGATATGCCTGTCTCGGTCGTGAATACTCACGGACATTGGGACCATATCGGAAGAAATTACCAGTTTGAAGAAATCTCGTGTTTCAACCACGCTGATTGTATCAACAGGCTTCGTACCAAGGTCGAAAATTCTTCCCTACAAAGCAGTATCTCAGGAGATTCTATCTGGAAGCCACTGCCAGAAGGATTTGATGCGGCTTCTTGGGAGATTCCCGCGGTTGAGCCAACCAATCTTCTGGAAGAGGGCAATCTAATCGATCTTGGAGACCGCACTTTAGAGGTCATCCACACTCCTGGTCACTCTCCTGGCTCCATGTGCTTGCTAGACAAGAAAAACCGCATACTTTTTACAGGCGATACCTTCTTTCCTGGCCCTTTATACGCGCATCCTGAAGACGTGAATATTGACGACTATATTGCTTCTATAGAAAAGCTGAAAAGCCGCCTAGATGAATATGACTATCTCTGCGCCGGGCACAATGATCCCTGGGTTAAGAGCGAGGTTATCCCCCGGGTCTCAGCGGCCTTCCAGGAAATAATGGCAGGAAAAGGCGAATACAAAGAAGATAGAGGCATACGTCGCTACTATTATGAGGGTTTCGATATCCTTATCCGGGCTGATATGATTAAAAACTGATACGTCAAAAAATTGAAATGATAGTAACTAAATCGGATAAAAATAAACATATTAAGGATAGGAGAACGCAAATCCCCCTTGCAATTTTGCTGCTGATTGTTTTTTTCTCTTCTAACCAAACTATACCCGGCGCACGAGATATTAGCAAATACTTCAGCCGGGCAGATGAGGATATTCTTGCTGGAGAATACGATAAGGCGATAGCCAACTATCTTCAGGGCATGATGTACAAATCCTGGAGGGAGGAAGCTGTGGTCTTCGATGACCTTGGCTTTGCTTACCTGCAAAAGAAGGAGTATGAAGACGCAAAAAAATATCTTACCCAGTCTATCGGATTTCAGCGCGAAAACTTTAATCCCCGTTTCTACCTGGCCGTGGTCTATATTCTAAACGATGAGATTGAATTAGCCACAGAGCAACTAAAGATAATTGAAGAGAATGTCTATTTTGACCAAAGCTGGATGACAAAAACATCAGGTATTACTGCGCGGAAGCCAAACGGGAAAATAATCAAAGAGAATGAGCTGGAAAGAATAAAAAAAGAAAAAGGAATTTACCTGGAAAAAAAGTCTCCGTCTAAAACAATCATCCATTTGGATGCGTTTGATGAAAGAAACGAGGGTACTTTTTATTTTGCTCAAGGTTTTGTCTATAAAATAAAGGAAGAATTCGACAAAGCTCAACGAAAGTTCTTTGAAGCGCTGGAGGCTGGCTATAACGAAAGGGAGGTAAGATTTCAGTTGGCTAATCTATACCATAAACAGAATAAGAAAGAGGAAGCCGAGGAACAATTAAAGAAAATATCGAGCCGAGTTGTTCCTTTTCCTGATCTTCATCCGACAAAATTCGATGTCCATCACAGGCTGAAATATCACGAGAATTATTTAATTTCAGCTTTGCACGGAAAATTTCTGAAAGAACTGGAGAAAGGGAAAATAAATGAAGCAATCAAACCTCTAGAAAAATCATTAGTAGTAGACGAAAGATCTTTTGTCATTAATCACAATCTTGCCCTGCTTTATTACGACATAAAAAAGATAGAAGAAGCAGAAATCTATTGCGCCAGGGCTTTATGGTATAAAGACTTTCAAAAGGTAAGCAAAGATGACACAGCCGGGTGTCATGATTTGATGGGAAATATTTTCTATGCCCAAAGGAGATTTGATAAAGCTCTGCTAGAATTCAAAGAAGCGCTAGAAATTGATGAGAGGAATGCCATAGGCCATTACAACCTTGGAATCGCATATTATGCTCTAGGCAACAAGCAAAATGCCGAACAAGAATGGAGAAAAGCCATCGAATACGAAAAAGCAACTGCAAAACCAGAAAAAGAAAGAGCTATTTCGAAAAGCGAGTTGGATGTAAGCATCGTCGTCAGGAAAAAATCCGCTTCTTTTATGTCTCATCTGGCTTTGAGTCAATTGTATCTTAATCAAAACTTGATTGAGAAAGCAGCGGAGGAATGTGAAAAAGCAATGAGCTTAAAACCAAGCAACCCACAGCCATACCTCGCAATGGCCAAAATTTCTATCATCAATGAAGAGATAGAAATAGCAGCTTCTTACCTTAACAAATATTTGTCCTTAGGCGGCAAGAAAGATAAGGAGGTGTATTCCCTTCTGAATTTAATAGAGAAACGAAAAAAAGATTAGAATCTTTTTACCCTTTAAGCCTGCACTTTCTGACTGATCTTTTGTAGGGGCTTGATTCATGTAGGGTTTTGATTCATCAAACCCTCCTTCAATAATTTGCAAAGGCTTGATACATGTTCTGTAGGGGCTTGATTCATGTTCTGTAGGGGCTTGATTTATCAAGCCCACCTTATAGACTTCTATATAGCTGAATTAATTTTTTTAAGGATTGGGTCTGATTCATCAAACCCGCATTTTTGCTCTTCTTTATTTCTTTGCTTCGCAGAAGCTCTTCACCACATTATAGTAGATACGGACAGCTGTTCGCAGGCTATCCTCTCTTATCCGTTCATCATTCCCGTGTATCGTCTTATATTCTTCCATGGTGACCGGACCTGGGAAAAAACCGTAGCAGCTCGCACCTTTCCTCCTGAAAAACCTTGAGTCAGTTCCATAAATGACTAAATGCGGCACAGTAATAGAATCAGGAAAGACAGCTTTGGTCTCCTCTTCGATAACTTTGAACAGCTCGGTATCATAAGGCGAGACGATAGATTCGATTGGCCTTTCAATATAATTAAATTTCACCCGAGGATCATCAATGATTTTTTTTAATTTCGAAACGAATTCATTCTGATCCTGATCAGGCAGAAGCCTACAATCCAGAACAGCCTCGGCTTTACCCGGAATAACGTTTGATTTTGGCGGATTACCCACAAAACCATTGGTGACAGTAAGCGAGATCGTGTTTCGCTGGAGCGCGTTATTGTATGGCGTATCAGCCAGTTTCCCAAGCCTTCTTATCATCTCGGCAACTGGAGGCGTGATATGAATCGGAGTTACGTGCGAGGCGACCCGGCTTAAAGCCTGGACCATGATGAAATTTGCATTCTCTTTAAGAGGCATTGAACCATGCCCACTGGGACCAGAGGCAGAGAGCTTTAACCAGAGGACTTTCTTTTCAGCAACTCCGACAGAAAAAATAAGTCTCATATCCTTAGTGAAGAAGCCCTGGGTACCAAAGCCTCCCTCATCCAAGACATATTCAGCGTTAATCTCTTCCCATTTGTTTCTTACGATCCAAGCTGAACCTAGGGTGCCCGTGGTCTCCTCATCTGCCACCGCAAGAAAGATTACATCTCTGTCTAGGGCAATATTATTTTTCTTGAGCAGGAGCGTTGTCATGAACTGGACGATCCCAAAGTTTTTCATATCAAGAGCTCCCCGTCCGTAAATATAACCGTCCTTTTTTAGAGCCGCGTGTGGATCCACACTCCATCCAGACCTATCAACTGGGACAGTATCCATGTGGTTCAGCAACATAAGCGGGCGTTTTTTCCCGCTTCCTCTCAATCGGGCAAGCACATTTACACGTCCAGTGTTTTTGTTTGTCCAAATCAACTCTACTGGGACGCCTTCTTTCTCGAATATTGCCCTGAAGAACTCGCCTGCAGCAGCTACATCGCCAGGTGGATTGCAGGTGTTGATGGCGAGATATTGTCGAAACAACTGAACTGTCCTATCCTCAACTTCTTGCCAATTGATCTTCTGGGAATGTATTAAAACTGGGAAGAAAAATAATACTAGTAAAGCAAATAATGAAATTTTTTGGGAACGATTGATCCTCATCGCTATCCCTTCCTTGTTATTTGTAGACGAATAAACCTTAATATACAGAGTTAGCAAAGGAATAACAACATCATTCTTCACGACTGACTTAGAATACAGCACTTTCACCACAAGCCACCCCTTTCTTAGAAAATCTTTCTCATCTTTCTGGACACTTTAGCCATGTTTTTATATAATCCAGCATGAATCTGAAGCGGGAAAAAATTTTAGACCCAAGGTAAAAAATTTTTCTTATCATAAATTCTCTCAAGGGAGAGCTTAAGATGAAAAGAAGAGAAGCTTTAGTCACCTTAAGCTGCATGGCCTTGATAGGCCCAAATTTGTTAACAATAGAAAGAAGGAGCAAAACAATGAAAAAAGAAATCAAATCAGCAAACGCACCGGAGGCTATTGGTCCTTACTCCCAAGCAATCGCGACTAATGGCTTTATTTTTGCTTCTGGTCAAATTGCTATTGACCCCAAATCAGGAGAGCTAAACGCTGGAAGTATAGAAGAGCAAACGCATCTTGTTTTGAGTAATCTCAAAGCTGTTCTTGAAGATGGGGGAAGTTCTCTTGATAAAGTTGTCAAATGCACGGTGTTCCTGCAAGATCTGAACGACTACGGCAAGATGAATGCAGTCTACGGAGAATTCTTTAAAGCTCCATATCCTGCCCGAGTGGCTGTCCAGGTTGCACGCTTGCCCAAAGATGTGAAGGTCGAGATCGAAGCCATCGCGATCATATAAGTAGAAACATTATTATAAGCAGATCAATCTTTTTGTAGGGGCTTGATTCATCAAACCCGCACTTTTTTAAAGATAAATAACCTTTAAAACACCACTGATTGTCCAAATATTCAAAATAATATAAAATAATAATCTAATGCCGATATACGAGTTTATATGCAAAAAATGCGAAAAGCATTTTGAAAGCCTGGTTTCAATGGGTGATGAAAAAAGTGTCTCCTGTCCGTCGTGCGGTAGTAAAGATATACAAAAAATCTTCTCATCCTTCGGAATTGGAGGAGGCGGGAATCGCCTCAGCTCTTCTTCTTCAGCCTGCTCTACTTGTTCTGCCACTACATGTGACACCTGTAAATGATTTAGTTAATCCTAATTTATTATATCCATAAGTTTATCTAAATAGATCAAAAGGTGGGTATGATGAATCAAACCCCTACAAGAACAATCAAACCTATCCAGTCTTATTCGATGTGGGTGTTATAAACCCAACCCCTACAAAACAAAATAAAATCGATACAGAATAAATCCGAAGTACGGGTTTGATGAATCAAGCCCCTACAAAATCAAATCCCAAAAATATCTTGTCCTTGACTTTGTTCCAACCTTGAAGATAAATATATCTTTGATGAAGAAGGAAGTGCGAATTGGAGTTGACACAGGGGGAACATTCACTGATTTTGTTATCTACGTCGACGGTAAAATTGACATAAACAAAATCCCATCTACACCTAAGAACCCTTCTCTTTCTATCCTCGAGGGAATAGATAAATTCCTAAGTCAAGATCTTTCTCCTATGGTTATCCACGGGACAACTGTCGCTACGAACTCTCTTCTTGAAAGAAAGGGAGGGCGAATTGCTCTTATAACAACAGAAGGGTTCGAGGATATTCTTTTTATCGGACGCCAGACAAGACGCGAGCTTTACAGCCTCAAGGGTGAGCAAAGGATTCCACTTCTTCATCGCCATCTTTGTTTTGGGCTCGAAGAAAGAACATCAGCGTCAGGAATAGTAGAAAAAAAAATCTCCTTATCTAGTCTCCATGAAACGCTTCAAAAAATAAAAAAATTGAAGCCAGAAGCAATAGCTGTTTCCTTTATTAATTCCTATGCTAATTCCTCCAACGAGAAAATAATCTCGCGTGAACTGAAGAAAGAAAAATTCCTGTTTTCTATCTCGAGTGACATATTGCCTGAATATCGTGAGTACGAAAGAACAGCGACAACCGCTGTAAACGCTTATCTAATGCCTGTTATAAGCCGCTATCTAACAAAATTAGAGAAAAAAATGGAAAAGGCAGAACTTCGAATCATGCAGTCAAATGAGGGGTATATTCCCCCGGCCAAGGCGAAAAGAGAACCCATAAGAACAGCTTTCTCAGGACCAGCAGGAGGAGTTGTCGGCGCATTCCACTTGGGAAAAGCAGCAGGATTTAGGAATATCATTACTTTTGATATGGGAGGAACCTCATCTGATGTTTCCCTGATAAACGGCGAAATTAGAAGAACGAGTGAAAGTGTGATCGGAGACTTCCCTATCAGAGTCCCTATCATCGATATCCACTCAATCGGAGCTGGAGGCGGCTCTATCGCTTATGTGGACAGGGGTGGCTCTCTAAGAGTTGGGCCTCAAAGCGCAGGGGCTGATCCCGGACCAGCTTGCTATGGCAGCGGAGATCTGCCAACCGTCACAGATGCCAACCTGATTCTAGGGCGACTAGTTCCCGAGTTTTTCCTTGGTGGTAAAATGGAAATTTTCCCACAAAAAAGCCGTAAAGCCCTGGAGAATCTCGCCAAGAAAATAAATAAACCTCTCATAGACACGGCTGCAGGTATTATAGAAATTGCCAACGCAAACATGGAAAAGGCCATTCGGGTGATTTCCATCGAAAGAGGCTTTGACCCCAGAAGCTTTGCTCTCTTCTCGTTTGGAGGAGCTGGAGGAATGCACGCAGTTGATATTGCCTCTCATCTTAAAATGCGTAGAGTGATTGTTCCCAAGAATGCCGGCGTTCTCTCATCCTTAGGGCTTCTTATGGCTGATTCTATCAAAGATTTCTCTAAATCAATCCTGAAAACAACAGAGAAAACAAAAAAGGAGGAGCTCGAAGGTCACGTTAAGAAGTTGGTAGAAAAAAGTATCAAGAGCATGAAAGAAGATGGTCTTAAGGAAGATGAAGTTACGATCTTCCCTTTTCTCGACCTCAGGTATCAAGGCCAATCTTATGAAATAACCATTCCATACAAGAGCAAAAATACTTCAGACCTCTCTTTTGTCTCCGACTTCCACAAGGCTCACAGAAAACTCTATTCTTATCACCATGAACAGAGAGCGGTTGAGATTGTCAACATTCGTGTTAAAGCTGTGGGTAAGACCAAAAAAATTAAGCTAAAAAGATTCCCCTCGAAAGCTAAAGACCCCCAAAGGGCTTTTATGAAAAAGCAACCCATTCATTACCAGGGGAAAACACGTCATGCTTCTGTATTTAACAGGGCGCTTCTAGCCACCGGGAACAAAATAAGCGGTCCTGCCCTTATCGCAGATTCTGAATCGACGACGTTCCTCCCCCCCTCTTACACTTCAGAAGTTGATGGCTTTCTGAATTTAATCATTCAAAAGGAAGATTAACTCAATGCTTGAATTCGATCCTATTGAGCTCGAACTATTCAAGAATATATTTGTGTCCATTTCTGAAGAGATGGGTGCTGTCCTAGGCCGCACTTCCCTATCCCCTAACATCAAAGAAAGAAAGGATTTCTCCTGTGCTCTTTTTAACCAGAAAGGAGAGACTTTTGCCCAGGGTTCTCATATTCCTGTTCACTTAGGAGCCATGCCTCTCTCTGTTCAAGCTTGCCTTAAAGCAATCAGCTTTGAAGAAGATGATATAGTGGTTCTCAATGATCCCTACAGGGGAGGAACTCACCTCCCTGATATCACCTGCATTTCGCCTGTTTTTATCCGCAAAAAGCCTGTTTTTTTTGTTGCCAACAGGGCTCACCACTCTGATGTGGGAGGCATGACTCCTGGTTCAATGCCTCTCGCCACAGAAATCTATCAAGAAGGATTGATTATCCCACCCTTAAAATTGGTCAAAAGGGGCAAATTGAACAACTACCTCCTCAACTTTATCCTGGCCAATGTCAGAACTCCTGATGAGAGAAAAGGAGACCTCCTGGCTCAGATAGCTGCCAACAACAAGGGAAAGCAAAGGCTGGAAGAAATAATAAAAAAATATGGATTAAAAAAGATTCTTGATTATACGCATCTAATCCAGCTCTATGCAGAAAGGATTTTAAGAGAAGCAATAAAAGATATTCCTGACGGCATCTATGCCTTCACTGACTACCTTGACGATGACGGCATCAGGGATAAACCGATAAAAATAGACGTCAAATTGATTGTCAAGAAAGATGAAGCCCTCATTGATTTTAGCTCTTCATCCCCTCAAGTCGAGGGCAGTGTTAACGCCAATTTTGCCGTAACTTATTCAGCGGTTCTTTATGTCTTCCGCTCCCTTATTAAGGAAGATATCCCTTTTAACACAGGTCTGATGAAGCCCTTAAAAATTAAAGCTCCTCTGGGATCAATTCTCAATGCTCGGCCTCCGGCAGCAACAGCAGGAGGTAATGTGGAAACCTCCCAGAGAATAGTCGATGTTCTCTTGGGTGCTCTCTCTCATGCAATCCCAGAAAAAATCCCAGCTGCAAGCTCTGGAACCATGAACAATGTTGCTTTCGGCGGCTATGACCCCGCAAGGCAGAGAACCTTCGCTTATTATGAAACAATCGGAGGAGGAATGGGTGGAAGCTATGACTCTCCTGGCCTCAGTGGAGTCCACACCCACATGACAAATTCTCTAAACACTCCCCTGGAAGCTCTTGAGAATTACCTGCCTTTGAAAATAAGGCGTTACTGCCTACGGCGAGGTTCGGGTGGGGAAGGGCGTAATAAAGGAGGCGAAGGGATTATCCGCGAATACGAATTTCTTGTACCCACGAAAGCGACCATCATCTCTGAAAGGCGGAAATTTCCTCCTTTTGGAGCACAAGGGGGAAAAAACGCAAAAAAGGGAAAAAACACCCTTCTTTCCAAAGGGAAAAAAATAGCCCTGAATTCTAAAGTCAACATAAATGTCGCGCCTGGAGATGTGCTGCGTGTGGAGACACCAGGAGGAGGAGGCTATGGTCAAAAAAAATAAAAAGTCTTCTTTCGGCCCAGGCTTCTTGGTAGCAGCAGCCTTTATCGGACCTGGAACCGTTACGTCTTGCTCTATGGCAGGTGCGCGGTTTGGCTATGCACTGATCTTTGCTCTGGTCTTCGCTACTGTAACCACTATCATCCTTCAGCAAATGACAGGAAGGCTCAGCCTAGGCTCAAAACACGATCTCGGCCAAGCCCTCAGAGAATTCCCTCAAAGCTCTCTGACAAAGGGCATTTTTGCGATCCTTACCCTCTCTTCCATCACTTTTGGCTGTGCTGCCTATGAAGCCGGGAATATTATCGGCGGCTCTCTTGGCCTGGAGATGGTCACCTCAGTCTCTCAAAAATACTGGGTTGCTATTATCTCCGTGATAGCCATTTTTATCCTCAGCAGAGGAAAATATAAGTTGGTTGAGAAATTTTTAATTTTGTTAGTATTTCTGATGAGCATCTCCTTCCTAACCGCGCTCGTTATAATCAAGCCTAACGTTCTCTCAATCCTAAGAGGGATAATTCCCTCTTTCCCTAAAAATTCGCTTTATCTTGTCCTTGCCCTGGTGGGAACAACAGTCGTTCCTTACAATCTTTTTCTCCATTCTTCAGCGGTAAAGGAAAAATGGAAATCCATCGCGCATTTCAAGGAAGTCAATAAAGACCTGCTCGTTTCTATATCTTTAGGCGGAATTATATCAGCTTCGATAGTTATAACCTCAGCCGTAGCTTTTTATGAGAAAGGGATTCCACTGGAGAGCGGAATCCAACTGGGGCAGCAGCTCAAGCCTTTATTTGGATCTTTCACCACTTTACTTTTTGGCCTGGGCTTTTTTGCAGCAGGTATGAGTTCAGCCCTAACAGCTCCTTACGCAGCTGCCTTTGCCTCTTCGGGAATTCTGGGTTGGAAAGGAGGTCACAATTCAAAGGGCTTTAAAGGAGTATGGCTGGGAGTTATTCTGGCGGGACTTATCGTCTCCTACCTGAGAGCAATTTTCAATTTCAATCCTCTCTCAGTCATCATATTTGCCCAAGTAGCCAACGGATTCGTTCTGCCGGTAGCATCCATATTTCTGCTTTTTGTGCTCAACAATCGTCAGAAAATGGGAAAACTGGTCAATAACATTAGACAGAACATTCTGGGAACCTTGATTATCCTTATCGTCTCTTTTTTAGGCCTGTGGAATATCTTCAAACTCTTCTTAAAATAACTAAAACAACTGGGGTCAGGTCTTGTTTTTTGCTTCTTTCATAAATAAATAAGCAGGCGAACTCATGCAAAAAACATAACCTTGCCTTGTTTTCTAAAGAAAAAACAAAACCTGGCCGCTCCAGGCTGAGATTCGGAGGCAAAAAACAAGACCTGACCCCACAAAGAGACAAAGGTATTGCTTTTTTTATTTAATTTCCCTATAATTTTTGTGTGCGCCTCCCATATTTATATTTTTCCCATGAATAAAAAATTAAAACGCAAGCACGCAATTGAGGTGCATTTAATCTTCACCTTAACTATTGATATTTCTAAATCCTTTTAAATCCAATGAGCACTGAACCCCAAGACAAAGAACTTCTAAGCCTTTTATACACTGACGAGTTAACTCAAATATTCAACCGTCGGTATTTGAAAGAGGTAATCCCTGGTTATCTAGCTCAGGCGGGCAAAGAAAAGTTTACAGTAGCCTTCTACATGCTCGACATGGACAATTTTAAATCAATTAACGATAGTTATGGACATAGGGAGGGCGACCGAGCGCTAAAGCATTTCTCCAAAGTCATTTCAGAAAATATCCAGGACAAAGGGATTGCGATCCGTTATGCGGGTGATGAGTTCGTACTGATTATGTCGAAGTTGACCAAGAAACAGGCTAGAGAGCTTGGAATGGAGATTCTGAAAAGGATAACAGAGTCGCCTTTCAAAGTTAAGGACAAAATGCTCAATATTAAATACAGTGCAGGTGTTTCACTCTTTCCCCAAGACGGAAAAACCTTGAAGACTCTCTTCAGAAAAGCTGATGAAGCCCTATATACGGCAAAGGACCGAGGGAAAGGGAGAGTTGTTGTCTACCCTGATACGGGAAAGCTTCTGACTCCTTCTAAGCTCGATTCCATCCTTTCTTATCCCCATATCGTTGGCAGGGATGATATTATTCAATTCTTAGATAAGCGCCTCTCCGGGAAAGAGAATCCTTTGCTGTTTCCTGTGCTTTTTGGGGATGATGGAACAGGAAAATCAAGGCTGATGGGGTACGCCCGAGAGATCGCTCAGCAAAATTTCGCCTTCACCCTATTTGCCAAGGGCTACCCCTTTTGGCAGACGGATATGTACAGTGGCGTATTATCAGCTTTGGGAATACTTTTCGAACAAGAACCAACAATTTCTGAAGAGGTGTTTTCTAAACTTGAGGATAGGTACAAACTCATCCTCAAGCCGCACATATCTTTTTGGGATACAAAAGAGGTGGAAGAAACAGAGGAAGTCAGCGCACCTGACAGAATGGCTCTTTTTGAAGCATTGACTCAAGTATTCGTTATCCTCCGTGAAATGGGAAATGGAGCTATCTTGCTAGACGATGCAGATCAAATTGATCAGCCTTCATTGCAGTTTTTCGACTCCCAGTTCGAGCAAACAGAGGAGAGCAAACTGTTCTTCCTTTCTTCGATCAACAGCCCAGATTTAATTACAGGAGAGGATAAGCTTTTATTCCTTCTTCACTCAATGCCTGAGGCAGCAACGATCAGCAAAATCCAAAAATTTCAGCTTGAACCTTTGCGTTTGAAACATGTCCATGAGCTCGTGGCCAACCAGTTTGACGGAAAAACATTATCTGCTGAAGCAGAAGTAGCCCTGTTGCACAACTCTGATGGAAATCCCCTCTTTATCTTGGAGGCCTTATCGTCCCTTCTTATAAAAGGCAAGATCGAAGTTGTGGGAAATGAATGGGATCTATCCCTAGTCAGGCCTGAGGATATACCATCAAGCCTCAGCGAAATGATCAAAGATAGATTGTTGCGCATGAGCGAGGAAGCAATAAATGTTCTCAAAACGGCCTCGCTTCTTGGAGATAAGATTAATGCCCACCAGCTTGCAGAGATATCAGGACTCTTGTTCGAACAGGTTACGGACATTCTTCACAACGCCCAAAGACAGCTTTTTATAGAAGAAACACCAAATCCTGATGAGTTCGTCTTTGCTCATAGGATGGACCGTTCTATTTTTTATTCTCTTATGAGTGAAGATGAGCGGCGCCAGCTTCATGCTCGCGCAGCAGAGATTGAGCAGAAATTTTCTGCAGGTTCCCTCGAGCGTGTCGTCGGAAAACTGGCCTACCATTTCCAGAATACCGGTCACTTAGATAAAGCGACAAAGATGTTTTCTATTCTGAAAGACAAAATGGATGCAGTATTTATCTCAAAGGGGGCCCAAAAAATCCTGAAAAAGAGGATACTCACAGCATCTTTAGCCAAAGAATCGCCTCTTGATCCTGAGGACCTCTCCAAAGCTATCGAGATAGGAAGAGCTTTAAGGACTGCCCTGAATAATTTGCGCCTCTATCCAAAAGAGCATGAAAATGTAAAGACTTCGATGGAGAGGATCTTGCAACTTCTAGAACCATTTCTTGCTGAAAAGACGGAAATTCTGTCTATCTCGGTAACACGAGAAGCGATACTTTTTAACGGACTGCCTCCTCCTGCAAAAGGAGTTGATGTGCACTTGACGGAGGACTTGTATGAAAGTTTGAACAGCTATGGGCTGCAAGGGGTGTTATTCTTACGAGGGATAAACAAGGAAGAACTAGAGAGATTTTTGGATCTACTCACAAAACCTGCTGATGAAGTGGCAGGTCAGTGGGATACGCTTGTGCAAGAACTCGACTTATCACACATACTGCCTGATCGAAAGATGTTTGTAGCGGTAGGCGAGCGTAAAATAGCTCTCGACAAACAAGAACTTCTTGTCCAGGCTCCCTGGAAAGAGGGCGAGGGCGCTACATCAGCTGCTCCGGCAACAGATAAGTCACCAATTCCTGAGGAACAGATGCTACAACTAAAAGATCTATTGGACCAGTTTTCAAGGGATAAACAAGAGCTACTCTCGGCAGTTCAATCTGGACGCGCTGGCGAACAAGAATTCAAACACCTCATAGACCTTCTGCAGAAAACAGACATTTCAGAAGTAACGAAAAAGTTGCTGGAGTCTGAAGGAGTCTCCCCTCCCGGTGAGAAGACTGCACGTGAAGAAGCACCCATTGAAGAAGCACCTGCGGCAGAAGATCCTACTGGGAAATATACGTATGCCGATGTTCTTCCTGATTTAAAATTTGTGGAGCAGATAGAAAAGGATCTATCCCTGGCTTTCGAGGACCTCAGTGCTGAGGATACAAGAAAGCAAGGGAGAGCCGCTGCTTGGCTGGCTCAACAGGAACCTGAAAGATTAGCTGGGGCCGCATTGAGGAAAATTACATCTGAATCATCTCTCAAATCTCAAAGAATGGCGGCAGGAACAATCCATAAAGCAGGAGTAAATGCTGTAGAAGCATTTTTAGGGGAAATAAATCCTGATATGCCTTCTGCACATCTTCTCAAATTGATCAATGTAGCCGATATGTTTATTAATTATACTAGCGTAATTCCTGTGATGCGCGAGATAGCTCTGTCAGGACCCTCTGAAACAGTAGAACCTGCGCTCGGAGTTTTGGAGCAAATCCCAGGAAAAGAAGTTGATTCGACTTTCGTCGATTTGTTTGATTTAGCCGCGGGCAAAATTAAGCGGCATATCCTCTATCAATTTGCTAAACGCAAAATTACTGAGGCTATACCTATGCTCATGGATATAATAAAACTGAAGTGGAAATGGGAGAAAGAGACAAGAATTACATTTCAAGCCAAGGCTTGCAGGGCTCTGGGTTTAATCGGTGCTCCAGAAACAGCAGAAAAGCTTATCTCTGTTGCCACCAAGCCTAAGCTATGGACCTTAAAGAAAAAAAAGCCTGAACCTATAAGGGCGGCTGCAACTTGGGCTCTGAGAAGATTACCGGATGACGAGAGAATTAATGGCGTTCTTGAAGTCTTGAAAAACGACAAATCTCTTCATGTAAGAAAAGCTGCCAGATCTTAAAAAGTTCCTCATTTTTTTATTTTTCCAATCTAATTATTATCAAAGCCAGATCATCGCGGCTTAGCGCGTCCTGGAAAGTTTCTTTAAGGGTTGAATCTAAGTCGTCCGGGCCAGAAGTATACACGTGTTTCACACCACAGCCTCGAGCAATCTGTTCAATGTCTAAAGCTTGAACGTCCCTGCCCATGGCATCTCTTCCTACGCCGAGATTAACCTGGAATCCTGAGGTAGCAGTGGTTTTATTGTCCAGGACGACCATAAGGATTTTGCTCTGGTTATGGACCGCATTACATATAGCAGGAATAGTCGTGTGGAAAAACGAAGAGTCGCCGAAGAGAGCCACAACACGCTCATCAACTCCGGCTTTGCTCAAACCATCGGCAGTGCTGACCGCAGAGCCGAGGGCGTACTTAGCTTCAAGCCGGTCCGCTACCGTAACCAAGCAACCAGGATCTCCGATAAGCACTGGCTTTTGTCCTAAACTCTCTGCAGCTTCTTCCAGTTTGTCGATAATTTTATCGTAGCCACAACCTGCACAATATTCCTTTTTTATCGGTCTTTCTTCGGCCTCTTTCTCCTTCAAGTATTTTCGCCTGGGGATAAACTCCGTCAAATATTCAGATACGGCCTCTTGAATCTGCCAGCGAAATAATTCGCCTTCCCTGCTTATATGGTTGCTCTGTTTTCCGTATATTTTCGTAGGGCAGCTATTATCATGGGCAATGGCCTTGAGATGATTTTCTACATAAGGCTCGATCTCCTCTATAATCAGGACTTCTTCACAATCCTGCAGAAAATCTGCGATGGTCTTCTTAGGTAAAGGATAAAGGACGCCTAACTTTAAAAGGCGAAATTTTTCAGAATTTTCATCGCCCACAATATCGAGAAGTTTGGTGTGAGCAAACCCAGCGCTGACAATGCCTTTCACACCTTTACCAGTCGCCTTGTTAAACGCAGAGCTATCAGCCCACTCGCTCATGTCTTCAATTCGTTGATGCAGGTCCCTATGTTTTTGTACTGCATTTTTAGGGACCGGGACGAATCTAAAAGGTTCCCTGATAAGACCTAGGTTGGCTTCCCGATAACGCTCGTCAGAAACAGGGACAGATTCTTTCTGCTGGGTGAAGCTTCGAGTCTCTCTAATAATAACTGCAGTATTGAACTCTTCTGAAATATTAAAGGCCTCTAGCATCATAGCATAACCTTCAGCCGGGCTTGCTGGCTCCATCATCGGCATTTCCAGAAAAGTAGCCAGGGATCGTGAATCCTGGTCATTTTGAGACCCGTATGCGCCAGGATCATCCCCAAGAAGGATGACCAGCCCTCCATGGATAGGAGTCAAATTAAGAGCCATGAGAGGGTCTATCATTGCATTCATTCCTACACTTTTTGCACAAACTAAGGAGCGGCGCCCTGCTATCGAGGCACCAATACCCATTTCCAGAGACACTTTCTCGTTACTCGACCATTCCACATAGATTTTGTTCTTCTTTGCAAGGCTAATCAGCGTCTCGACAGTACCTGAACTCGGTGAGCCAGGATAACTTGTCACAAGTTTTACCCCGCAGGACATTGCCCCAAACGCCATGGCTTGGTCTCCGTTAAGCGTTTTTAAACTCATTGGGAACCTCTTAAATTAAGATTTATTTCTTTAGATCATTATACATCCTAACAGTCCTGTAGGTTAGAATGAAAACCACCTTATTGATAACGATCAATTTTAAATTTTAATGCCAGATTTCTTTTTATCCATCCTGGTGGCTTTTTCTCTCCTCCGAACCCAGTAGAAGGCAAAAGGGATTCCTGTGACGATGAAGATCAGGTCAACTGCAGAATTCTGCCATTGGAAAATGGCTCTCAGGACGATCAGGGCCGCAATCAACACAAGAGATAGAAGGGGGAGGAAAGGATAGAGCGGAACACGGAAGATGTTTGTGCCTCCGATGTGGTCTTTCCTCATTTTAAAAAGCGCCAGAGTGGAAATGCCGTAAAAAATCAGGATAGTAAAGACGAGTCCGGTTGCAATCGTCTCAAAGGTGCCACGAATAATGAGAATGGCTCCCCCCCATACGCAGTGAGCAACGATCGCCCGAGACGGAGTCTGGAATCTGGGATGAACATGATCCAGCCATTTGAAGAAGAGACCGTCTCTGGACATGGCATAATAGGCTCTGGTCGCTGTCATCATGGTCCCGTTGATGCTTCCTGTTGCAGAAACTATCACCAGCACAGCGATGAGAGAAGCACCTACAGGGCCGATTAGCACGGTAAGCACATCTGAGGCTACGATAGTACTATCTCTCATTCCCTCCATTCCAAGTATCCTGTGGTAGGTTAGGTTTGTGAGAGCATAAAGTATGACAACTAAGCCAACCCCAATCATCAGGCTTAAAGGGATGACACGCCTTGGATTTTTCATTTCTCCTGCGGGATACCCGATCCGTTCCCAGCCCGTATGGGAGAAAATAATAAGCATTAGCGCAGCGACGACACTCCCCAAAGGACTCAACGGCCCTTCTGGCGCTGCGCGCGTAGAAAGTAAATTTTCGTGACTCCCGCTGAAGAGGATGCCGACTATGACGATGGCTAGCAGAGCTCCTACTTTAAGGGCTGTGGAAAGTTTCTGGAAGATGCTGGCCCTTTGAATTCCGATGTAGTTCAGGACACCTAACAGAAAAATGACGGCAAGAGCGGTGATGATTCGGCCCACTCTACTTAAGGCAACAAAATAGCCAAAATAATCCGCCACAATCAGGGCCAAACCCGCGGCTGCGCTCGTCCGGATTATGAACAGCTGTGCCCACCCGAACATGAATCCGGCAAACGGCCCGAAGCATCGGCTTATGTAGACGTATTCCCCGCCTGTGTTAGGCATTCGCGTTCCGAGTTCGGCATAGATCAAGCCGCTAGTGAATACAAAGACACCAGCCAGCAGCCAGAGTAGAATGATTGAGTCGAAGGAGCTGAGATATCCAGCGATTATCTGAGGGGTGGAATAAATGCCGGCGCCTATTGTGATCCCGACGAGGATGGCGATCCCGTCAAAGACGCCAAGAGCCTTCCTGAGAGAAGGCTTTGAAGAATTGGGCTCATTTGCCATCGTGCGTAACATATAGCACAGCAAAATTTAACGGTCAAACGCTTTCCTTCAAGCTTTAAGAGGAATTACTGAGATTCCTTTGGGATAAAGGAGGCAGGCTGCTTTTTCTGTTTTTCGCTGTTTATTGAGTTAATGTAGTACGCGGCTTTTTTCATCCTGATTTTTTCTTGCTAGAAATAATCATTAAAAACTTGATAAGAATTGCGATTCCTGTAATACTTTCCCCTTGCAGAAAGGATAGACAAAATATTCATCTATTCTCGGTTGATCTAGGAAGAACCTGATGAATAATCCCGATTACATAAAGCTTAGCGATATAAGAAAGGAAGCGTTAGAAGCAGAAAAGAGAATAAGAGAACATATAAGAGAAACTCATGTTGAATATTCCCCGTTTCTCAGTCAATCAGGTAACTGTAATGTCTATCTCAAACTTGAAAACCTCCAGTTAAGCGGCTCGTTCAAGCTGCGGGGAGTCATGAATAAGCTCCTTTCATTGGAAAAAAAACAGAGGGAAACCGAATTGATTACAGCATCATCCGGCAATCACGGCGCAGCGTTTGCTTATGCACTTAAAAAACTAGGATTGAGGGGAACAATCTACATGCCTTCGATCGCAAATCAGGCCAAAATCGAAGGTCTTCGTTATTATGATACAGAGTTAAAATTTCATGGAACTGACTGTGTCGAAACAGAAGTTTTTGCCAGGAATGCCGCAGAAAAGAATCATCTCCAGTATATCCCTCCTTATAATGATCTCAAGATAATCGGAGGCCAGGCTACTATAGGGATTGAAATGCAGAGGCAAATCGAAAACATAAATACCGTGCTTGTGCCAGTCGGCGGCGGAGGATTGATTTCAGGAATCGCAGGATATCTAAAATCAATAAACAACAATATAGAAATTATAGGCTGCCAGCCAGAAAACTCCGCAGTTATGTATGAATCCATTAAGGCCGGGAAAATTGTGGAAATGGAATCAAAGCCCACGCTTTCTGATGCATCTGCTGGCGGAATCGAAAAAGGAACCATTACCTTTGACATCTGTAAAAAATTCGTTGATGATTTCATTCTCGTCAAAGAGGAAGAGATAAAAGAAGGCATTAAACTTTTCATAGAAAAACATAACATGCTCGTAGAAGGTACAGCAGCCCTCCCAGCAGCCTCTTACCTTAAAACAATAGAAAAATTTAAGAATAAAAACGTCGTTTTAATCCTGAGCGGAGCGAGAATAAGCCTGGACCAGCTGAAGGAAGTTCTGGGCTAAGGAGACAGAAAATGACACAAATTGTTAACCTCAACCAAATAAAGGAGACCTTAAAAAATATCGACCCGATTCAGGCGATCGAACAGGGATTTGTGGCTTATTCTCAAGGGAAGGTGGTAGTACCGCCTGTAGGAGAGATGATTTTTGAGCGCCCTCCTGGGGATGTCCACATAAAATATGGATATATCACCGGCGATGAATACTATGTCATAAAAATTGCCTCAGGTTTCCATGAGAATATAAAGCATAATCTTCCCACCTGCCTGGGGCTCATGCTTGTCTTTAAGCAGAAAACAGGAGAGCTGGCCTGCGTCCTTCTCGATGAAGGCTATCTCACCAATATCCGGACTGCTGCAGCAGGAGCAGTGGTTGCCAAATACCTTGCCCCGAGCACTGTGGAGCGGATTGGGATTTTTGGTGCGGGCATCCAGGGAAAAATGCAGCTTGAATACTTAAGATCGACTGTTGAATGTGACGAAGTCATTGTGTGGGGAATCAACCAGCAAGAATTAAACGACTATGTAAAGGCAGTGGAGCCACTCGAATGTTACGTTCAAACCACTCAAGATGCTGAAGAGGTAGCAGCAACCTGTAATCTCATCGTGACAGCAACGCCTTCAAAGTCTCCACTTCTCCTGGCTGAGCAAATCACGAAAGGAACGCACATAACAGCCGTGGGTTCTGATACGCCTGAGAAACAAGAGCTTGACTCTAAAATTCTCCAGATGGCTGATATCGTCGTGGCAGATAGCATCAGCCAGAGTCAGGCCCGTGGAGAAATTTTTCAAGCCTTAAAAGCTGGCTTGATCAAAAAGGAAAACGTTGTTGAACTGGGTAATGTTATAAGAAACAAAGAGCTACAAAGGTCATCAGATGAACAGATCACAGTTGCGGATTTGACTGGTGTCGCAGTCCAGGATATTCAAATTTCCAAAGCCGTCTATGAGGTTCTGGTCCGCGGTGAATAATAAAAATATTATAAGACGTATTTAAAGAAATTTAGTCAAGTGAGGTCATCATGAAAATTGAACTATTTGAAATGGAGAGAGCCCAATCTTTATGGGAAAACAGAGTGAAGTATAACCTGACTGAAAGCGGCATTCATCCTTATACTCTAGAAGAGTTCCTAGAAAGCGATGAGATAGAAAAATTATTGTCCATACGACTTGGTTATGGCCAGACAAACGGCTCTGAAGAACTGAGAGAAGCGATAAGCCGCCTTTACCCTGGAACAAACCTTGATAACGTCCTGGTTACAAACGGTACTGCAGAAGCAAATTTTATCACTATCTGGCAGTATCTAAATCCAGGTGACGAGCTTATCCTTATGCTCCCTAACTTTATGCAGATCTATGGACTTGCCCGCTCTTTTGGTGTTAAGGTCATACCCTTTCATTTAAGAGAGGAGCTTAAATGGGGTCCGGACCTGGATGAATTGAAAAGCTTAGTATCGCCTCGAACAAAAATGATAGCTGTCTGCAACCCGAACAATCCGACTGGAGCTGTGCTGAGCGAAAGTGATATGAAAGAAGTTATTCGCCTAGCCCAGGAAGCAGACGCTTGGCTCTATTCTGATGAGGTATACCAGGGGGCAGAATTAGTCGGAGAAGAGACACCATCTTTCTGGGGCCTTTACGATAAGGTTATTGCCTGCTGCGGGCTTTCCAAAGCTTATGCTCTTCCTGGTTTGAGAATGGGCTGGCTGGTTGGGCCCAAGGATAAAATTGAAGAGGCCTGGTCTTACCACGATTATACGTCCATCTCTTCTGGGATTCTTAGCAACTGGTTAGCGTCTCTGGTGTTACAGCCCGAGCGGAGAAAAAAGGTTTTAGACCGCAACCGTAAAATTCTGAAGGAAAATTTGATTGTGCTTGAGGAGTGGGTCCAAAAACACAAACCTCTTTTTGAGCTAATCCCTCCTCGCGCTGGAGGGATTGCTTTTCCTAGGTATAATATGAAAATAAATTCAACAGAACTTGCCGATAAGCTCATGAAGGAGAAAAGTGTATTCATCATAGCAGGGGATTTTTTTGGAATGGACGGCTATATCCGCATAGGATACGGGACAGAAAAGGATTACTTCAAGGCAGGATTAGCTCTTATCGATGAAACACTAGAGGAATTTAGCGGAAAATCTTCTGTTTAGGCAACAGTCTATATAGCCTCTATCTACGTTTTATGCAGACTTGACTTATAAACTAGTTTATTAAATTAGACAGAAATAAGGTAGGTTTGATAAATCAAACCCCTGCAAATTTATCCTTACAAAACAAAATGGTGGGTTTGATAAATCAAACCCCTACAAAATAGACCGTGCGGGTTTGATAAATCAAACTCCTACTTTTCTTCTTCTTCTTTTTCTTTGGGGCGTTCGGGCTTCCAGTCAATTCCACGGATATACTTCTGCATCCAGGCTATCTCTTCGACCATCCTTATCCGCTGGTGATGGGGCTCTCTGAATCCATGAGGCTCTCTGGGAAACCTGATAAACCGAACCGTCTTTCCCATCTCATGGAGATAAGTAAAATAATTCTCGCTCTGGCCTATAGTGCAGGTCGTATCTCTTTCTCCGTGAAAGAGAATAACTGGAGTTTTAACATTTTTTATATGAGTAAGTGAGGACATTTCCCTGTATGCTTGGGGACTATCCCAGGGTGTTCCGCCGATATACCAGAGCCTTACATCAAAGCTAAATCCCATGCCATATTCCGAGATCCAATCTGAGACCATCGCCCCCAGCGAAGCAGCCTTGAACCGGTCTGTCTTGGTAAGAGTCCATCCACCTAGAATTCCTCCGTAGCTCCAGCCGCGAACGCCCATCTTATTAGGATCAGCTATGCCCTGCTTAATAACTTCATCCACCCCAGTCATCAGATCCCAGTAGTCGCCGCCGCCAATATCTTTCATATTTCCTCGGAGGAATTCATCACCATAGGCCGAGCTTCCACGGACGTTGGGAGAAAGAGAAGCATAGCCCAGTCCGGCCCAGATATGATAACTCGAGCTAAAACTGTTTGTATAAACTCCGGCTGGTCCCCCATGAATGTTCAAGATAAGGGGCAGCTTTTTGCCTGATTCATAATCAGGAGGCAGATGGAGCAAGCCTTCTACGGGAAGTCCGTCCTTGCTTTTCCATTGAATGACCTTCATAGACGCCATAATCCTGTCTTTTATCCAGGGATTGGCAGAAGTTAATTTTTTCTCTTTGAAAAGATTGAGCTCCACTGCCCAAATATCAGGAGGTGTCTGATTATCGGAATAAACGCAGGCTGCTTTTTTTCTATCTGAAGAGAGAGAGGAAAACCTTAAAACACCCTGCTTCTTGGTTAATTGTTCAACTTTTCCAGAGTTCACATCGAGACGAAAAATATTGGATTTTGTATGAGTACTCCCATTAAAAATAATAGACTTCCCATCCGAACTCCATCTGTAGCCACGAATGTCTCCCCCAAAATTTCTAGATGCTAATCGATACTTCTTGGTCTCAACGTCCATGATCCAGATCTTATAACTGGCAAGCTTCCAAGTCTTATCATCAGGAGCCAAGTAGGCAACCCTCTTCCCATCAGGTGCCCACAGGGGATTTCCTTCAGGCGCTTTGTTATTGGTGAGTTTCGTGATCTTTCCGTCTTCAAGCGTTACCATCGCCATTTCACTCAGGTCCGACGTATTCCTTCCGGTCTCTGTTCGATAGATATAGGCAACTCGTTTGCCATCAAGAGATATATCATACCCACGCACCATCATCTTTTCTTTAGTAATCTGTTTCTCTGTTTTTGATTTCAAGCTGAAATGCCATAAATTCGACCAGCTCCCTCGACGGTATTGTCCGTCAGGCCCTTCATAGACATAGACAACATCATCTCCCTGCTCAATTTTCTCCTTTTCCTCTTTGCTCTTTATATCATCAGCGAGAAAGACAATGTTCTGGCTATCAGCAAACCAGCGGAATGAGGAAACTGCTTCTTTATGCTCTGTAAGCTGAATCGCCTCTCCACCAGAAGTTCTCATTATCCATACCTGACGCTTCTCCCCTTCTCCTCTGAGAAATGCCAGATACTTTCCATCAGGCGACCATCGAGGTGAAGAATCGCCCGCTGTGTTTGTGTATTTGAAGCCTTCTCCTCCGTCCGCTGAGACCAGCCATAAATACCTTTCTCGCTTGTTATCCTTCCATTTAAGCTCATCCTTAGAAAAGAGAATCCACTTTCCATCAGGCGATATTAGAGGATTTGACACACTAACCATATTGATGGCATCATCGACGGTGAACGGCTTCTTTTCTCCTTCTGCATAAACAAAACAGAATAAAAACATGATTAATAGAACGCGAGAAATAATTCTGTGTTTCATTATTCTCTCCTTTTTTAGATTATGATTCATAAGATACAGCCTGTATCGTTGTAAACCATCGGCTAAGACTGTAGTAATCTGCTCATAAAATATTTGTATTTTCTATTTTTAACCTAGATAAATCAAATTCATTCTCAGCACGATGTACATTGCTTTATGCCAAGTACATAATCCTTTTCGTCACTAGGTTAGAAATTTAAGCTTATGGCTTGTTTACAATCAATCCACGGTGAGGGTTTTGCTGATATTGCGGGGTTGGTCAGGATTAATCCCTTTTTCCTGGCTAATATAGTAGCCAAGGAGTTGGGCAACTATAACAGCAAGGAGAGGAACAATAAAGTAATTTTGAGAAGGTAGTGTAATGAGTTCATCTGAGTTGAGAGAAAGAGAATCATTGGGAGGGGCTATGGTACAAATCTTCCCCAAGCGGCAACTCACTTCATTGATATGGGAAAGAGTCATGTGGATATCTTCAAGGGTGGAGAGAAACAAAATCCAATCTCCTTCCTTTATTATTGCCAGCGGACCATGTTTGAACTCAGAAGAATACATCCCTTCACATGGAATATAAGTTATCTCTTTCATTTTCAAAGCTGCTTCCAGACACGCGCCGTAGCTTATCCCATAGCCAAGATAATAAAGGTATTCATTTTTAGCTAAAAAACGGGCAATATGCTGGCATTTTTCTGAATTAAGGGATAAAGTTTTTTCGATAAGGCTCGGGATTCTCTCTACTTCTTCTTCTGAAATAGCTTTTTTCTTATCTCTAATTTCTCCCAATCTCAACGCTAAATAGAGAAAGGTGATCACCTGATTTGTGAATGTCTTTGTGGCTGGCACACTTATCTCTATGTTAGAAAGAAGAGGCAAATAGTTTTTTACTCTGAGCTGCAAGGAAGAACCTAAAACATTCACTAAGGCAAAAATCTTCTTTGCCTTTTTTTCTTCCAAAAAGTTCAAAACACTCACGACATCCTTTGTCTCTCCGCTCTGAGAGACAAGGATATAAGTTCCTTGAGAAAAGTCTCCATGACCTAAAAACTCTTTGAACTCGCCCGCAACTACAGGGACTGCCTCGATTCCTGAAATTTTGTTCAAATAATATGCTCCAAGAACGCAGGCATTATAAGATGAACCTGAACCAATAAGATAAATCCTACTTTCATCCTTTAATTCACGGCAGAATTCATCCACTTGGCCTGGCTCTTTCAAGAAATTGATCAAAGCCTGAGCTTTCTCTGGCTGTTCGTGAATCTCTTTGAGCATAAAATGGGGGAACTCTCCTTTTTGAGCTTCTTCAATATCAAGTGAACATTTATAAGGTTTTCTCTTGACCTCCATTCCTGAAGAAAGTTTTCTGATACGATAAGTATTCCAGGTGTATTCAATGTACTCGCCATCATAAATGGGTACGATTGAATCTGTGAATTGAATGATCGATGGCAAATCAGAAGAACAACAAATGAAATCTTTGCCTATTCCAAGAAATAGAGAAGAGTATTTCTTGACACAGAACATTTTATCGGAGTTTTTCTGGGATATCACGTAGGCGTAATCTCCTTTGAGAACGGTATCGGCCTCCTGGATGGCAACTGTCATGCTCTTTTTTTGTTTATATCCTTCCTCAACAACATGGACCACAACCTCGCCGTCGTTTTCGCCTTGGAATACGTGTCCTTTTTTCTTGTATTCCCTAATAAGCTCTTTGGTATTAATTATGTTTCCGTTGTGAGCACCCACTGAGTTCTTCAAGCAATCAAAGTGGGGTTGAGAATTTTCCTTGGAGGGAGGACCAAAAGTTGCCCATCGAAGTTGAACTATTCCTTTATTCCCTTTTAGTTTTTTAAAGTTACATTTTTTATTGACTTCTTCAATTTCGCCAACATCCTTCCTTAATTCTAAAGAATCATGGCTAAAAGCTGCCATCCCGACAGAATCATAACCCCTGTATGTAAGCTTTCTGCCTGCCTGAAGAAGGATCTTTCCTAGATCTTCTCTAAAATCCTTGAAAGCTATGCCAAATATTCCGCACATTTTTTATTAAATAAGATTCGTTCATCCTTTATAAAAGCTCTGGATGGATGAGACGATGAAATCCTGTTGATCTGATGTTAATTCTGGGTATATGGGCAGAGCCAGAACCTCACGAGCTGCTTCTTCAGCCACGGGAAAATCTTCTTCCTTATGGCCGAGATAAGAAAAGCATTTCTGAAGGTGGAGAGGCAAAGGATAATAGATGGCAGTAGGGACACCTTTTTCCTGCAAGAATTTCTTTAATCTGTCCCTTTTTTCCGCTCTTATGACATATTGATGAAAGACATGGTAGCTCTTAACGCCTTTATCTTTGTACAAGGTTTCGGGTGTTTGTATCGGGCCTTCTTCTCTTATGCCTGATTCCTTGAATGCATTGTCATAGTAAGATGCTTTTTCCATCCTTTTTTGTTGCCAGCTTTCTAGATATTTGAGCTTGACTCTGAGTATAGCAGCCTGCAGTGTATCGAGACGGAAATTACCCCCGAGTACTTCATAAAAATATTTATCCCTTGACCCGTGTACCCTCAACAACTTAGTCTTTTTGGCCAGGTTTTCATCATTCGTCAGGACCATTCCTCCATCACCAAAAGCTCCTAAGTTTTTCGAGGGAAAAAAGGAAAGAGCCCCAAAGTTTCCTATAGCACCAGCTTTTTTTATCCCAGAAGACGACGGATATTCCGCGCCGATTGCCTGAGCTGCATCTTCAACCACGAATAAATCATGCTTGCTGGCAAGATTCATGATCGGATTCATATCAGCGCACTGGCCGTAAAGATGGACAGGAATAATTGCTTTAATCTGAAGGTCCTGATGTCCCTTTGATTGATCCTCGAGCAATTCTTCAAGCTTTTCTGGGCTTATGTTGCAGCTTGTCTTATCAATATCACAGAAAACTGGTCTCGCTTTAAGCCTGGCAACCGCGCCAGCAGTGGCAAAGAAAGTGAAGGGAGTTGTGACGACAGCATCTCCCTCCCCCACATCAAGAGCCATTAAAGAAACAAGAAGCGCATCAGACCCAGAAGAGACTCCTGTGGCGAATTTCACTTCACTAAAAGCAGCTATTTCTTTCTCCAAGTTTTCAACTTCAGAACCTAAAATGAACTTTTGGGATGAGGCAACTTCCAAAATCTTCTGATTGATTTCCTCTCGAATGCTCTGGTATTGAGCCTTCAAATCTAATAACGGAATATCCATCTCTTATTTCACCTTTATCCTTTTAACTTTGTGCCAATTTGAAAACATTATTTAAGAACCTTCTTCAATTTTTCCTTTTCAATTATCAACTGCCCTTGATAAGTTACATAATTAAGAAGGATGAGTACTCTTTCTTTTGCAGTGAGTTCTTTCTTAAACACTCCTCTCAGGCCTTTCAGAGGACCTTCCATAACTTCAATCTCATCGCCAATTTCAGGTTCCTCTCCGTATTTATAAAGTTCTATCAGACCGTCTATTTCTCTGGATTTGATCTCACGGATTACATCTTCAGGAATAGGTGTGGGAGAACCCTTATTCCCGACCACTCTTTTTACTCCCCTCGTGTATCTCACTAGCTGGTATTGGGCGGGAAAATCAAAATAGACAAATTCATAGCCAGGAAAAAATGCCTTTATTTTATTCTCTTGCATGTATTTGGGGTTGTAAATCTTGATTCCCCCCTCAGTGAACAGTTTCTCAACCTGAAATTCCTTTTTAGGCTTGGTGTTAATGACAAACCAATTTTTCATTTATTTTATATCTCTAATTATAACCGATTATAAAAAATCTAGGTCGTCTAAAGTATGTATAGTTTTTCTTAGAAAACATATTCTACATTCCCTGCTAAATTAATCAAGCAGGTTAAAAACACGGTAGAAATCAGGGCGCCTGTCCTGGAGGAAATGCTTTTTAGCATGTGACTGGCGTATCTGCTGAAAATCGCAGTCTGCATACAGGATATGGTCTTTTTCCTTCGGAGCCTGGGCAATAACGCGCCCATGAGGATCTACAACAAAAGATTCGCCGGCAAAATGAATAACCTCCTCTTTCCCGACACGATTGACAAGGGCAGCATAATATCCATTCTGAAAGGCAGCAACCTGAAGCTCTGCTTCAAATATCCCTTCGGTCCATTCTCCCATAGCTCCTGCCTGAGGAATAACAACGATTTCAGCTCCTTTAAGCCCCAAACACCTCATGTATTCAGGGAAATGGCGGTCATAACAGATAGCTACCCCGACTTTCCCTATTTTTGTTTCATAGACAAAATTCGTGTTCTCTCCAGGAGCATAATACCCTCTCTCATGAAACCCGGGCCCTTCCATGATATGGACCATCCGCGTTACCCCAAGGAACTTTCCGTCTGCATCAATCACAGGAGAAGCATCATAGGTTCTATCTCCTTCCCTCTCAAAGAGATTCAAAACAACAACAGCACCGTATTCCTTGGCAAGATTGGCAAATTGTTCTGTAGTTGGACCAGGAATAGGCTCTGCTTTTGCCAACGATTCTTCATTTGAAGGGATTTGGGGCAAAAACCGTGAAAAAGCTAATTCTGCAAAAGCAATTAGTTTTGCTCCAGAGCTTGCAGCCTGATGGAAGGAGTCTATTGCCCGCTTGAGATTCTCATCATAATTTTTCGTAGCATGCTGTTGGATTAAAGCTATTTTCATTGAATCCTCCTTTTTCTACCGTTTTTTGGCTAAAACTTTAGGTTCAATTTTTTAAGAACATCCATATATTTTTTTAATGCGGGCTTGATAAATCAAGCCCCTACAAAGAATATCTCGTATTTTTTCCCTTTGTGGGCTTGATGAATCAAATCCCTACAAAAGATATTACCTGTTTATCCTTATTGAATAAAATGGGGCCTGGCCCCATTTTATGGAACAACGTCTGTGTATTTAGCTAAGAAGGCTGATTGGTCGTAAACCGCCTGGAGTGTTATTCCGTTTCTCTCGAGGCCCTTTAAAATATCCGAGATTCTATCTTGGATTATGCCTACGTGCAGCCTCATTAGCTGACAGTATTGATAAGTTCTCTCCTTAGAGCCGGCAACAACCTGAACCGGGCATCGACCGCCACAGTAGAAATGAACTCCGCATTGATAGCATCCCAACCAGCTTTTATAACCCACCAGCGAATCTAAGTCATACTCGCTGAGCCTTAGCTTCCTATCCTTGTCTAATCCTCCTATAGAGAGGCAAGAAGGAAGATCGGCACATGGGTAGACCTTTCCTGAAACAATATCGTAGTTTTTAGCCAGCTCTACAGCGCATGCCGTATGGCCTCGCTCTTCGGCAGTTAAAAGGAACAAAATGAGTTCATTGACATGGGCGATCGGAAGGATTATTCCATTTGAAATCTCTTGGACATAGATATCCATAATTTTCTCAACGTCTTGGCCATAATTCAAAACATAGGATGCTAGATCCTTAAAAGGTTCTCGATCCTCTGCCCAATGCCAGAAAAAATGATTGACAAGTCCTTCCTTGTATAATCTCATAAATTCTTCAAAGCAGTTTAATAAGCTCTGGTCCTCTCTAAGAGTGGACCAATGTAAAACATCTCCTTTGTAGAATGTGGATAATTCCCTAAGATTTTCTCTAATTCTATTCAGGCGAGTCCCTTGTCTTACTCTATTATGCTGCTTTTCATCTCCATCAATTGATACCGAATAGACCCAAATCTCCTTCATAAATTTAGGATAAAGATTCAAGGCGTCACTCAAAAGTTCCCCGTTGGTATAAACTAAGAACCTGAATCTATCTGCTGTCTCAGATTCCTTCAGAATTTCCCATGTTTTCTTCATCTTATCTACGGCCAGAAAGGGCTCTCCTCCGTAAAAACATATTGTAATTGACTGATCGGGATGCCGGTCAGCTAACTGTTTGATTATGGCTGTGTCACGTCCGGGTTCTGCTTCTTCAGAACTTATGATTGCATTACGAGGCATGTCGCTGCCCATGGTAATAGCACTGTTAACACAACCTTTACATTGTGCATAACAACGACCAGTTATAGTAAGGTGAATCATTATGCTTTCATCTTCCTTGTAGACTTGAGTTGTCAGCGGATTGCTTCTTCGCATTTTAACAGCATCCAACCGAGATAAGTCATCAAAACCAGGATAACTCACACCAGTGAGCTGCTTGGAGTTCTTTACTATCTTCGCCATTATTTCAATCGGTAAATCCGAGCCATATTATTTCTCACGATATTATACACAGATATTAATCTTAAATTCTGTAACGTATGCCAAAGGAAAATCTGACATCGATAGCGAGGAATCAGTGAAAATAAAGCAGAAATGGAGCGATCGAATCTCAGTCCATCCTACTCGTCGGAAGACTTCTCTCTAGCCGTTTTATCGAAATGTTCTTTAAGTGATCTTATTATACTGATAGATGTATCCACAAATTCTATGCCCAATTCGAACGATTCGTCAGCATATACGCTTTTTACCCAGCGAACTTTTGCGTAGGCGCTAATCATTTGTGGCGGTTCCGTTAACGAAAGATCAATCTTTAAAAAGGACCCGACTGGCAAAAATGCGTTGGTGTGGATTTTTGCTCCTGTTAAAGAAATATCCTCGGTTGTATGATGAATAACTTTCGGGTGGGTTTCAGCTGTATCTTTAGAAAGAAGAGTAATCGTAAACAAAGCTTGTTCTCTTACTCGCCTTTCTCTTCTTTTCTCTGACATGACTCTGGCACACTTTATAAGCTTTCCTGGGCAAGCAAACGAATAGGATTTACTCTTCCCAGTCCCAAACATATAACATAGGATAGATTTGATGTCAAAATTAATAAAATATTTCCTCAAGCAGCTAGAAGTCATCTGTGAACCTGTGGTCAGGTTTGTGGTTGCTTAAAAAGAGAAATTCAGGCATCAACGACTTGACTCA
>JABAOH010110362.1_pt4 | contig 29680 bp, 29 predicted proteins | sample 7062181 | NCBI WGS metagenome assembly JABAOH01 (sample SAMN14538630, study PRJNA623070) | marine sediment metagenome | biome: marine biome [ENVO:00000428]; feature: marine pelagic biome [ENVO:01000023]; material: deep marine sediment [ENVO:00002113]; isolation source: pool of 5 deep marine...
AGCATGCCTTCCGTCTCACGATTCGGAGACGCTACAGAGCCGGCATCGAGGTGATCGCGTCCGATCACGATGGGTGCTTTCAGCTCTCCAGCGGCGACCATATGATTAAACTTGAGCCCCGCTTTTGCGCGTTCTCCATATCCGAGCCAGCATATCCTCGCCGGTAAGCCTTGAAAGGCGACTTTTTCTCGAGCCATTGTCAGCCACCGATGGAGATGTTGGTCCTCAGGGAAGAGTTCCATCACCGCTGCATCAGTGCGGTAAATGTCCTCCTCCTCTCCAGACAGCGCCACCCAACGGAAAGGGCCTTTGCCCAAGCAGAATAGGGGACGGATATAGGCAGGAACGAAACCGGGATATGAGAAGGCATCCTTAACACCAGCGTCAAATGCGCGCTGACGCAGATTGTTGCCATAGTCGAAGACCTCCGCTCCCTGGCGTTGGAAGGCGAGCATCGCTTCTACGTGACGCGCCATGGAGCGTAACGAATGAATTGCATACTCCTCTGGATCGGATTCCCGCAAGACAAGGGCATCTTCCAGGCTCATACCGTGTGGTACGTAATCGATTACATCGTGTGCCGGTGTCTGATCGGTCACAACATCAGGCTGCACACCGCGTAGGGCAAGCTCAGGGTAAACGTCTGCCGCATTTCCTATCAGGCCTATGGAGCGCGGTTGCTCGCCGTCTAATGCCTCTTCCACTAGCGTCATGGCTTCTTCCAGTTCGTCCACAACCAAATCTACGTAGCCGTGTTCGAGGCGGCGCTGTGCGCGAGCTGGGTCGACCTCGACGATGAGACCCACGCCTTCGTTCATGGTGATTGCAAGTGGTTGCGCGCCACCCATTCCACCAAGACCTGCAGTAAGGACAAATTTGCCTTTCAACGAACCCCAACCGCGCAGGCGGGCCAATGAACCGAGGGTTTCGTATGTGCCCTGTAGGATTCCTTGCGTGCCGATATAAATCCATGAGCCGGCCGTCATCTGCCCGTACATAATCAATCCCGCGGCAGCCAAATCGTCGAAGTGTTGTTGGGTAGCCCAGTGAGGGACGAGATTCGAATTGGCAATCAGGACACGTGGCGCATCTGGATGGGTCTCGAAAACTGCAACCGGCTTCCCGGATTGAACGAGCAAAGTTTCGTATTCCTCCAATGTTTCGAGGGTAGATAGAATGGCTTCGAAGCTGTCCCAATTGCGTGCCGCCCTGCCGCGACCTCCATACACGATTAGGTCTTCAGGTCGTTCGGCCACCTCGGGATCGAGGTTGTTCTGGATCATACGGTATGCAGCTTCGGTGAGCCAAGATTTGCAGGTCAATTTCGGTCCGCGTGGCGAGCGAACGGTTCGTGGAGCTGGCATGCCAACCTCCTTCATGTTGATCCAATCGACGTGCCGATTCGAGATGTCAATCTCTTGGCGTGTTTATTGCGTCAATCCAAGTTGGGCAAGAGAAGCCCAGCATCTAATCCTACTGTTTGTGACTCCATATCCATAAGGGATCGTTCACACAGAGAATCACTGCAACTCGTCGTCGTTGGACAACGGTTATTCGAGGACATCAGTCACATGTGTGATCGTATGGATGTCCCCAACAATCGAAATGAACTGTACCATGCAACGATCGCCTTCCACCTGCTTTTGGAGCCGAGGTCAAAATGTCTGATTCGCAAGGAAAGCCGGATGAGATGGCGAAATTCAGATGCAGATCATCTGGGAATCCCAAGAGTGTGCGCGCTAGTTCTGGCTGGTAGATTGTCGCCAGGCAGGAACCGACACCGAGTTCCCAGGCTGCTAGTTGCGTGTGGGCGGCAGCTTGTCCGGCGTCGAACATGATCGATCGGTGTTGAGTAGCGTCAGGCGTCAGAATGGCAACGACCAGTGCGGCATCTGCAAGGTGTCCTGCAAAGGTGCCCAAACTTGACAACGCTTCCATGGTTTGACAGTCTTGAATAGCGATGAAATGCCACGGTTGCCTGTTTTTTGCCGACTGTGCTCGGCGACCAGCGTTGGAGATTTGCCTAACGACGTTCTTTGGCAAGTCTCCCGTATCAAACTGACGCACGGCGCGTTTTTAAATGGATCGCGTCTGCGATCTTCATTTTCTCCTCCTACACGAATCTATCTCATTATAGATCGGGGAATGAAGCTTTCAAGCAAATAATCTAGGCGTTCAGACCAAGCGACGCGTGCATGAATCTGAAAATAACTCATCAGGTATAAGTTCGGGTCAGCTTGGATCGTTTAGTCGATGGTGGGACGAGGAGGTTCGGGTAGCGGTCGGAGATAGACAGTGCGGCTATCATAGGCTTCTACTCGACCGTTGTTCTTCAGCATTTCGAGATCGGAATCCAGGACTGCGCGTCCGTATTCCTGTTTATTGATTTGTAGGAAATCGCCGGTAAGAATATCCTGGACGCGACCATCACCCCAATCGAACACAACCTCACCGGTATCGAGGACGAAGACCAGACCTCGTGAGACGGGGAAACCTCTAGGCATCTTCCCTTCGTTACCTCCGCCCTTACTTTGCCAGAAATTACCAAAAACTGCAACCCCGATTGCATGAGTTAATCGGGGTCGCAGATGATCTTCGCAATATAAAGTATACTCCGATGCTAAGGTAGTTCAGATGTAGGAGGTCAGCTTTACGATTCGCTAATTCGCAACGAGCATGTTGAAGTCTGTCGATTTGAGTTGTGAAACCAATTTGGATTGAGCATCGCACCAGATTCTGTTAACGGGGCAATCTGCACCGAAAGGACACGAACCGGGGTCGGATACACACTCGTTCAGAGTGATGGGTCCATCAATGGCTTCAATCACCTCAAGCAATGAGATTTTTTCGGACGGGCGTGCCAAGGATACACCGCCGCGCGCACCGCGAGATGTTTGAACCACCCCCGCAACAGAAAGTTGAGAGACGATCTTTGCGAGAAAGGAGGGAGGGATTCGTTGTTCACGTGCGATTTGGCTCGTTGGGGCTCGTCCTCCATTACTCAATTCGGCCAGGTACAATACCGCACGGACAGCATAATCCGCCTGGCGTGTAATCTGCATCATGACCTCCTGGACTATTCAACCTTCTTTCCTCTTCAGGATAGGAGTTATCCTAGTTTGGTTCCAGTTTACTTTCAGGGGATTGCGAGGGCAAGTGTTTTGTGTCATAGTGACCGCATGACCTTCTGCGAGAGGCGCGTGTTTAAGTTGGGACAATGCGTGGTATGATAGCGCCGACTTCGAAGAAAAAGGTCTTCGCTTAGAGGAGAAACCGTGAAGAACATCGCTGTCGTTGGGGCGGGATATGTCGGTTTGGTAACGGCCGCATGTTTCGCCGATTTGGGCAATCGCGTCGTGGCGCTGGATATCGACGAGGAGCGCATTGAAGGGCTCAAGCGCGGGATCATGCCCATATTTGAACCGGGGCTTGAAGAAGTTGTCGCTCGTAATGCGACCGCAAGTAGGTTGCGCTTTACGACTTCCTACCCGGATGCTTTAGAAGACGCTGAGTTCGTGTTCATCGCAGTAGGGACACCGGAGGGGGTTGACGGAGAGGCCGATCTCAAATACGTGCGAGCTGCCTCCGTATCGATCGCAAAAGCAATGACCTCCCCTCTGATTGTGGTGAATAAATCGACCGTACCCGTTGGTACCGGTGACTGGGTTGCGGATATCATATCTGCAGAACAGAATGAGCATATTCCGTTTTCAGTGGTCTCGTGCCCGGAATTCTTGCGGGAGGGCTCAGCGATCTTAGATTTCATGAACCCGGCACGTACGGTGTTGGGCTCCCTAGACCCGGAGGCAGCCGAAAAGGTCGCCCAGCTTCATATTCCCTTGAGAGCGCCCATCATGATCACCGACCTGCGAACGGCGGAAATGATCAAGTACGCTTCTAATGCGTTCCTGGCTGCTCGTATTTCGTTCATCAATGAGATCGCCAATATTTGTGAGGCGCTTGGTGCCGACGTGAAGGAGGTCGCCACAGGCATGGGGTATGATCCTCGAATCGGGCCTCATTTTTTGAGGGCAGGATTGGGTTATGGAGGTTCGTGCTTCCCGAAAGACGTGAAGGCGCTGGCACATATGGCGGATGAAAAGGGACGTCACCCTCAATTATTACAGGCGGTGATGGACATCAACACGGACCGTAGAAGGCTGATGATCGAGAGAGTCCAGGAGCTTCTTGGAGATCTAGAGGGTAAGGTGATCGGATTGCTCGGGCTTACATTCAAGCCGAATACTGACGATATGCGTGATGCCCCTTCGCTAGAGCTTGCCCGCCGCCTCATGACCAAAAGAGCGAAGATCCGTGCTTACGATCCGGCGGGGATGGTGCGCGCGAAGCAAGTTCAGCCCGAATTAGAGTTAGCGCGTGATGCCTATGAGCTGGCGGAGGGCTGCGACGCCCTGGTGGTGTGCACGGAATGGAATGAATTCCAACATCTCGACTTGGAACGAATACGAGATGTTATGCGGCAACCATTCATTGTTGATGGTCGCAACATTTACGATCCCGAAGAAATGGCGAAGCTGGGCTTTCAATATCGCGGCATTGGTCGAGGGTATGGACCAGATGGTGAACCAATTGAAAATGAAATGAACGCAGAGGAGGTCCATTTGATATGACGTCAGGGGGCGAAGGTATTGTCAAGACTCGTTTGCGAAACGGTTTGGAGGTTCGCCTCAAAGAGATCCGCACAGCCCCGCTTATCAGCTCGTGGGTATGGTATCGAGTTGGATCAAGAAACGAACATGCCGGGATCACCGGCATTTCTCATTGGGTCGAGCATATGCAGTTCAAGGGCACGCCCTCCTTCCCCGCCGGAGTTTTGGATCGGGAAATCTCTCGTGACGGGGGTTTCTGGAACGCCATGACTTGGCTGGACTGGACGGCGTACTTTGAGACCATGCCTGCTGATCGGATCGAGCTGGCACTGCGCTTGGAAGCTGATCGTATGGTCAACAGTTTGTTCGATCCGGCGGAGATCGAATCAGAGCGGACTGTCATCATATCCGAACGTCAAGGACATGAGAACGAGCCGACCTTTCGTTTGGCGGAGGAGGTTCAGGCTGCCGCTTTTCGCGTCCACGCGTACCACCACGAAGTAATCGGTGACATGGCAGATCTTGAAACGATGACGCGCGAGGACCTCTACCAGCATTACCGACAATACTATGTTCCTGGCAACGCAATCCTAGCAATGGCAGGGGATTTTCGACCTCAATCCATGTTACGAAAAATCCGTGAGCACTTCGGCCTGATTCCGCGGCAGAGTTCGCCATTAGACCGAGTTCGCCTTGAACCTCCACAACGTGGAGAACGACGTGTCGCTGTGGAAGGTCCGGGGGAGACGCCGTACCTGCAAGTGGTCTATCATGCACCTTCAGCGACTGACCCTAAATTCTTCCCTCTGACCGTCCTGGATAGTGTTCTGACAGGACCCTCGAACCTCAATCTTTTCGGTGGTAGTATCTCGAATAAGACTTCCAGGCTGTACCGCGCGCTGGTAGAGGGGGAAATCGCGGCTGCTGTGCGAGGAGGATTGGCGGCGACCATTGATCCCTTCCTGTATACAATCCAGGTTACAATTCGTCCAGATCGCACCCCGGAACAGGCTCTTGAAGTCCTTGATCATGAGATCTCCCGTCTAGCCATCGAAGCGGCCAGTGGTGAGGAGCTGACCAAAGCATCGAAGCAAGCGCGTGCCCTGTTTGCATATAATAGCGAAAGCGTTACCAATCAAGCATTCTGGATGGGGTTCAGCGAGATTTTCGCGGATTACGCGTGGTTTGAGGGCTACTTGGATCGCGTCGCCGCGGTCACCTCGCAGGATATTCTCGCTGTGGCGCAGAAAGTTCTTCAACCGAGCAATCGGATCGTCGGTGTCTATCGACCCATAGCGGAGAGCAACAATGGGTAAGGTGGACAGTATTTTCCCCAAGCTTGATGTCCGTGCGCTTCCAGGGCCAAAGACGATCAAGCGGTGTGAACTTCCGAATGGTGTCGTGGTCCTATCGCGTTCCAACTTCGCCAGCCCCTCGGTGGTTGTCTTTGGGTATTTGGCCGTCGGTTCACTCGATGAGAGTTACGAACAGGCTGGATTATCTCAGTTGACCGCGCAGGCACTGATGCGAGGGACAAACGAAAGGTCCTTCCAAGAAATCTTTGAGGCGATCGAATCCGTGGGAGCCCGTCTAGGATTTGGCGCCGCTACCCATACGACCACGTTTCAGGGTAAGGCTCTGGTCGAGGATCTCGAACTCCTTTTGGAGGTCCTTGCCGATGCGCTGCGAAATCCAACCTTTCCCAGCGTCGAATTCGAGAGGCTAAAAGCACAGCACCTCACCGCATTGGCAATCCGAGATCAAGACACCGGCTCCAGAGCTCAACTTTCATTTGATGAACTCGCCTACCCCAATCATCCCTACCGAATCCCAACAGCTGGGTACCGCAAGACCGTAGAAGGTTTACAAACCTCCGATCTGCGTGAGTTTCACAGACATCAATTTGGACCAACAGGGATGGTTGTAGCTTTGGTCGGATCGCTGGAAGAAGAAGAAGCGATCGGGGCCGTTGAGCGTGTCCTCGGTGATTGGCACGAATTGGAGGGAGATGCGCGCCCACCCCTCCCTCCTGTCGAGAGACCGGCCTCACTCGTGAGACAGGACGTCCAATTGGCCGGTAAGAGTCAGGCGGACATCGTGATCGGTACGCCAGGTCCAAGTCGATACGAGGAGCATTATCTTGCAGCGGCGCTTGGTAACAACATCCTCGGACGCTTTGGTCTCTTCGGACGTATTGGCGATGCGGTGCGTGATACTGCCGGCTTGGCATACTATGCCTACAGTTCCTTGACCGGGGGACCTGGTCCAGGACCGTGGCAGGTGAATGCAGGCGTCAATCCTTCCAACGTCGAAGGGGCCATCGAGCTAATCCGTAAGGAAATCAAACGATTCGTTAGCAGGCGTGTCAGCGAACAGGAATTAACCGACAATCAGGCAAACTTCATAGGCAGATTGCCTCTGCAGCTCGAATCGAACGAGGGCGTCGCTTCCGCTTTGCTTCACATGGAGCGCTACAGCTTGGGTTTGGATTACTACCAGCGGTACCCTGATCTGATCGCTTCGGTTACACGCGACCGAATTCTCGAACTGGGGAGACGATTCCTGGATCCCGACCGCCTGGCGATTGCCGTCGCCGGTCCCGATCAGGAGGGCTGAAGATGCTCTCCACGGGAGTGGATATTATCGAGGTTGAGCGGATCGACCGTGCGATCTTGCGGCACGGCGAACGTTTCTTCGACCGCTTCTATACACCGCAAGAGATAATCGACGCGCGCGGGCATACACCTGCCTTGGCAGCTCGCTTCGCGGCTAAGGAGGCTGTCGCGAAAGCTTTGGGTACGGGTATTGGCGAAGTGGGTTGGAAGGATATCGAAATCGTCAATAGCCCGCAGCGTCAGCCACTCTTGCGTCTTCATGGTCGTGCAGCCGAGATTGCTGAGGCCTTGGGGTTGTCGATCTGGTCTATTACGCTCAGTCACACGCACGAACATGCTGTCGCTATGGCAGTGGCCCTCAGCCCGTCGCTGTGATCTGAAGAGTGTCGGATGATTTAATGGAGAGGGGATGGCGGATCATCGAGTCTCGCGCGGATTGGTGCTTGAGTCCAAGGAGAAGGTCACGTCGGAATTGACGGCTCCTCATATTGGAAGTGGAAGCCTGGCTGTTTATGCGACGCCGGCGATGGTGATCTTGATGGAACGAATTTGCGCGAAGATGATCGCCCCACTACTTCCAGAAGGTCAGACTTCAGTTGGTGTCGAATTACACGTCCAACACCTAGCCCCAACTCCCGTGGGTGGAACAGTGCGCATTCGGGCCGAAGTCGAAAGCGTTGATGCCAACTCCATCATCTTCAGGGTGCAATTTTGGGACGATATCGAGCAAGTGGGCAAGGCGCAGCATAAGCGCGTCGTTGTAGATTCGGAGCGCTTCCTCCGTCGTGTGCGTAGCAAAACGGAGGCGCTGTCTTAGGGTCGCCCATATCTTTGACGAAACTTGATCCTCATGTTATACTCTACGTTGCTCCCGCCATGCGCTCGAGAATGGCGGGAGATATTCTGCCCATCATGGGCCAAACACACACGTCTCCAGACTGGGTCGGGCGTGCCGGATGGCCAGCCGGTTCCGAGCCAGAATGAAGGAGGCGGAGGTATAACGCACAGGAGGTGTAAGTCTTATGGCCGCAGTTAGCATGAAAGCTCTTCTCGAAACTGGGGTTCACTTCGGACACCGTACCAGGAAGTGGAACCCTCGCATGAAACCCTACATCTTCACCGAACGCAACGGTATCCACATCATCGATCTCCAGCAAACGCTCGAGGCGCTCACCGGGGTGTATGCCATGGTACGAGAGAGGATTGCTGAGGGTGGGAAGGTGCTGTTTGTAGGGACGAAGCGTCAAGCGCAAGAGACGATAGAGCTCGAGGCGACACGTTGCGAAATGCCATACGTGAACAACCGCTGGCTTGGTGGGACACTCACAAACTGGCGCACAATTCGCAGCCGTATCGACGAACTCGAGACCCTCGAACGTCGCCGAGATTCAGGCGAATTCGAGCTGCTAACGAAGAAAGAAGCACTCAGCTTGAATCGTAGAATCGATAAGCTGGAAGGGCGCTTGAGTGGAATTCGCGAGATGACTTCCCTACCCGACATGATCTTCGTGGTTGACGTACGTCGGGAGGAGACAGCGATCCACGAAGCCAACTTGCTGGACATCCCCGTGATTGCGCTCGTCGATACCAATTGCGACCCTGGAAATGTCGATTACATCATCCCGTCAAACGATGATGCCATCCGCGCCATAAAATTGATGGTCTCGAAGATAGCTGATGCTGTGCTCGAGGGGAAGGCCATGCGGAAGGATGAGGAGGAAGAGGCAGTAAGGGTTGCAGAACCTGAGGAGTTGGTGGTCGAGGAAGTCTCCGATGAAGAACTTCTTGGTGAAGCCACCTTGGCCAAGCTCAAGAGTGGTGAATATGACGAGCAAGAAGCTGCGCTAGCGGAACTCGCTTCTGAAGACGAGCAGGATGAAGCAGAGAGTCCCGAAGCGGAGAAAGAGGAATCTGAACCTGAGGCCTCCACTGAGGAAGAATCCGAGTCTGCCGATGAGGGTCAAGAGGGGGAGCAGAAATGACCATCTCCACCGAGTTGGTCAAGGAGCTTCGGGACAAAACAGGCGCCGGTGTGTTGGCCTGTCGTGAAGCGTTGGAGGAGACTGAGGGCGACGTAGAAAAAGCCGTCCGATTGCTGCGCGAGAGGGGCATCGCCGCCGCTGAGAAGCGGGCAGACCGCGAAACCCGAAACGGTGTCTTGGATCTCTACAATCACGGAGACGGACGTGTTGGCGTGATGGTGGAAGTGAATTGCGAAACGGATTTCGTCGCTCGGACCGAAGACTTCCACAACTTTGCTCACGAAATCGCTCTACAGATTGCGGCCAACACTCCGCGGTGGGTGCAAGCGGATGACGTTCCAGACGAGGTGCTAGAGGAGGAGCGGGCGGAAGCTCGCATCTGGGCGGAGAATGAGGGGAAACCCGAGAACGTCATTGGGCGCATCATCGATGGTCGTATAGAGAAATTCTTGGACGAGAATTGTCTGCTACGGCAAAGCTATATCCGTGATGATACAAAGACTGTCGAAGGATTACTTAAGGAGATGATAGCCTCGACGGGTGAAAACATCACCATCCGACGCTTCGAACGTTGGACGGTGGGAGAGGATCTGGAATAGGCGTTCGGGCCAACACATGTTGGCCCGAGTTTTTGTAGGCTCATACCAAGAGGTGGAAGAGTAGACCATGTCGAAAACACCCGTACACAAACGCATTTTGCTTAAGCTTGGAGGGGAAGCCCTCGCCGGACCAAAGGGTTTCGGCATTGATCCACATAGGGCTGAGGCTGTGGCGACAGAAGTGGAGAGGGTTCGAGAGCTGGGTGTGCAGGTGGCACTTGTGATCGGCGCAGGAAACTTGTGGCGTGGTCGCGAGGGCATTTCACGTGGCATGGAACGCGCAACGGCAGACTACATGGGTATGCTCGGAACGGTAATGAATTCGATGGCTTTGATGGATGCTTTAGAGCGTCAAGGGATCGTCACCCGTGTCATGTCGGCCGTCGAGATGCGGGCTGTGGCTGAGCCCTACATTCGACGTCGCGCAATCCGTCACCTGGAAAAGGATCGCGTAGTCATTCTCGGGGGAGGGACAGGTAATCCATACTTTTCCACCGACACGGCCGCATCGTTGCGCGCGATGGAGATAGACGCCAATATCTTGATCAAAGCTACAAAGGTGGACGGCGTATACGATGACGATCCGCAGAAGAATCCAAACGCCAAGCGCTTCGACCGGTTGACTTATATCGAGGCGCTCAATCGTCGACTGCAGATCATGGATAGCACAGCCATCTCGCTATGCATGGACAACAAAATGCCGATCCTTGTGCTAGATATGTGGCAGCCTGAAGCGCTGATCAAAGCAGTCAATGGTGAGCAAGTTGGAACGATAATCACCGAATAGGGAACCCTCCACTCGCGTTGGGAATGACATTCCTCCATTGGATAGCAAACACATTGGAAATCGGATTTTCCGGCGACGAGGTTTCTTAAGTCTTCTTATTATCCCCAGTGTGGAAGGACTACCATCGCATTTTCAATCGTTTTGCGCTATGCTTAAAGAGCGAGATCCTCGAAGGAGAGGGAGGGGATTTACGAATGGTTAAAGACGCCTTGGCCGAAGCCGAAATTCGTATGAAAGGTGCGGTTCGCGCCTTGGAAGAAGATCTGACCACGATTCGCACAGGCCGCGCTTCTCCTGCACTGGTGGAAAAATTACCAGTGATATACTATGGAAACCCGACACCGCTGATGCAACTGGCGACAATTTCCGCTCCAGAACCTCGTCTCCTGACCATTCGGCCATTCGATCCTGCAAGTTTGAAGGACATCGAGCGCGCCATCCTGACCTCCGATCTGGGGCTGACCCCGAATAATGACGGCAAGATGATCCGCCTTAATATTCCTCCCCTTACTGAAGAGCGTCGACATGATTTGGTCAAAGTCGTTCGCGGTCGAACGGAGGAAGCAAGGATCGCCGTACGCAACGTCCGCAGGGACGTTCAGAATGATCTAAGAGATTTCGAACGCGAGAAGCTCATCTCCGAGGATGGTCTCAGGCGCGGAGAGGAAGACTTGCAGAAGTTGACAGATCGATTGGTGGAGGAGATTAACGAAGTTGGAACGCGAAAGGAAACGGAAGTCCTTGAAGTTTGAGAGGCTGGGTGTACGTCGTATGTCAAGGTCGGAGGAACTGAACCTTCCAGATACCATTCCGACGCACATCGCTATCATCATGGACGGCAATGGCCGTTGGGCCCGCGAGCGGGGCTTACCTCGTCTTGCGGGTCACCGCGCAGGTGTCGAAAATCTAAGGCGGGTGCTTGAGGCCTGTGTAGAATTTGGTATTAAATACCTCACAATTTATGCATTCTCAACGGAGAATTGGCAAAGACCTCCGGATGAAGTGCGGGGCTTGATAAACATCCTGGAAGATGTGATCGATCGCGAATTGGATGAATTACATCGCAATGGGGTACGACTACGACACATCGGTTGCTTGGATCGTCTTGGGCCGAAATTACAGGAAAAAGTGGCTCATGCAATCGAATTGACGCATAAGAACGATAAACTCGTTCTCAATGTTGCCTGGAACTATGGTGGAAGAGCAGAGATCGTGAATGCTATCCAGAAGATGATTGCTGATGGGGTAGCCCCTGATGAAGTCGACGAATCGCTCGTCAGCAACTATCTGTATACAGCAGATTGCCCAGATCCCGATCTCGTCATCCGGACCTCAGGGGAATTAAGGGTAAGCAACTTCCTCATCTGGCAGAGCGCTTACGCTGAATGGTATATACCCTCCACATATTGGCCTGATTTTGGCCGTGAAGAATTGTTAAAGGCGCTACGTGAGTATGCCCAACGCGAGCGTCGCTTCGGTCGAGTACCGGGACCTCTCTCGCAAAACTCGTAATTTCCGCCAGCGTGTAGCTTTCATCGTCGTCATGCTTCCATTCTTAGGCTGGGTGATTGCCGATGGTGAGTGGCTTTTTGCATTGACCTTGGCTGCGGCGTTGAGCATGGCCGCGGCCGAGTTTGGGCTGCTTTTTCAAAGCCGAGGGTTGCGACCTGCGTTGCCATTGCTAATCGTTGGTGTATTCATCCTTTCTGCTGCTAGGTACTTGTGGGGTTTTCAATGGACACCCGATTTGTTCGCTGTGATCGGTCTCCTTGGTCAAGTTTGGCATCTGGTGGATTACGAGCGTGGCGCAACACGCTCAGGTACGGATTATGCAATCACAATGGGCGGAATCCTATTGTTAGGTTGGATTGGCCCTTACTTGATTTCACTCAGGCGATTACCGGATGGGTTGTGGTGGATGTTAATCGTTTTGCCGTCCGTATGGCTGGCTGATGGGTTAGCATATCTCATCGGTCACGTTTTCGGAAAACGCCCTCTTTGTCGGAGATTAAGTCCAAAAAAAACTTGGGAGGGTTATCTGGGCGGGATTGTCGGCGGTGCACTGGGCGGCACGCTACTTACCCTTCTGTGGAGAATAGGTGCAGAGCAAACAGGGCTCTTCAAACCCCTGCATGGATTGTTGCTAGGGACAATCTTGGGGATCTTGACTCCACTGGGGGACCTGGGGATCAGCATGATCAAACGTGAACTTAATGTAAAAGATACCAGTGCACTGCTTCCCGGTCATGGTGGGTTGTTGGATCGCTTTGATTCCTGGCTTTGGGCGGGTGTGATCGGGTACTACTTCGTTTTGTGGCTGTCCTCATAGGTGTCCTGTGGGAGGGTGGATTCCGGCTTGGAGAGAAAGGGATGAAGGAAAAACCGTCTCGGAACTTGGCTTTGGATCTCGTTCGTGTGACGGAAGCTGCCGCATTGGCGGCCGGCCGGCATATGGGACGTGGAGATAAAGAATCAGGGGATAAGGCTGCTGTAGATGCCATGCGTCTGGTTTTAAACAGCATCAAAATGGCAGGTGTGGTCGTCATCGGTGAAGGGGAGAAGGACGAAGCGCCGATGTTGTACAACGGGGAACAACTGGGCACAGGCGATCCACCGAAGGTTGACATAGCAGTTGACCCGATCGATGGCACAACCCTATTGGCGATGGGGAGAACAAACTCGATCTCCACAGTGGCTATCGCCGAACGCGGGTCGATGTACGATCCAGGTCCGATCCTGTATATGTATAAAATGGCCGTTGGCCCAGATGCTCGTGGGGAGATTGATCTGAACGCGCCGATCAAGGACAATCTAATGTCGGTTGCTCGCGCCAAAGATGCTGACGTGGACGATCTGACAGTGATCATTTTAGATCGACCCCGCCATGAAGGCATTATTGAGGAGATTCGTAAATCCGGCGCGCGCATACGTCTTATCTCGGATGGAGACGTCGCTGGGGCGTTGATGACTGCCTGGCCGGAGTCAGGTATCGATATGCTCATCGGAATCGGGGGGACTCCCGAGGGGGTCCTGGCGGCCTGTGCGCTACGCGCCATGGGCGGTGAGATCCAAGGGAGGCTGTATCCGCGCAACGAACAAGAAGCCGCGAAAGCGAAGGAGATGGGCTACGATCTGGAAAAGGTCCTCACGATTGACGACCTGGTGGACAGTGATGACGTCTTCTTCTCGATCACCGGAATCACGGACGGAGAGCTTGTGGATGGCGTCAAATATTTCGGTGAAGGCGCCAGGACGCACAGCCTGGTCATGCGTGCACGGACCGGCACTGTTCGCGAAATCATCGCCAACCATCGCTGGGAGACGTTGATGTCGGTGAGTGAAATCCAGTATGACCGCATCGGGTAGTCAGTAGCCAGTAGTCAGTACGCAGTAGCCAGTGCTTATCTGATGACTGACATCTGACTACTGACTACAGACTACTGCAAGGGTTTGCTTGCGCACCCTATGGGGGCGTGCTATAATGTGCACATCCAGAAAACCGATTGCCCTTGGCATTCCCCCCGTTGCTCAAATCATGCTAGGTTTTATTGTGAGCCTCATGTGCCCACTCGCCCTACCTTAACGATATGACTGTTGGATAGCTTCATAATCCAAGATCGAATATAAAGTTGTACATCTAGGGGAGTTTTTGAATGAATATTGCCCAATTGGAAGCCATGACTCTTTCCGATTTACGAAGTATGTCCAAGGATCTGGAGATCCCCGGCACCACTCGCATGAAGAAAGAAGATCTTATCGTTCGTATTATGCAGGCGGATGCCGAGCGGCGAGGTCTCGAATTGCGGGGCGGCGTTCTAGAGGTCATGAACGAGGGGATGGGATTCCTGCGCGCGGATCATTATCTGCCAGGTCCGAATGACATTTATGTCTCACAATCTCAGATTCGGCGGTTCAGTTTGCGTACCGGTGACATGGTAATTGGGCAAGTCCGACCGCCAAAGGAAACCGAGAAGTACTTCGGTCTGCTGAGAGTCGAATCGATCAACGGTATGGATCCGGAGGAAGCTTGGAAGCGACCGAAGTTCGAGGAGCTTACGCCGATCTTCCCAGAAGAGCGTTTCGACCTAGAGACGGATCGCCACACTCTTGCCACGCGTATGCTTAACCTGATTGCGCCGATCGGTAAAGGACAACGCGGTCTCATTGTCTCGCCTCCAAAAGCCGGTAAGACAACGGTTTTGAAACAAGTCGCGAACGCAATTTCGAATAACTACCCCAAAGTCCACCTGATGGTGGCGCTCATAGGGGAGCGACCGGAAGAGGTGACCGATATGGATCGCTCTGTGGATGCTGAGGTGATCGCTTCCACCTTCGATGAACCGGTGACCTCCCATGTGCGCGCCGCGGAGATGGCCTTGGCGCGGGCAAAACGATTGGTCGAGTGCGGTAGGGATGTGGTGATCCTCATGGACTCTATCACCCGGCTTTCACGAGCCTACAACTTGATGGTCACTCCTTCGGGACGAACGCTGTCTGGTGGCATCGATCCGGCTGCGCTTTATCCGCCCAAACGCTTTTATGGGGCGGCACGTAATATCGAAGAGGGCGGATCGCTCACCATCATCGCCACCTGTTTGGTCGACACCGGTTCGCGCATGGATGACGTGGTTTACGAGGAGTTTAAAGGTACAGGAAACATGGAACTTCATCTGTCACGTCGTCTTCAAGAACGTCGCGTCTTCCCTGCCTTCGACATCGATCGCTCATCCACGCGTCGCGAAGAGTTGCTCCTTGGACCAGATATCACCCAACGCGTATGGTTAATGCGACGTATGTTCTCCCACATGATCGCGCCTCCACCAAACGGTGCAGGTCTGGATATGGTAACGGCGACGGAGGCCATCATCCAACGAGTTTCCCATACAGAGAACAATCAAGAATTCCTCGAGACACTCACGGAGGAGCAGTTCTAAAAGTGTCGAAGATGAGGATCGAAGATTGGGCGCGTCGCCTACGCGCTGGCGCGCCGATGATCTTTGGCATGGTGGGTTTGCTGACTGCGGTCGTGTCAGTGTGGCTCAATATGAACGCCGCGCAAGCCGCCGCCCAGGCGATTCCTACACCTGCGCCTACACTGGCACCTGAGATGCTCTCAGAGTCGATCGAGTTGCCAGTCTTTCTTCCAGGTGGGCAGGAGGTAAATCTTTCGCGTCTGGCAGATATCAACACAAAGATCCCCAAGCGCTCCCGGATCGAAATACTCCGCTATACTGTGCAAAATGGGGACGCCGTCTTTAGCATCGCCAGGAAGTTTGGCATCGAACCTGAAACTGTACTATGGGGTAATTTTGAGACTCTCAATGACGATCCCCATCTCCTGCGCCCTGGGCAAGAGCTGACGATCTTGCCTGTGGACGGCACATACTACCAATGGAAGGGTGGTGACAGCTTGGAGGCGGTGGCAGATCAATTCGGCGTGGAACCGCAGGCGATCACCGAATGGCCGGGCAACCAAGTCGATCCCTCTCTTCCAGAGATTGAGCCGGGACAATGGATTATTGTTCCCGGTGGTAGACGACCGTTCCGCCAATGGTTCGTGCCAGACCCACCGCGACCGCAATCGGGCGTTGGGTCGGCGTATGGACCAGGGGGTTGCACGGGTGACTATTCTGGAGGTGCTGTCGGGACCGGTGGCTTCATATGGCCCGCGCCTAATCATTACGTCTCGGGCAACGATTATTGGTCTGGTCACCTGGCGATCGACATTGCGGCAGGAGTTGGAACAGGTATCTGGGCTGCAGACAGCGGTGTGGTCGTGTTCGCTGGCTGGTCGACAGTTGGTTATGGTTACATGGTGATGATTGACCACGGTAACGGATGGTTGACGCTCTACGGGCACCTCAGTCAAGTGGATGTTGGCTGCGGGCAGAGTGTGGGGCAGGGTCAACGAATCGGCTTGGCCGGATCATCGGGTAATTCCACGGGGCCGCATCTTCACTTCGAAACCCGCTTCCAAGGCGGTTTCATAAACCCCTGGTTCGTTCTTCCATAGTTTCCTGACTTGACGACCTGATGACCGATTGATATGATCGCTCTCGTAAAGGAGATCGTGGTGTATGCTGGAGAGTAGAGACGAATTGGTACTTGAGGAGTTAGATCTACGCTCGTCGAACGCGCGGCGTAAGAGCCGAATAGAGACTTGGTTTGGTATCGCGCGCCATACTTTACGTGAACCCATCAAGCGCTTTTCTGGTCATCTAGCGATTCTGGTGGTGATCGCCGTTGGAGTTTGGGCCGCACGGATGGGGTTCGATACGTTGCCTGTTGCGGCTGCCAATCAAAATCGTCCATCCAACGAGCCGGAACCGACGATAGAGCCAACACCCATGCTTGAGCTCTCAGACTTACCGCTTTACGCCGCCGGGGGTCCAGTATCCTCGCAGGGTATCACAAGATCGGCTGTCATCCATACTGTGCTGCCCGATCGTCCACGCCTGGATATCATCAAATACGTCGTTCAGTCGGGAGATACCCTCTTCGGTATCGCAGAGAAGTTTGGCATTAAACCTGAAAGCCTGCTGTGGGCCAACTTCGCAGTTTTGCAGGATGATCCTCACCGGCTTCGTCCTGGTCAGGAGCTGAACGTCCCACCAGTGAATGGCGTGCTGCATGTCTGGAGCGCTGGCGAAGGTTTGAATGGTGTTGCTGAGTATTACGGCGTTACGGCGCAGGATGTCATTGATTGGCCGGGCAATAAGCTCGAACCTGGAATCGACACTTCCAATCCACCTATTGAATCGGGAACCCTGCTCGTTATCCCTGGTGGTAAACGTGAAATCGTCACTTGGAGCGCCCCGCGAATTCGCCGCGACAATCCTGCAGTGGCTAAAGTATTGGGTCCGGGTGCGTGTGGGTCGGTGTACGATGGCCCTATCGGCACAGGGGTATTTATCTGGCCGGCCCCTTCGCACTATCTTTCAGGGTACGGCTACAGCTCAGTACACCCGGCAATCGACATCGCTGGAGATACGGGTAACGCCATATTCGCCTCCGATAGCGGTGTTGTTGTGTACTCAGGATGGAATGATTGGGGGTACGGCTACGTGATCGTTCTCGACCACGGCAATGGATGGCAGACACTGTATGCGCACCTGAGTGCCATCAACGTTGGTTGCGGTCAGGCGATATTCCAAGGGCAGGTAATCGGAGGCTTAGGCAATACTGGAAACAGCAGTGGTTCACACCTGCACTTCGAGATCGAACATGAGGAATACGGCAAAGTAAATCCTTTGAATTACTTGCCGTAGAACAGAATGAGTCTGAATTGAACTAGGGGCGCAACTTCTTGCGCCCCTAGCATTGTTCTAGATAGTGTCGACTTCCGAAGTCCGCAGGACTTCGGAAGTCGTTGGTTAAGTATTTGTGCGCCGTTTCATCAGGTATAGCATACGTTCCGATTCGCGAATTGGTGTGGTCTCTTGGATGGTAAATTTATCTTCGAAGAGGCGTTCAAAACCCTCTCGGGTGTAGTCGGGAAAGATATCTTCACGCATGGCCAGCAGCCTCTGCACCTGAGAATCGGTCTTGGGAACGAATTCCACAATCAGCCAGGTTCCCAAGTGGTGGAAGAAGTCGGCGAGCATATTTAGCGGCACGTTGTTGGAGATCGCCATATGATGCACGAACGCCAGGGCCAGGATGGCGTCTGCGGGACCACGATCGAGAAGAGAGTCGCGTTCCTGGTTGTGCCAGCCCAAGTTGGGGCTTGGATTGGTCAGATCTAGGAGCAGTGGCAATAAATTCTCTTCACCTTCCGCCTTGGATGTGCGGTAGTTTTGTTCCACAGCTGCGGGATCGATGTCGAAGGCGAGTGTGGGAATCCCACGGTTGCTTGCCAGGCGGCTGAAAAATCCTACGTTGGCTCCTAAATCCCATACGTCAGTGGGTTGGATGCTTTCTAGATAGGCGTCGACGGTCTGTCGCTTATGGTCGAGCGCCGCTGGGGTGTAATTGTGGGTTGCATCGTAATAATCACCCCATTCGGTCTCGGCGATCTCCCATTCCAGACCGCGGACAGATCTTTCCAGGCTGTCGATCCAACCGAGAAATGATGTGCGACTCATCTTTCGGGACACAGTTTCTTTATCGACGATCTTATCGGCGTAGCGTCGCTGACTGGCAGCGTGGGCATGAATGTGAACGCGCAATCCGAGATTGAGCTTGGTTCGGCCAGGTAGCAAGTTGCTGGCTAAATCCAACGGCACACCGTCGATGTTGACACGCAGTAATTGATTGAGCCGCACATCTTGTAGCGCCATTAAGGCCAGGGGCGCCAGGAAGTGCTGACAAAACTGGCGGTAAGCCACCCAGGGCTCACCCTCGATGTACAGCTCGAAGGAGAGTGTGTCGATTAGAACGGGCCGGCCGCGGTGGAATTGGATGTTATAGGCGCTACAGTCTTTTAAGGACATCCCAAATTCCAACGCCCGCTTTTGGATGGCGAGCGTTGTGAGCGCGGCGTCCTTGAGTTGCCCGAAGCACCACTCATACGGGTAGGAGATGAAGGGCAATGATTCAGGGCGGATGATTTTGAAGGCCATAGCGGGCTCGGCTGGTGTGGCGTCAACTTCGGTGTGCTCGAGCAAGAGGCCATCTCTGACTAGCGATGCATAAAGCCCTGAGTCCATCAGGGCTTGGTATTGCTCACGGTAGGTCTCATTTATTTGACGATAAAGTTGACCTTCACGTGAGAAAAGGAATCCGCTGGGATCTCGAAAGGATGCCGGAATTCTATGATGGTTCTTCATCCTTGGGGCCCTCATCCTCTTGCGAGGAGCGCCCTCGGAACAGGTTCTTGATCTTATCCCAGGACGCCCGAATCACGAACAATCCTCCAAAGAGGCCGGCAACGAGTAGTTGCAGGAGATAGCTTCCTGAACCCGGATCGAGGTAAGCTTCCTGACCCCGTAGAAGCAAGGACAGGGTGCCTAGGACATGATGTGTAGTTTCGATTCCAAGATCTAACCGCATTCTTAATACCCTTCTCCTTGACTGAATTACAGGAGGCTATTGTAAATGGATTGGCTTGAATTAGGAAGGTCTTTTTGGGCAATTATTACAGTCGATTGTCTACTGTGCTGAGGGAGGGAATTAAGGAGTTACTGCGATCGAGAGGGGGTTAATTTTCCGACAATAATCGTGACTTGCTCCATTTGCAGATCGTTATTACAATGCTCGAAAGTCGCCCTGGAGCGCCCGCCCCCCTCGGGTGCCCAGGGTGGCTTTTCATGAATGGTGTGTGCTCGACTGCTCACTTCAAGAGGATGGTACGTATTGAACTGGGTATTTACGCCTGTCGAGTTGCAACCCTGGTTGCCGGTCCGTTCGGATGGATCACCTCATCAAATCTTCGGGCTAAATCGTACACTGCGACCATTTTCGAAATAAACCAAACGAGGCTATGATAGTGGCAGATCAAGATAAGAGGATTGCCCTATGACAGATGATCCCTGTAAGAAGGAGAAAGAAGAAGCACGGAAGGCCTCCGAAGCATGGGAGCTCGCAATGGAAGAGGCTCGCCCCTTCATGGTGGAGAGACCGCTTGGACCGGGCGAGTCGATCGAGCCTAAATCTCCAGATTATCTTGTAGAGATGCAGGCTGCGTTCGAGAAGGAAGCCAAAGCACGTGAGGCATACATCGCAGCAATGACCGCTTGGTCTGAATGTGAGGAAGGCGCATCTTGAGTACAGCACCATGTCGGAAGGAAGTCGACGAACTTCGGGAAGCCATAAATGCTTGGGTACAAGCATCGGAAGCGACCCGACGGTTTACGATTACGGGATCTTGGAAAATCGACAAGGATCATGATACGTTTCCCCCCGGATATTTTCGGGAGATGCAAGAGGCGTTCGAACGTGAGCGCCAGGCTCGGGAGCGCTACATCAGAGCGAACATCGGGCTGTTCGACTGTATGCAAAGGCATAAATTGATCGATTAGGCATTGCGGCTTGGGGTGACGCTCTCCTATCCTGTAAGGGCTTTCAATCTATTCAACTTATACAATCTGATCAATGTCCCATCCACTTTGTACGCCCATAGGGTGTCTTGAATTGAGATCAGTTCTGCTGTAATCTATTTTTGACAGAACATCCGCTATCCCGCAGCGATTAAGGAAAAACCTGAGTTATACGTGGAAGCCCGACTTCAAGAGCGGTCGGGATTTTTCCAAATTCTCAAGAGGAGGAGAGTGATGGCAGCAGCGTATGTGTTTATCCAGGGTAAGGCGGAAGACCCCCGCCCGGTGGTCCAGGCGCTACGGGGCGTCTCGGGGGTCAAGCAGGCGCATGCCCTCGCGGGACCGACGGATTTCGTCGTTTACGTGGAGGGCGCCGATCAAGCTGCGATCGAGGAGACCTTGTTGGCGATCCGCAAGGTGGGAGGCGTTGCCAGTACGGACACACGTTTCGTCGTCCTTGATTAGCGCACCAAGCGGTCTGAATCAAACGCTTCAGGAAGCGTAAAGCCCTCAGCCTGACCCCCTCAGGTTGGGGGCGATTTTGTGTATTGATTCGATGTCTGGATTCCTGTAATATATATCCATACATCTAAATTTCATCGAGGTGGGCAAGCGCCACACTCAAAGTCATCGTCGAGCGTCCAACCTAATGAGGGGTTGGGCGTTTCTTCATTCGGAATCAAACATCTTGAGAGGAGGAATCGATGAACATATCAAGAAAGACATTATTACTTGTTGGGGTGCTTGTTGTTGCTGCGTTCGCTATCGGTATTGCTTACGCCAATAATGGGGCGGAAACCATTTACGCTTGTGCAAATCCTGCAGGTCAACTCCGAGTGGTGGATTCCACAGATGAATGCAAGAAAAACGAAACTGCGTTGATGTGGAATGTCGTTGGGCCACAAGGCCCGCCTGGACCTCAAGGCAAACCTGGCCCACAGGGGCCTCCTGGAGAAGATGGCGCAATTGGGCCGCAGGGAATTGAAGGACCACAAGGCCCTCAAGGTGAACAAGGACCCCAGGGCGATACAGGTCCGCAGGGTCCCCAGGGCGATACAGGTCCGCAGGGTCCCCAGGGCGACACAGGTCCGCAGGGGCCACCGGGACCGCAGGGGCCGGAGGGTCCTGCAGGTCCCAGCATTGCGCTGGGAGCGGTGACCCGGACCGCTGCCGCCGGTGGTTCCGGGGGAGGCGTGTTTGTGCGTGATTGCCCGGCAGGATCGATCGCGGTGGGCTTCCGGGGCAGGGCTGGAGATGATATCGACCGCACCGAGATCCGTTGCCGGACGCTGGTCGGACTCGGGCTGTTCGGCCCGGTGCTCGGCCCCGAAACATCGGGCGGAGTCGTTGGGGGTTTCGGTGGAACAAATTACGGTGGAGCTTTGAGCTGTCCATCGGGCGCAGCGCTCACCGGCGTTCGAGTGCGCGCGGGCAACGTCGGATTCGGCTTCATCGTGGACCAACTGGGCAGTCGCTGCACGTCGTTTCTTGGAGAAACATTCAACGTGGGCTTCGTCGGCTTGAACGAGTCAGGAGCCGGGATCACGAACCTCGACTGTCCAGCGGGGGCGGTCGTGACTGGCTTCCAGGGACGGCAGGGGCTCCTTCTTGATCAAATCCAGCTGCGGTGCCGATCGACGGTGCCGTAGCTTCTCTTCGGTGAGACTAGACCTCGAACCATCACTTCGAGTGAAATGTATGCTGCACGGATTTACCCCCGACTCGCAAGGGTCGGGGGAATCTTTGTGCCCTCAGCCTGACCCCCTCAGGTTGGTGTGTTTCAAATTGCCAACCAAATGAACTGTGGCTTGGTTGTCTCCGTATTAAAAATGATCAATATTGTTGATACGGCCGTGTATAAGAAAAGACCGCTTCACACAGAAGCGATCTCCTGGCGCCCCCGGCAGGACTCGAACCTACGACCCCTTACTCCGCAAGCAAGTGGCGAGATATTGGGATTTGAGGGCGTTTTACGCAGTGAAAGTTCTCTCTGCGAGCCGCATGACTATCGAATCAAGTGCATATATTATGGAGCATATGGTCACAAAATACAATCTACAATTCATAAAGCCTTTCTCAAATCTTTAAGGAATTTGGTATAGAATCAATCAGGCTCCAGGACTTAGTACACCCTGGGAGCTTAGCCCTCAGCCTGACCCCCTCAGGTTGAGGGCGACATTTGTCTTTCATTTCTCATCCATAGATATCAGCTATAAATTGCGCTGAGGTCTTCATTGAAATACAATCCACTCGAAGTGTTATTTAATTCAACATCTCACACATACACTATTCCCGCACCTCTTCAGACGAAGGAGAATTGCGATGGATAGGCGTTTATTGTTGTCTTTCCTTTTCTTGACCCTTCTCATCCTCTCCGCTTGTGAGCCATCCCAAGCGGAGGTGGACGCAAATGCTACGAAGGTCGCCGCTGATATCTTCGCAACTCTGACAGCAGCACCCACAATCACCCCGACCAAGACACCCGAGCCAACAAATACCCCAATACCAACATCGACACCGAAGCCAACATCGACTCCTCATCCCACGTCCACCCCAAGACCTTCCAATACACCGACCGCAACGATGGAGCCAAGAGCTGCCACACAAACTGCCTTAGCTCTTCACCGAGAGGCAACAAAGGCCTACAATCAAAACATCAATGACATTAAAAAGAACTGCCCTCCAATTGATTGGGTCGAGTTGTCTGAGGTCGAATACGCCAAAGACCACGAAGGCGAGTGTGTCTACATCAGAGGACAAATTTGGGATATCAACTTCGATGAAGATCTCCTTGAACTAAGTATTGGCTACTATTCTGCACAGATTGCAGTTGGTTTAGGTGATCTTACGAGTACTCCCGGCCGACTCACCGAAGACATGTGGATAAAGGTGTATGGCCGAGTATCGACAACTAGGTGGATAAGCACAAATTATATCTCTGGCAAGGAAACCCCCGTTCCCGGAATCCAAGCTCTCCTTATCGAGGGACCTAATCTTCTCGTGTGGGTCCATGAGTAGCCGCTTAGCCCTCAGCCTGACCCCCTAAGGTTGGTGGCGATTGTTTGTTCTATTGAATCAGGATAATGATTCCTGTAAGATAAATTTATACATCCCAGTCTCGTCGTACTGGGCGAGCGCCACGCTCAAAGCTATCGCTGAGCGCCCAACCTAATGAGAGGTTGGGCGTTTTTTCATTCGGCATCATACATCTTGAGAGGAGGAACCGATGAACACATCAAGAAAGACATTATTACTTGTTGGAGTGCTTGTTGTTGCCGCGTTCGCTATCGGTATTGCTTACGCCAATAATGGGGTGGAAACCATTTACGCTTGTGCCAATCCTGCAGGACAACTCCGAGTGGTGGATCACACAGATGATTGTAAGAAGAACGAAACTGCATTAATGTGGAATGTCGTCGGACCACAAGGCCCGCCTGGTCCTCAAGGAGAACCCGGACCACAAGGGCCTCCTGGTGAAGATGGCGCAATAGGACCTGAAGGACCACGGGGTGAGCAAGGTCCACCTGGACCTCAAGGGGAACAAGGCCCTCCAGGTGCTGATGGACCTCAAGGTCTGCAAGGCGAAGCAGGACCGTTTGGCCCACAGGGCGAGCAAGGTCCACAGGGTGAACAAGGGCCAGCTGGTCCTCAAGGACCGCAGGGCGAAGTAGGACCAATGGGTCCTCAGGGCGAACAAGGTTCACAGGGTGAGCAAGGGCCAGTCGGCCCAGCCGGACCGCAGGGCGAAGTAGGACCAATGGGTCCTCAGGGCGAACAAGGTCCACAGGGTGAGCAAGGGCCAGCCGGCCCAGCCGGACCGCAGGGTGAGGAAGGACCTCCAGGGCCTGAAGGCCAGCAAGGTGAGCAGGGACCTGTGGGGCCAGCAGGTCCACAAGGACCGCAAGGTGAGCCCGGAGTATCAGGATTTTACTCTAGGTGGGGATCGTTCAATGTCTCGCGAGGTGGTGGTAGACAAATTTACTTATATTGCGATTCTGGCGATGCAGTGATTGGAAGTGGTTATAGAATGCCCTGGTTTGACTTGGATGTTTATCTGAGAGAGTCTAGACAGCGCAGTATTGAATCTTGGGTTTTCTTTTTTTTGAATGCAGACCTCGACTATACCCATAGAGTAGATGCCTACGTTGTCTGTGCTGATATGACGCCGTAGGATAAACTTGTGGATTGAAGTAAAGTCCACAAAAGACAAGCCCCCGTCTCGCAAAGGTCGGGGGCTTCTTTTTACCCTCAGCCTGACCCCCTCAGGTTGGGGGCTTTAGCGTGCATGGTGCTCGCCAAGGCACGCCGAGTTGATTGCAGCATACGTTAGATTACGGCGTCCTCTCGTGGAAAGCAAAATATGTGAATCGCAACTAATTTGAATAACCAGTAGGAGTATAGGTGCAGGGGTTTACTTCACTGACGGGTCACAAATTTAATAAAACGCATAATCTCACTCTTTACAAGCAAGATTTCAGTCCGTTTGTCTCTAATTTTAATCAGGGGGATATCACGGCCAAAGGACTTTGATTTTGCGTGTAATTGGTAAATGGTTGACACAATATTTCCATATTCAGCTGTTTCCGTCTTACTGGTGATGTGTAAGCCTGTGATGTCGTCGATTGAAAGAGTTTTTTTCAGGAATTGCGTGGGAAAAGGACCATGCTGTAAAACTAATTCCCGATCATTGACAATGATTATGGTTCTGTTCAAAATGAGCACCAATGCCACGTAGCCGGTAAAGATTGGAAAAATCAAACACAATATCTCATCAACATTAAAAAAGTATATAGTCATAACAATTGTGAGTAGTGCCATAAAGATGGCTGCTGGGATTGATATACCTCGGAACCACGGAATTGAAATTACCAATTCCTCTCCGTTTCTCTCAATTTGGATGTCACGGATCATTTCATGCCCCTGATCACGTCCTTCAGTCAACTAACGACTTTGAGCTGAGCAGTTGAAATCCCAACCTCAATAATAAACCAAATCCAAGCTACATCACGACAAAACGCCCCCAACCTGAGGGGGTCAAGCTGAGGGCGCCTGCGCATACTCACAAGTCATCCATTTGCATTAGGGTTTTTGCTTTGAATGATTGAAATCTTGTCATTTATGCTCTAAACTCATATGACGATTATTCTTATAAAGAAATCGCTATCAACATGTGGGGATCATTAGGATGACGTGTGTTAATGCAATCAGAAGAGCCTTTATTTATAGCCTCTGTGGAATTGTATTTTCAATCATAGTCCTAATAGCGATAGAGAGCTTTTTTCAGCCTGATGACCCTGGGGGTATTATTTTTGAAAATCCTATATTGAATTGGTTTATCGAGAATGAAATGATGATTGTCATTGCAAGTTGTATCATTGCTGCGATCGGTGGTTTTTTCTTGGTATTCAAAAAGAAGAATGACTCGCCTCCAACCTGAGGGGACCAGGCTGGGGAACTCGGAGTTCACTGATGTTGCTCCGGGAACGGCTCATCGGATCAAACACGCTCAAGGTTTACCCTCCATTGCCTGACAGGAAATAGCTGAACATCTTTGTCTACCGCTGATTAATAGGTCCGGACCGTCCAGGCAGCCCGAACCTTTTCCATCGAGGTCAGCCGGTAAAGGTAATCGCCTATCCTCACCGTGTCACCCACCTGCTTGTCGAAGTTTTTATCTTGATCAACCAACATTAGTTCGTTGTCCATAGTCCGTCTCCTTCAGCCATTCCTTCAACTGAACAGAAAACCGTCGTCCATGTTTTGCCAGTTCTGGTTTGAGAATAGGGTCTTACCATGAACGACGGTTTCCTGTAGACAAACAACAAGACCATAATTCTCAAACCTGGGCCAGCGTCTCCTAATTTTGGGAAAAGGTCAAGCGGAACGTAACGAAGAATTTTATTCTGAACGCTAAAATGGTAGTGTTTCCAATTTCAAACGTATTTTTACAGAGTAAAAATCGCCCCTAACAATTATCTATTTTTTTCTTGAAAAGATATTAGTAATAGATTAGACTGCCGCGCTTTATTTGGGTCTTTGACTCTTACGCTAATCCGTTATAAGCGTTAGAGGTGGCCTAGGCGCCCCCGGCAGGACTCGAACCTACGACCCCTTACTCCGCAAGCAAGTGCTCTAATCCACTGAGCTACGGGGGCATGTACCATCATGAGTGCCGATAGTGGTTTTTGATTATAACATGAACGAAACGATGTCATGAGGGTCGAACCCATCGTGATGCTTCATCCACGTGCATGCACATAGCAGTCCCCGCAATCCAACAACACTATCGACTTCCGGTTTGAAAATGTGGTGCCGACGCATGCTCATCAGAACCATTATGTGGTATAAGGTTTTCCACTATTAGATGAGGTGGGGTTTGAAATCGTATCGTAATTCCCGATTCATCAACGTAGCTATTATTCTTGCGACCGGCTTTATCCTCGTTTATCAAATATCCTTGGTGGTTGATCATTACTCCTTATTATGGCTGAAGCGTACCTGGCGTAATATGCATCTACCGTCGATGGAGAGGAACGCTCTTTTTCTCTTAGGGGGAAAAGAATCAGAATTTCTAAAGATGATCTCTTCTTCAGTTCCAGAGGATGGATTTGTTGTAGCGGTCCCCGACAGGTATGGGATGCTGTCTCGACAAAACATTTTGCAATTCTTTCTAATGCCACGAAAAATCGTTGAATGCGGTTGTCCTGATTTCTTGAAGCAAGACCCGGTCTCTTCCGAATGTAAATCGTGCTTGATGAATGGCGAATTTCATATTCCTGCCATTGGAGGATTTCCGCCAAGAGAGCTACTTCCGTCGAGTAAGGAATTCATTCCATTTAACTCAGACTGGTATCATGGTGTTTACGTACCGCCTTCGTCTCCAGGGAATCTCTCTGATTTGTACATTAGAATGAAAACCCCGCTTCTGATTGCGCTACCTTTTGACGTCCTTTCAATTCTCCTTATTTTTATCCTTGGTGCCTCCATAGCACAAACCATAGATCCCACGCTTCAGACAATTGATCTCCTGGCCGTAAGTGTCCCTCTTGGAGGGGGTGCCCTTACGTGGTTTGTCTTTATGGAGTCATGGCTTGGAATCCCGGTTTCATTAACCATGTTCGCATTATCATTGCTTGCGATATTCGTCATCATTGTACTAATTAGGAAAAAACTGTATGGAAGATTTCGTGTCGTCACTTTTCCAGATATTAATCTCAGACAAAGCATCGCAGGTCTAAGAAACAGGCCACACCTTCTTGCTCTCACCCTTGTGTTAGCATTTCTTTTCCTGTCTTCCTTGGTCATCTCCGTTGGGAGAGGTTATTCCTTTTATGATGGAATTGCGAATTGGGCGTTAAAGGGCTATGGGATCGCGCTAGAGAAGACCGTCTTTGCAGGTCAAAAGTGGGGAGGTCATTCTTTGGCATACCCGCAAAACGTCCATCTCCTGATTGCTCTTTTCCGTGTTCTCGATGGGGATGTATTACCGGGTTCGAAGATACTTTTCCCGCTCTTCGCACTCTGCTTATTAGCAGGCACCTATTCCATTTGGAGGAAGTTCGGAGTCGGTGTTGAACTTTCTCTCCTTGGAGTTCTTGTTGTCTTTTCAATTCCGATCTTTTTCTTGCACAGCACGATAGGTTGGGCAAACCTAGTATTCTCTGTTTATCTGGTTCTCGCAATTAACTTCCTTGTCGTTGGATTCAAGTTCGATCAACCACGCAAATTCCTCATTGCTGGTTTTTTATTAGCTTTTACCATATGGACCAGACCGGAAGGAATTGGATATGTTTTGCCAATCTCAATGATTATCTTGATTACGGTATGGGTATCCAAGAAAGCTAGAACATTTGGCCTAGCTTGGTTAATTCCGATTGTTGCAATGTCTATAAGTTACCTCATGTTTAGTTTCACTACCATGAGCAATGTTTTTATTGGAAGCGCAATTTCAGGGATGATCAGAGGGTTTGTGGCCGGAGAATTTCATCTAGATGACCTGCGTGTTATTTTTTCGCATGTCCTTGAGCAATTTACAGAGATCAATACCTGGGGGTTTCTTTATGTACTGATCGCTCCTCTATTTGTATTGAGTCTTGCTAGGATTTCTGCGTGGAAGAATTCAGCTATCCTGCTCACATTCATTTCTGGAACAGTAACTTTTTCAATTCCAATACTAATGTTCTTTTCAGCATCGTATATCTCAGGCATCTTACCGAGCCTACTAGAGGTAACCTATAATCGACTCCAATTTCATAGTGCAGTCCTCCTCTTCTCATCAATGTTTATGGCGGCAACAATTCCAACAGATATCTGAAACAATCCATTTGGATTGGGCTATGTGACCATCCGCTTTGGCCCTAACTGCGCTGCTTCTGAGATTGGTAGATCCTTCGAGTTGTCCTTCGCCTCTGCCCAGTAAGCACCAGGGGTGTTATCGAGCTTGGATAAGGTTGATGAGAACCACCCAATCTCTTGAGAGCACCTCAACCTATCTCTCCTCTAAGCGGTTTTGAACGGATTGGAATTGATGGAATATGATGTCGGCCGATGTGGAGGTGGATCACAGGACCGCTTGTATTTAGCTATTAGGGAGATATGAGCCTCTGTGGGACAGTTTTGGCTTCAGGAGCATCCTCGTCGTCAAGGTAGGATCCTATTTGATGACGAATGTGAGTGGAAGTCGTTGTTGAAGGAATTCACTTCAGATTGTAAATCAGTGAATGTAGCAATGGGAGATATGCTTCTTCGATTAGATTTGAGAATTCGCCTCACTTTTTCCTTATGTGAACCTGGGGATCATGTATTTGTCCGATATTGTGTCGTGTGTTGGGTACGAGACGAGTAGAATGAACCTGATTGTTCTTCATGCTTGGCGAGTAGATTCACGTGACATCAGTGGAAAATACTCCGCATTTAGATCTTGTGGAGGTCCTGGACTTTTCCTTCCGTGTTACCCGGTTAAAAAAATCACAGCTCAGTGGCTCACCCCGTAAGCAAGTGCTCTAATCCACTAAGCTGTGTGTGCACATCTGCGGTCTGAAGAGCCGACCTCAGGCGGGGAGGGTGGGATTCGAACCCACGGTAGAGGCTTTAACCCCTACAAGCGCTTA
>JABAOH010011718.1_pt2 | contig 29665 bp, 34 predicted proteins | sample 7062181 | NCBI WGS metagenome assembly JABAOH01 (sample SAMN14538630, study PRJNA623070) | marine sediment metagenome | biome: marine biome [ENVO:00000428]; feature: marine pelagic biome [ENVO:01000023]; material: deep marine sediment [ENVO:00002113]; isolation source: pool of 5 deep marine...
AGTTGCTTTACTAGATCCAAAAGGAATCATAGTAAACTATCATATAGCATATACTAAAGAGGTTTTGGTATCTGTGCCTGGAATTAAATCTAAAAGAGAGGCTGGAAAACTGATTGGAAAAAAGGCTGTTTGGATTGATGAAAAAGGAAATAAATATGAGGGTTATGTTTCTGGTTTGCATGGAAGAAAAGGAACTCTAAAAGTTAAATTTAAAAAACCTTTACCTGCAAAATCTTTGGGAAAACCAATTAACATTGCTGGATAATTACTTTATTTCTATTATCTTTAATCCGTCTTTTGTGATTTCAAATGGATGAATAAAAATAGAATGGTCTGTTCTTCTCATTTTTCTGATTGTTAAAGTTCTTTTGAACTCTTCTGCCACTGGTAAGAATTCTAATTTTATCACAGAATCAACAAAAAATTCTATAATTCCACCCATACTCAACAGATCAGTTCCTTCTGGGACAGTTCCAGTAACAATTGTTGTTATTTCAAGCTTTTTTAAATCATTTATTAATTTCATTATAGCTACTCTTCTCAAATAATCATCTTTGATAAACATCTCAATAATTGTTGTTGAATCAATGACAATTCTTTTTGCTTTTATTTTTTTAACAAGCTCTTCTATTTTTGAGTAAAGATCATAAACATATATTTTCAAAATTTTTCCCATTTCTTCTTCCCTGTCAAAGTTAAATGGAATAACAGGCTCTAAAACAAGAAATTCTATTAATTTTTTCTTTTCTAAATCATCAATGTTCCAGTTGAACATAGATTTTATATCTTCTTTTATATCTTCTTTTGGTTCTTCTGTTGTTACATAAACTCCAGGCTCATTTTTATGAGCTCCTGCATATAAGAATGATGCACAGAACGCAGTTTTTCCAGTTCCTGTTTTTCCTGTAACAAGATTAACACTGCCTTTTACAAATCCGCCTTGTATTTTTTGATCTAAGCCGATTATGCCTGTATTTAGTCTTTCCATAATATCATTTCTTATCTTTTTTCTTAAATACTTTAGGTTTACTCTCTCGCCTTAAAATTCCTTTTAGCTTTAATTTGGTTTCTATAATTTTTTGTGCTTCTTTTTCTTTCTCACTAATTGATGCTCTTGTCTTTAATATACTATCTTGTTTTCTTATCATTATATTAGAAAATGTTTTTTCATCTATTTTTCTCATAAAATATTGTTTTTCAGTTGCAACTCTTGAAGAAACCAAAACTTCTTCTTCTTTTTTCAATTTTCTAATTTCATTTTCAATCTTGTATAAAGGTACTAAAGCTTGAGGAACCAGATAAATTGTTAAAACACTCATAATTATTAGTAAAATAATTAACCACGAATTTTGTAATAGAAATCTTTGAGTTCTTAATGAAGTTAAACTTGAATGAACCACATTTATATTGTTTTTCAAATTTGTAAGAGAATTGACTAAAACATCCATTTGGTCAGTGCTTATAGAATCGTTTGCATTATACAATAATGATTTAGATTGTTGAATCAATGTTTCTAAACCTATTGTGTTAATTCCTAATTTTCTATATTTTTGAATTTCTTTTTCCAGGTTTATTAAATTGGTTTCCATTTCAGATAAAGAATTGTAATAAGGAGATTCTTTTATTATTAAATTAATGGTTCTCTCTTTTTTGAAATATCTTGTTCCAATTCCTATTTTCATTAAATGCTCATCAGTTTTTGCTGATAAAGGAACATGTATTTTAATTTCAAATTCTTTTTCCTCCTTTTCATTCAATTCAAAACTTGATGGTATAGAAACATCACAACAGTTGTCTGAAACATTTAAAAATGATATTAAATTTAAAATTGTGTTTCCAGTGTTTGCTAAATGAAATATTATTTGTTCATATTCACCTTGTATTATTTCTATTTTTGTTAGATTAATAATAAAGTTAAAATCTTCTTCTTTAGTTATTATACAAGACTCATCGGGCTGACAACCATACCCAGGCTCGCAACCACAAACAGAACAGTATTTAATTAAAGTTCCATTAGAACAGTAAAAAGGTCTTTCAGGAGAGCATTGGTTATATAGGGTTTCATCTTCACATTTCTTTTCTTCTTCTTTTGCAGGAAGTGTGAAACCTCCTCCACCCCCAGGTGAAGAGGGAGTTGATGGAGTAGATACTGTTGTTAGTATTGTATAATTTTCTCCAGTATTGTTATATTGGTCTGAAACATTAATTGTTATGTTAAAAGAAGTGCTATAAGTATCTGGAGCATAGCATGAGGCAGAAGACGCTTGACCATTAGAAAAAACTAAACCTAACATTCTGTCTACAGAGTTCGAATTCTTACATGTTATGTTTGCATCAACTGGTAATGTGTGCTTTCCTCTTATATCATATAAATTTGCATTAACAGTGAGTGTAGAACCTGTAGATGGAGATGTTTGTTCAACAGAAATTATTATTATGAAATTATTACTAATATTAAAATCCCAACTAGAATTTCCTGTATTATTATCTTTTGATGAATTTACCAATATGCTGTAATTGCCTCCTGGATCTGTTGATTTTATTGTATAATTGAAAGTAGTTGCTTGAGGAGTAAAATTATAAGTTTCATTAATTTTGGTTACATTAACAATCCAGTTTACATTGTCTGTAGCAAGATTATTAACATCTAATGCTTGAATTGTTACATTTTCTCCTCTCATATATAAGGTGTAATTTGAGGTAAAGTTAAGGGTATATGTATTGTTAACATAGAAAGTTTGATTTTCTGGTGAACCAGGATCAACTCCACTTGCTTTTTCTTGACCTCCTAAATCTTTTGCTATTATTCTTATAGTATAATTACCAGTTGTGTTAAGATGAAGATTGTTTCCAAACGTATAATTCCATATACACCATTCTGGCAAATAACAAGAGCTACCGTTCATTGTTGCATTAGTGCTGTTACCATTGGGATATGTTATATTAACAATTACAGTGTTCAAGCCTACATCATCGCTCACATTTGCATAGATTGTTAGGTTTGTATACTTGTTTGTTTTGTTTGTTGTTCCAGAATAATTGAACCAGAAATTTGTAACATTTGGTGGAATGCCTGCAGAAAGATTGAAATAATGGGCAGGAGAAGTGTAATTTTCTACACCATAGGTATCATTTGCCCAGATATAAGAAATCTCTATTACTCCTGATTCTGAAAATTCTGTTGCATTAGATAGATCTAAGGTATAATTGGTCCAGTTTCCTGTATAAGGAGAGAATATACTGTAATTCTCAAAAGAACCTGTTCCATTGTGTCTTATTTTAGCAAAAGAAATACTTTTGTTCCAGTGAGCTGAGGCATTTATTTTATCACTTCTAGTCAAATTAAGATAATCTTGAATTGATGCTCCTGTTGTATAGTTGGTTAAGTTCCAGAAATCATATTTTGGGTAGTCTGTAACTGTGAAGTTAGCATCATCGTTTTCAGTCATACCGTAACACGGGTCATTATCTGCACACCAAGGATCGTCTCCACCGTACACATTACCATTTAGACACATAGAACATCTTATTCTATGTTCCCCAAAACTATTATTGACTTTGAATACAGCAGAATAATTTGTGGCAGCATCTCCATCATCAACACTGTCGGTCCAGTTTGTAATTTCCATCCAAGCAGAACCATTGTAATAGAACATATAATAATTTTCAGGCATGCCATAATAATCACCATAAATCTCACATGTAGCATTTACTGATCCTCCAAAAATGAAAGTTGAAGCGTTTATATAAACTTCCGCTATATAATGTAATGATTCATCACCTGGTTCAGTACCATCACAAGTACCAAAAGCATCGTCTATACCTCCGACACCGCTGGCATTACATGAAGAACCCCAAGTATTTTCACAAGTTCTAGGAGTAGTAAAAGATGGTGGTAGATCAGAAGTTACTTCTATCTGTAAAAAAATTAAAAAAATAAATATTATTATAGGAATAATAAATTTTAGTTTCATTTAAATATAATTTGATTTGCCTTCAATTATAAATTTAATACTAGAAACAAATTTTTATAAAAAATAATAAAAAATTATCTGCTCAGTTTAATTTCTTTTTTAAATTATTGGGCTTCAGATTTTACTATTATAGGAAAATCAGCAGTGCTTTTTTCATTTGTTGTAAAACTTCCGACCCATAATTCTTTGCCATACTGATCATTTATTATTACTAAATATTCTTGTTTTGGCTGAAACATATCACAGAATTTCACTCTGCCTTGTGTATTGGTTAAACCACTTGCAACTTCTTTGCCCGTTTCATTAATAACTATGACTAAAATTTTAACTTCAACATCTGGAATAGGTTTATTACCAACATCCTTCACCATTATCTGAACACATCCAGGTTTTTGTGGAAGTATCATAAAGATATAGTGGTAAGCTAGAACTCCAGTACTAAAAGCAATTAAAGCAATTACAAAAGCTGTCATAAAACTTGTTCTATGGTCCCTTATTTCTATACCGTCAATTTTAACTGATTTGGATTTTTTTGCCATGAAAATAATTGTATTTTTCAGTATAAAAAGAATTATTTAGTCCAAAACTTTCAGAATGTAATTATAATACTTGTAATGTCTGGCACAGTGAATGACTTAGGTACCTTAATCCCATAAGGATCTTCTGCATAAGCGATATAACCTCCATCTTCTAGGCATGCTGTAAAGTCTCCAGAACCATCTGAGAGGCTTGGACCTGCCACTTTCTCTCCCCATGCATCTTCTATCCATATCAAATAAGGTGGAGTACCTCCTTCAACGTATACAGTTACAGTTACATTTTTTCTAATTACAATCTCACTTCCAGTCCCAGTATCATCAACAGTTAAATCAGTATTCGGACAAAATTGAGTACCTTCGTAATAAACTTCAATTCCTTCATCCCCAATATAATCTCCTGGTTCTATACGTCCACACTTCTCTGCTTGGCCAGTTGAATTAGTTTTTCCTATGTATGTAGAATTTACATAAACAAATGCCCCTTCCAAAGGATTACTGTTTGATTGAACAGTCACATCGACACAACCAAGTGGACATACATCCCCATAGTTCTTCCCAGTCATTGCTAAATCAAACACGTTTATTATGCCGTCAGGATTACCTCCAGGTCCATATAAGTCACAATCTCTATCCCATCTTGCTTGTCCTTCTATTGATCCAAAGGCTTTTCCTAGCTTGGCCAAGTCGAATATATTAACCTCACAATCTCCTGTAGTATCTCCTAGAAGACAAGTCTCATCTACTTCTCCGTTACAATTATCATCTAATTCATTACATACCTCACCATTACCTGGATTTATGTAACGATCAGCATCATTACAATCTAATGGTCCGCATCCCACTGTTAATCCATCACAATTATATGTATCATTATCAAAATCGGTGCAGTCAGGTGATTGTTGATATGTTATTCCACTAAATCCCATATTAGTTTGAATCATGTTTTCAAAACTAGAGGCTTCTATATTTTCCTCCCATTCTGATTCTACTTCATTTTTATCCTTTTCATTACTAAAGTAGCTATCTTTTACAGCATGATCAATCCAGTTTATATCATAATCAGCAAGTTTTGTATTATACAAATCTAAAACACTTGCTCCTATACCTTTAATTTGGAAAGTTATTGTTGCCAAAGTTCCATCTCCACTTTTAGGTTCTGCAGGATACATAGAAGCTACAGCATATCTGATTACACCAGATTCATCTGTTTTTTTAATTTTAAAGCCACTCAAGAAAGATGAGCTAATATCAACAAACTCCAAAATTTCAGAATCATATTTTAATCTAAATTCATAAGCATAAAGATTATCAACATCTTCTATTTTCACACTGATTTCAAAAGTATCACCAATTCCTAATTTTGGATATGAAGTTCTTTTTGGAAGAATATAGATCTTAGTTTTTTTATCTGTTTTTGCAGATGCTGAAACATTGAAAAGAATAAAGCTAACAATAAATGAAACCAGAAAAATTACCAACAAATACCTTTTTTTGATTACACCCTTTTTAACCATATCCCTCTATTAAGATGTAGGTCTGTGAAAGATTTAAAAATTTTTAGGTGTTCAAAAATTGACGAATAAATACTGTTTAAATAATTTACTGTCTTATTAAGAATTAAAGGTGTTAACATCAATAAAAAATTGATTCTAATATTAGTAGTTTTGTTTTGTTTAGTTGGCAGTGAAGGGATTTTTTCTCAAATAAGTAGTCGATATATAATAAGTAACCGAACATCATGTTCAAACATAGAAGGTACTTGGAGTGATCCAAACACATGCACATTAAACTCCAATCTAACAATCAACAGAGGAGATAGCTTAGAAATCCCAGTTAATGTAACACTAATTGTTCCAACAGGTATAACTCTCAAAAATGATGGTGAAGTCATAAACAACGGCACTATTAAAAACAACGGCACTATCAATAATACTAATTCATTCATCACACCTGGTCAACTCACCATCGATAACGCCGGTTTTTTTGGCAGTAATGGGTATTTTGGTTCTGGAGGTTTTGGTGAGGATTTTCAGCCGAACCCAGATCTCCAACATGCCATTGCCAATAATGGCGTTATGAGCACTGCTGCCACTTTTAGGTTTGAAGGCTCAATCAGTAACATTGGTGAGATTCATAACTTTGGCAACTTCGCAATAATTAATAATAGCTTCATAAACAATGGTACTGTAAAAAATAATGGCACATTCAACATCACAGGCTCGATTATCAACAATGGTCATTTCCTCAACCTTGAAACGTTGTTAAGTTATTACTCTTTACTTGATTCTACACTTCCAGGAGTGAATAAATCTGAATTCTATTTCGACAACTATGGTACTTTAGCCAACTCCGGCACTCTAAACATTTCTATGTCATCAGATTCTACCGAATACACTTTCAATAACTATGGCCTTTTCATAAACAACGCTACTGTGAATAGCAACCTTGGCGGTGAGATTAACAACAACGACACTATTGACAATTGGGGTAGTGTTAACAACTATGGAAAAATCAAGAACGAAGGAACGATAAACAACTACGGCGATATAAGTAACGATTGCTCTGGTAGTTTCAAAGATTTTGGTATTTTTACTGGTAATCGAGCCATGGATATATGTGCTTGCAAGGATTCTGATCTCGGTCTCAATTATTACTTTGATGGATATGTGAGAGAGTATGGAGTTGTTTATAGTGTATATTATTACGATACATGTGTTAACTCTACAGCGATCAAAGAATACTATTGTGATGGGGATAATGCGAGTTATGATATTTATGAATGCCCGGACGGTTGTGTGGATGATGCTTGTAAATCAAAATTCACTTACATCTGGGTTCCATTCTCAACTTGGACGAATCAATCTGTGTTTGAAGCTAAGGCTATGGCTAGAGCTGATTTTTTCATGGACATTTCTCCACTCAGATCGTGTAAGGAAGAAATAGCTCATCTTTACTTGGATTTAGAATGGGTTCAAGAAAATTGTCCATATGTAACAACCACTAACTCGACTGTTTTGGTTGGTCGTACTCATGATTGTGCACAAAATTATAGTAATTCAATTGGTATGCCATATGAAAAAGCAATAGGACTTGGCGGCACAGATTTATGCAATAGTTGTGCTGGTGTAGCTTGGTTGCCAGGAAAAGCTTGTTATGGTGATTTAAAATGGAGCGGTATAGAAGTATTGGAAGAACCGGCTCATGAATTAGGGCACAATTACTACATATGCGATGAATACGCGTATAGTTATTGGAATAATCAAGATACTAGACCGACTGGTCCTTGTCCTAACCCATGGAATGCTACTTATACTGATACTGATCCTATCTTACATCCTTGTCCAACCAATAATACTACTATTTGCTCTGGAGTGAGTAATGCGTGCTGTGGTGCTTATTCTTTTATGGATTATGAGGGGGTTTATTCTGCTCCTGGCAACAATTGTACAGGAACAATGTTTAGTGTGATGGGATATGGTTCATCTAGACATAGATGTGGTTATGGACAAGAAACTTATCTAAGTCTTATGGATAATTCAGGATTAAGTTGTGGATTTGTTGCAATAACTCCGATTTCAACTGTTGTGATTGATTTAAATTTCAATCTGCTTCCAAATGAAACCGTGGAAATAGGTGACATTAGGACTTATAGAGGTTATCGAGAACACATCAGAAAACCGAACATCAGCTCGGTTTATGAATTACAAGTATACGATGCGAGTGGTGGGTTAATAGATTCAATGCTTTTACCAGTGTCTTATTTCGAAGTGGTAGGTTCAGAAGACCCTGCTACTGGGATAATTGAAAAAAATTATTCTATTGTTACTGTTGAATTAGAATACACAGATTCTTGGAAAACAATGAGCATCTTAAAGGCTGGCATAGAGATTTTCTCACAGGATGTTGAACAATTGTTGTGTAATAAGAATGACAGATGCGACCAATATGAAAACTATTTTTCTTGTCCTCAGGATTGTGAACCTTATACTCAAGATGGAATGTGTAATAAAGACAAGGATGGAGGTTGTGATCCAGACTGTTTAGAAGGAATTGACACAGATTGTTTTGATATTGATACAGATGGTATAGAAGATTTTGAGGATAACTGTCCTTTTGTTCCAAATCCAGATCAGAATGATGCTGATAATGATAATATAGGAGATGTTTGCGATACAATAATTTCAGTAGAGCCTATGAATACAAGTGTTGGTTCTGTTGGAAAGAAATTTTCTATTAACGTTGATGTTACAGATGCTAATGAAACATGGGCATGGGAATTTAATTTAAGTTGGAATTCTTCTATATTGAATATTACAAATATAACTGAAGGAACATTCTTAAAACAAGGTGGAAATACTTACTGTCCTCTTCCTCCAGAAAATATAAATTACAATGAAGGATGGGTTTTGTTTGCTTGCACTCTTGAGCAACCTGCAACTTCTCAGTCAGGTGATGGAACATTAGCTACGCTTAATTTTACTGTTTTAAGTGAAGGAAATAGCGACCTTCATTTAAATAATACTTACTTGCTTAATGATAGCTTATATAACTACGCTCATCAAACAAAAGACGGATATTTTGTTGTCTGCCTCGGTGATATTGATCGAGATGGTGGAGTTGACAGTTTTGATTTAGGTAAGCTTGCATATGCTTATGGAAGTATTCCTGGCTCAGCAAACTGGAATCCTGAAGCAGATTTAAACTCTAATGGAAGAGTGGACATATTAGATCTGTTTATAATTGGTAGAAATTATGGAAAATTCTGTATTACAACAGGAGAAGCTTCTCCTGTTACTGAACTTTATATTGAACCAGAAAAAACCTCGGTTCCTAATGCAACTAACACAACCTTTGATGCTAATTTGAATATAGATTATGTTGAAAATCTGTATGCATTCAAATTCAAGCTTAAGTATAATCCTAATATTTTAAGTGCTACTAAAGTGACAAACTCCTTCCTTAATAAACCTGTTCGTGTCTATAAAAATGTTATAGACAATAATAAAGGAGAGATACAGTTTGAGATTACTTCTTGGATTGGAGCACTTCCTAAAACAGGAGAAGGAGCTTTAGCAACAGTAACATTCCATGTAAATGATTTTGGAAGAAGTGATTTAGATGTTTTTGATACCAAGCTTGGTGATGTTGAAAAACTTATTGGTCATGATGTAAAAGACGGTTACTTTAACAACTATATGCCAGCTAGCATAATCATTAATCCAAAAACATTGAATCTGAAAGACAAGGGCAAATGGGTTACTGCTTACATAAGTCTTTCTTCTAACTTTAGTGTAAATAATATTGATATAAGTACGGTTAAACTATGGTACGAAGATGATTATATTCAAGCAGAATTTGGAGAATTGAAAAATGACATTCTAATGGTGAAATTTGACAGAACTTCTTTGCAAAACCTGCTCGTTCCTTCTGATGAAGTTGAATTAAAAGTTAATGGAATTTTATTCCATGATAATAGATATCTAGATTTTGAAGGTATGGATGTTATTAAAGTGATAAGCAATTAATTAAGATTTATATATTACTTTTAATAAATTCTAAATATGCCAAAAAGAAAATCTACAGATGATTTTGAAAGAATACCTTCTGGAATTCCTGGTTTAGACAGGTTAATAGAAGGTGGATTTGTCAAAGGTTCAACCGTTTTAATTTCTGGAGCAGCTGGAACAGGCAAAACAATATTTTGTACACAGTTTCTTATGGAAGGATTAAAAAAAGGGGAAATGTGCATGTTTATAACTTTAGAAGAAAGACCAGAAGACATAGTTGATGATGTTAAAAGGTTTGGTTGGGATTTGCAAAAATACCTTGATGATAAAAAACTGTTTTTAGAGTTTCAGGACCCATTCCAAATAACTGACATTACTTCTCCTTTGTTAGACAAAATTCAACAACACAAGATTCAAAGGGTTGCTATTGACTCTACTGCTGTTTTTGAGATGTATTATAAAGAGCCAGCTGAAGTTAGAAAACAATTGTTCAAGTTATTAACTGGTTTAAAGGGAATAGGAGTTACAAGCGTTATAACTTCTGAATTACCTGAAGAATCCAATTTGCTTGCTAAATTTGGTGTTGAGGAGTTTGTAGTTGATGGAGTAATTATAATAAAATATGTAGGTATAGGTGGATTGGATTTTGGAAATTTGCAAATTAGAAAAATGAGAAGAACCAAACATGAAACTGGATGGTATCCAATGAATATAACACAAAAAGGGATTGTAATTAAGGCTATTGAAAAAAAAGTTCTGATGAAATAGGTTTAAGGGAAAATAATGTATGGATTTTTAACAAAACTTTTAATATCTAAACAACTTAGTTTTGAAGAAGGAGAAATTTTATTTTTTAAACAACCTATGTGTATTTTTCCGATAGAATTTTATAAATATTTAACTATCTCTACGCTTAGAGATAAAAAAATTATGAAAGAGTTATATTTAGAGGCTTGGAAGGCAGCATATGTTTGGACTTATAATGTTGTAAATACATATAAACTTCAAAAATTTGAAGAAAGATATAAATTAACTATGGATACTGTTGCTATGGCAGGTTTTGGTGAATATAAAACAACAGATTTTAAGAGGGGTTTTTTTTCTAAATTTGAAGTAACAAATAATCCACTTGCATTAGAATTATACCCATCTAAAAAACCAATAGATCATCTATTAAGAGGTATTAATGCTGGTGGTGGTACAGTAGTTCATGAAAGAATACTTAATTGTATAGAACTCGAGTGTGCTGCAATCAATGGAAAAATATGTAAATTTTTAAATGCTAACAAGTTTTTAATAATAAAAGATGTGAATAAAAAAATTTTAAAAGACCAATTACTTAATTTTAATGAAATTTTAAAAGAAGAAGAAAAATTTTTGAAATCATTGGGTCATAAATTACCTATTTAATATTTTTGATTTCTTTTAGATTTATTATAATATTTTTAAATAAATCATTAATAAGTCCTTTCCCCTTTATCTCTTTATTTTGTAATTTTTTAAATATAAAATCAAATTCTTCATTCGAAGAATTATTAATCATGTTTCGTATTTTTTCCTGTATTTTATAGTCATTTGCTAATTTTTCATTCCATAATTTTTCGTATTCAACTAGAGAATTTATTTTTTTATTAATAAATTTTTCTATTATTTCTGAAGCAATTAATGCTTCATCAATAGACTTATGAATAGAACCACCCATAAGAGGCTCTCCACCAGAGGCATCTCCTATTAAAATCCAATTCTCGCCGGCTTTTTTGTTAACCGAAGAAATAGGAATAAAACCACTATTTTCTTTAAGTAATTTATAATTTTTATATTTACGTAAATAAGGTAAAGAATATAATTTTCTTCTTACTATAGTTGTATCAATATTAAAATCATTATATGTTTCCCCAAAACCTATTTCTATTAAACCTTTTTGTAAAGGTATTATCCATCCATAGAAACCTTTAGCGATATTATTTTCTAGAATTACAGAAACTATATCCTCTGCTTTTATTTCTATACCATAACAAAAAACTTTTTTGGGATTAGTAATTTTTAGATTTGTTCTTAATTTATCTTGTAAAGCACCAAATGCTAATACGATTATTTCAGCGTTTATGGTTTCTTTATTACTTATCAATAAATTATTTTCAGGTCTTATTTGACTAACAAAATTAGAAAATTTAATATTATTTTTATTATTTATTAAATTATAAATATTTTCTTCTACATTTTTCAGATTAATAACATAACCTCTTGTATCTAAACTTTTTTTAGAGATTTTAAACTCAGAAGGAGAGTAAAAGTTTATTTCTTTTATATTTTTAATTGTTTTTTCTTCTGTTAATTTAAGCATTTGAAAAACTTCTTTATTTATTACTCTATTACCATACTTTCCTATTTTTGTCCTCTGTTCTAATGTTAGGTAATTGATATTTTTCTGTTCTAATAACATTGATAGATAAAGTCCTGATATTCCAGCGCCGACAATCGCAACTTCGGTTTTTATCATAGAAATATATTTGTGATTTATTTATTTAAAAAATAAAGAGTAAACCAATATAATTACAAAAAAGAGCACGACTATCCTACTTAAACCCCAACATTTTTCACCGTTTCTAGGAGAAGGTCTTTTATAAAATATTAATTCTAAAACTAAAAGCAAAGAAAATAAAATTAGTGACGAAATAACAAACAAAAAATTTTGAATTATGTTATTGAAAATAAGTATCGTTAATGGAAAGAAAATAACAGTACCTATAATGTTAATTAATGACGCGTTTTTTATACCAATTAGAATTGCTAAAGTTCCTTTTTTCCTGATTCTATCACCTTTAGTATCTTTGAAATCTTTTAAAATCGTGAAAAAAGCAAAAAATAATGTTAAGGATGTTAAGGGAAGTAAAAATGACATTGGGATGTTAAAATTGTTTGTAGATAAAAAATAACCTGAGTAAGCAGTTGTGAATACACTGCCAAAAGCAAGAACAAGATTCCCAACAATACCCTTGTCTTTTGCTGAAAACGGGGGGCCTGAATAGATATAAGTTACTGCTATCATTAGCAATGCTATTAAAAAAAATTCAAATGATATTAATAGTGATATTATAATTGCAATTGAATAAAAAAAAATGATGAAATATAAAGCTTCTTTTATTTTTAATTGATATCTTTCTAAAGGCCTATATGGCATATTAATGAAATCTACACCCATATCACATACATCATTTAGTGCCGCACCTGCAAGGTATATTAAAAAACTTACTAGAGCAGCTATGAGAAATATTAACATAAATTGAGAAGCAATTAGTAAAGAACCCATAATTGCAAAAAATGCAACAAGCAAACCATTCCAAGGTCTCCCCAACTCGATAAAAGAAGTTATTTTACTTTTTTTCATTATGTTGGAAAAAAACCTTTCCATATCTATGTATAACTTTCTATAGTATTTAAAAATCTGTATTTATCAATAGCTAAATTTTACTTTTAACAGAAATTATATTTTTTACATCAAAACCTTCAATGAAATCCAATTTTTCAATTTGTTTTAAACTAAGCCATTTAAAATCTTTATGATCTTTTGATAGTTTTACTTTACCCATAACCTTGCATTTAAAAACAATTCTAAAAACCCTAAAAATCCTACGAACCTCTTTTAAAATAGAAGAATGAATCCCAAACAATTTTGCATTTGTTAAAACCAAGCTAGTTTCTTCAAGCAATTCTCTTTTCAAGGCTTTTAACATATCTTCTCCAGGTTTAACTTTACCTTCAGGAAACTGCCACTTGTTCTTGTTAGTGATATTTTTTTCACTTCTTTGCAAAACCAAATATTTTCCATTTTTCTCAATCAGAGCTGATACCATTAATATAACAATTTGACCTGGCATAAAACTTATTATTTGAACAAGAATTTAAAATTATACCATATTCCTCTTTAATTCCCAGATCCATAAAACATTAAATCCTCTTCGTTCCCATTTCTCTCTTATAATTCTTTCTAGAGAATTTTCATCAAAATTAACATAATCCCCTCTTTTAATTCTTTCTACAAATGTTGCTTTAAAGCTTGAAGAAGGAGGTTTATAATAAGAAGGTAAATTTCTATCATAATGTTCAGGCGAATTTAACAATCCAGAAACTCTTACCATGTATGTTTTCATAATAAATTTTTGTCCCAAAACGTATTTATTTTTATTTGATCTTGAATTTCTTTGCTTTTTTCCATAAATCCTCAAAATAAGTTTTAAAAACACTTATTAAAGCAGGATTGTTGCTCCATATCATATCAGGAGCGTCTGAATCATTAAGCCTAATAGAAACCTCTTTATCATCAACTATACCTATTATTGGATGAACATTCATTGTTATTATTCTTATCTCTGCTCCTTGCCTAGCATACCAAGTTGCTCTAGCTCTTCTTGCTTCATCTAATTTTGATGTTCCAAGCATCCTTATTTTAATACCTTTTTTTAATGCATCGATATAAGTACTGTCCAAAGGAGGATATCTTGAAAACCTAGATGTTGTTGCAAAACCAAATTCTTTAGCTCTGCTCAGCATTTCTGCAGCCTTTTCCATGCATGCTATTTTTCCACTAGAAGACCATAAACCAAAATTCTCAGTTTCAAAACCTTTTAATGGTTTTATTTGCTCTAATATTAGTTCTGTTTTTTCTCTTAGGTTTGCTATTACCATCTTTTTTCTATCTAAAACTTTTTTTAAACCAATTGAAGGTTCTATTGCCTTAAACTTTATTGGTTTTCCATTCCATGATTCTACTAAAAATTTTCCTGATAATGATTTTAAAATCCCATAAACCTTTGATTGAGGTATTTTGCTTTTTTCAGTAACACCAGAAGCAGTTAAAGGACCATGTAAAGTTAATGCCAGATAGGCCTTGGCTTCATACTCGCTTAAGCCAAACTGTTTAAGATCTCTTATAAGATTTTCTTTTTGCATAAAAATACCATTTTTTGTGTTTCAAGTTCTTTCAATTTTTTTCTGAGAAATAGATTATCTTTGATATATTTAAATCTTTCGTCAATTTTTTAAATCATAATCGACAAAAAGTGAATATCATTAACTCAGAAAAATTAGTAAATTTTTTAATTTACTACTAATTAATGATGTAGAAATAAAACTATTTAAACCTTTTCTTGTTTTATTTGTTTTTCTTCTTTTGGTATAAAGGCTCTTCCACCCTGCCATTGTCCCTTGTACAAGTTAGTCTTTCCCTCAACTTTATGAAAAACAATGTTAGCAATCCTTGCTCCCATTTCTATTTCAAAATCTTTGTTAGAAGTGTTTATCATTATAAAAGAGAACTTCCCTTTGTATCCTGGATCAGTTCTTATTCCCTGAACAACAATTCCACACTTATACAAAGTTGATCTTGGAATAAACCAACCAAATAGATTTTCAGGAGTATTGATTTTTTCAATGGTTGTTGCAGAATAAACTTTACCAGGTTTTAGTTTTATTTTTTTTGTTTTTCCTTTTTCAAATTTTGCAATTGGTTTAAAGTTAGGAGTTTTTCTAGTTTTTACATATAAAAATCCCTCATCTTCAACCATTTCATAAATTTCTCCGATCCTTATATCAACCCCACATCCCTCAAAATTAAGATGTTCTTCATCTAGTCCTTCTATTAGATTTTTTGTTTTTATTAGTTCCAAAACCTTGTCAATTCCTAGAATCATTTTTGTTTCTCCTTCTTTTTCTTTGTCACCCATTTAACATCTTTTGGTTCTCTTCCCAACTTTAGCATGTTCTTCTCACATTTACTAGAACAAAAATAAAAAACCTTACCATCGTTTCTTACAAACATTTTTCCTGTTCCAGCTTCTATATTTTCATTACAAAAACTACATCTCATTATCTCACATCCANNTCTTATTAAAACCTTTCCTGTGTCCTTTCCTTCTATAACCCTACATCTAACTTGAGTTATACCTTTTATTCCTGTTCTTCCTAACAATTGTACAACTTCTGCTGGAACTGCAGCCATATTATCACTTTTCTTTTATTATTTCTTCAATGTCTTTTTTTGCATCTCCTTCTTCTGTTATTGCTATTGATGCTGCTGAAACATCTATTCCTGCTGCCCTTCCTAATTCCATTTTGTTTTTAACATGAACATAAGGGATTTTCTTTTCATCACACAAAGAAGGTAAGTGCATAATAACTTCTTTGGGTTGAACATCTTCTGCTATTACAACCAATTTTGCTGTCCCTCTTTCAATTGCTTTTGTGGTTTCATTCGTACCTATCCTAATTTTTCCAGTATTTTTTGCAATTTCTACAGCATGTAGAATTTTGTCTTCATCCATTTTCATCACCTCATTTCATAAGTTCATTTTTAATTTTCTATTTGTAAACTATTTAAATCTTTTCTAACTTATACATCCACAACGTTCTCTTATACAAGTACCGGTGCAGTCATCTTTTTTAAGAAGATTTGATAATGTATCATTAACTCCTCCAACTATTCCATCTTCATTTACATCAAAATTAACAATTATTTCAGATGGATCTTTTTCGCATTTCCCTGTTCCCGGATTTAATTCTCTACAACCATCATTTATAATGTTTTCTGTTGCTAGAGGAGAGGGAGCATACAAGTAACTACTCAAAAAAAACCATATAATCCAAAAAACAATAAGAACAATAGTTATACTCATAAAAAGGGATATGAAACGTTTTTGAATACGTTTTTTATCTTTTTTTGTTCTTGATGAAAGTATTGTTTCATATTCGTTTCTAGGAATAAACATTCTATCTCTTTTTTCTTTACTTATTTTAATATATGAGAAAATAAAAAGTAAAACAGATATTATTGGACCTGCAAAAATCAAAGTTATATTATTTAATATCACACCTGCTATCAATATTATTAAACCTATAGAGATCGTGACTACAGCAATAACCTTCTCCATAATAATCTAATTATTTTATTATAAGTTTAACAAATAAATTTAACTATTTATGAGAAAAATAGAACAAACCCTCTTTATCACACCTTGCAAACCCAATTCTTTCAAATTGTACAGTTCGATCAGGCTTAACTCTTTTAATTTCAGGCTCAGCCAACCCTTCTATCTCTTTCCCATCAGGCATAATTATTTTTATTTTAATATTTTTTGAAGAAATCCAATGAATCTTTGGAACATCTTTTAACTTTATGCTTGTCACCTTTGCCTTTTTATTTAATAATATATTACAAAAGTGCATTAACCTGATCTCTTTGTTTTTATACTGTACAAAGTCTAGTTTATCAACAAATATTTTTTTGGTTACAGGAATTTTTCTATACTTTCTTTTACCAGGAAATACAGGTGCTTTAACAGTTTTCTTTGAAATCTTATCAAGTTTTATTTCAATTGGTTCTCCAACAAAGAAAAATCTTGGAGATATAGGATCAATTAATTTTCTGTTTTCAGAAGCAATCATGTGCCACTGTATTTTTGCACTTGTTGGGTTAAGACCTAGTTTTTTTGCAATATTATAATAAGTTTCTTTTATTATTCCTCTTTTTCTCAAAGCTTTTAATGTTACTAATCTAGGATCATCCCAACCTCTTATTTTACCATGTTCAATCATTTTTCTTATTAATCTTCCTTGTGTTATTGCACCAGCAACCTCAAACCTTCCATATTGAACTATTGTTTGTTTTTTAAATCCTAGCAAATCTTTTATATAATTTTGGAGCTCTATTCTCATTTCTCCGAATTCACCACTTCTTAAAATATGAGTTATTTCACAGAGTTCATCTTCAACAACATTTTGAAAATCATATAGTGGCCAAACACAATATTTTTTCTTTTGTAAAAAGTGTTCTGCATAAGTGATTCTAAAAACAACAGGATCTCTCATGGCTTGATTTAATGCCTTCATATCAATTTTTAGTCTTAAAACAGTTTCACCTTCTTTATACTTTTTCTTGAGCATGTTTTTCCACATTTTCAAGTTTTCTCCTTTACCTCTTTTTCTACACTCACATGCTTTCCCTAAATGTCTTAATCTTCTCATTTTTTCTCTAGAACAAACACAAACATATGCTTTACCTTGTTTTATGATCTTTTCTACATATTCATACATTTTTGGTAAGTCATTGCTTGAGAAAACAGTTTTATCAGGCTTTATAGCTAAATAATCTAGAACATCTTCTTTCATTGCATCTACATATTCTTTTTTAACTTTTTCAGGATTGGTATCTTCAAACCTTAAAACAGCTTTTCCTTTGTACATCTTAGCATACATGTAATTTATTAAAAATGATAAAGCATGGCCTATGTGATTGTATTTGCTTGGTTCTGGAGGAAGCCTTGTGATAACTTTTCCTTTTTTAGCATTTGGTAATGGAGGCAAGCCTTCCCTCTCTTCTTTTTTCGGTTTTTCAATCTTTCCAAATTTCTTTAATTCTTTTTTCTGCTTTTCTAAAGACCAAGAATTGATTTCCTTAACAGTTTTAGCAATTTTTTTTCTTAGATTCTTAACATCTTTTTTTAATTTTGGTTTTTCTGCTAAAACTCTTCCTAAAACAGCCTGCTCATTAGCCTTCCCATTGTATCCAACAGCATTTAGCAGAGCATGTTTTTTTATTATATCTTTCATAGGTTAATATTTGATATTGGAGTTATTAATTTTTACCACCCAGAGCAGTAAAGAAGTTTCATATTGCCATTTTCCTATTTGAAAAATATGCAAAGGTTTATATCAAGAGATCCGTGGGAAAGCGATAAAAGAGTAGAGCCTTTATGGTGGTTAAAAGAAGAGCCATGCGAGTATTGTATACGAAGAAATTCTAAATTATGTGGACAATGTGCATACAATAAAAAGAAAAAAGCTACCCCAATTTATCATTAAAATATACTTATTCCTGCATACCCAACAATAGCATCAGTATTTTTAGAAATTTCAAAGCTCGTTGAATAATCTATTAACTCTGCCTTTTTTGCTTCCAAATCTCTTGCAGCAAAAAGCATTGCAGCTATTCCTCCATACCCACATATTGTTAGCCTTTTCTCATCACAAGTTTTTGACACATCTACTGGTTTTAATTTTAATATATGATTAATAACTTCCATGTCCATTTCTTTTATTTTTCTAAGAATTTCTTCACTATTTCCTCTAAATGGTGTATAACCATACATAGGACCATAGTGTGTAAAATCAGAACTAGCGATTATTAAGACTTTTCTTCTTAAATAAGTTGCAACTTCAGATATTTTGGTTCCTATTTCCTTGCAAGTATCTAAATCAAAGTAAATTGGATTTATTGATATTGGAACAATTTTAAAATCTTTAAACTTGTACTGTAACCAAGGTAATTGAACCTCTATTGAGTGTTCTTTCCAATGAGATTTTGGATCTTCTATTATTATAGAATCCCTAGAAATTTGTTTAACAAAATCTTCATCGGGTTTTAAAGAGCCTAAAGGAGTTTTCCAAGTTTCTAAAGATGTGGCAATTCCAGTTCCAATTCCACTGTGATTTGGACCTAATAAAACAACAGTTTCAAAACCATGTGAAACTGAATTGTAAACAGCTGCTGCTGTTTTTCCACAATAGATATAACCAGCATGAGGAGCAACAATTCCTATTGTGTTTCTTCTTTCAGGTTTGATTTTTTCTAGAAATTCTTTTATCATTTCTTTTAGTTCTTCAGCATTACCAGGGTAGAATGCTCCAGCTACAACTGGGTTTCTTATTTGCATACTAAAAATATAGAAAAATCAGGATTTAAGGGTTATACAAAGTAAAATACTTTTGGTTTTTTTTCTCTGGCACATCCACCTATTAATTGCATGTTAAATGAATCATCAGTTGACCTTATAAGAAAAACCTCTACTTTATTCCATTGATAACCACTTGCTATAAACCAGTCAGAACCTAACTCTCTTCTAACAATACCATAATCTTGTTCCATTTGAACTTTATCTAATTTATCTGCAATAGTTCTAAAATTTAATTTTTTGGCATTGAATCTTTTTTTGATTTCTGATATGTATTTTGAAAATTCTGATTTAGTTACTTCTTTGCCTCCAAATGGTATTGCTAGTAAACCTTTATCATGAAGAATGGAATGAAACTTTTGTTTAGCTAATTGTTTTTCAGCTTCAAATTCCTGAATTGTAGCCATAATTAACAATTAAACAGAAATCTTTTTATGTTTTGTGGGAATTGGTTTAGAAATTATTCTTTCTTTTTCCTCTCTTTTGGTTCAAAATCTTCAGGTTTATATTTAAACTCTTCATATTCTTTTATTAATTCTCTATTTTTTTGAATCTCCCTTGCCAAAAGCCAATAAACCATTGCTATAGACTTTCTACCTTTGTTATTAACAGGAATTAACAAATCAATAGATTCAGTTTCATTAGAAGTATCAGCCAAAGCAACAATGGGTACTCTCATTTTCACTGCTTCTTCAATTGCTTGGGAATCAATCATGGGATCAGTTACCAACAACACCTCAGGCTCATAATATCCTGGAAAATTAGGATTTGTAATTGTTCCAGGCAAGAACCTTCCTCTTAATGCTTTTCCTTCAATGGCTTCTGCAAATTTAGTTATAGGTTTCCATGCAACAGCCTTTCTAGAAACAACCATTATTCTCTTAAATTTTGATAAAAACTTGGCTGCTAATTTTATCCTATTCTCAATTGTCTGCAAATCTAAAATAGCTAAGCCATCTTCTCTAATTTTATAAATAAATTTTTTCATATGTTTATTCTGTTGTTTCATTCCAATGTGCATACCTGCTGATAAATATTCTTCATAAGGCATAGCTATTCATTTTGTTTAAATGTATTTAAATGTTTTATTGTTTTGATTAAATTTATATAATATAACAGCGTTATATTTTTATGAAAAAAGTTTACTTAGACTATGCAGCCACAACACCAGTAGATCCAAGAGTTTTAAAAGCAATGCAACCTTTTTTCAATAAGAAATTTGGAAATACAATGAGTCTTTATTCTCTGGGTTTAGAAGCAAAAAAAGCTTTAGAAGACTCAAGAAAAACAGTGGCAAAATTCATCAAAGCCAAACCTGAGGAAATAGTATTTACTGGAAGTGCAACAGAATCAATTAATTTTGTTTTAAAAGGAATTGCTTTTGCTAACAAAGAAAAAGGAAAGAACATTATTACTTCATCAATAGAACATCATGCTGTTCTAGAAACTTGCAAATGGCTGGAAAAACAAGGTTTTGAAATAACTTATTTGCCTGCGGATAAATATGGATTTATTAATTTAATTCAGCTAGAGAATGCAATTAGAAAGGATACAATTTTAGTTTCTATAATGCATGCAAACAATGAGATAGGAACAATTGAGCCAATCAAAGACATAGGAAAGATTTGCTCAAATCATGATATTTATTTTCATACAGATGCTGTTCAAAGTTTTGGGAAAATTCCTATAGATGTTAAGAAAATGAATATTGATTTACTTTCATTGTCTGCTCACAAATTTTATGGTCCAAGGGGTGTTGGTGCAACATTCATAAGAAAAGGAGTTAAAATAGAACCTCTTTTGCATGGAGGAGGTCATGAGTTTGGTTTAAGATCCTCTACATCAAATGTTGCAGGAATTGTTGGATTAGCTAAAGCAGTTGAATTAAGAAAAAAGGAGATGAGATCAGAAGCAAAGAAATTAACAAAATTAAGAGACAGATTAATAGAAGAAGTTTTAAAAATTGAAGATTCTCATTTAAACGGTCATCCAAAAATGAGATTACCCAATAATGCTAATTTTTGGTTCAGTTTTATAGAAGGAGAAGCTTTAGTTGTTCAATTAGATTCTTATGGTATAATGGGATCAACTGGTTCTGCTTGCTCTTCAAATACTCTAGAACCTTCTCATGTTTTAAGAGCAATTGGTTTGAAACATGAAGAGGCTCATGGTTCTTTAAGATTAAGTTTAGGAAAGTATACTACCAAAACTGATATAGACTACGTTATAAAAGTTTTGCCTAAGGTTGTTAAAAGATTAAGGAAAATGTCTCCCTTTAAAGGAAAGTGGGAATAATGAATTTATTTAGAGAATATCTCTTTATAGTTTTAGTATTAATTTTAATTATTTTTATTTTAAACATTTTCATACCTCTTCTAAATCTCCTCGTTAGTTCGTTTATTGATTATATAGAAAAAATATGGTGGGCGTTGTTAATAGGCTTTCTAATAGGCGGTTTTATCAACACTTTTATTCCTAGAGAATACATTTATACATATTTAGGTCATAAAAGAAAAAGTGTTATTCTAAATTCTGTTTTGTTTGGGTTTTTAATGAGCGCTTGTTCCCATGGAATTTTAGCTATTGCCATAGCATTGTATAAAAGAGGTGCCTCTACTTCTGCAACTTTATCCTTTTTACTTGCAGCGCCATGGGCAAATTTTATAATAATGTTATTATTTTTTAGTTTTTTTGGTTCTAATGCAATTTTAATAATTTTCGGATCATTTTTAATTGCAATAATCTCAGGTTTGATATTTCAAGTTTTAGAAAGAAAAAAACTTATAGAAACCGGAAAGAAAATGAGATTTAAAAAATTCTCTATTCTAAAAGATGCAAAAAAGAGAATTAAAAAATACTCTTTTTCAATTTCAGATTTTAAAAATATGATAAGAAATTCAATAAATCTTGTTAAAATGATACTTTGGTGGGTTTTAATTGGAATTTTAGCTGCATCAGTAATAGCTGCTTATATCCCAGAAAGTATTATGCAAATATATTTAGGACCTTCTCTGCTAGGATTATTCTTAACTTTAATTTTAGGAGTGGTTATTGAAGTTTGTTCAGAAGGTTCATCGCCATTAGCTTTTGAGATTTATAGAAGGACAGGAGCATTAGGTAATGCATTTGTATTTCTAAATGCAGGTGTTGCCACTGATTATACAGAAATAGGTTTGATTGCAACTAACATTGGTAAAAGAGCAGCTTTGTGGATGATTTTAGTAACAATACCACAAATTTTAATTTTAGGATATTTATTTAATATAGTGGTTTAATGAAAATCGTGAGTGCATGTTTAGTTGGAGTAAATTGTAACTATAAAGGAGAAAATAAACTAAATAAAAAATTATTTGAAGAATTTAAGAGAGGAGAACTACATCCAGTTTGCCCAGAAATTTTAGGTGGACAGCCTGTACCAAGGCCTCCTGCAGAGATAGTCAATGGAACTGGTTTTGATATTGTAAGTGGAAATTATAAAACAAAAGTAGTTAATCCCGATGGTACTGATGTTACACAAGAGTTCATAAAAGGAGCTTCTATTGTTCAGAAAATAGCTAAGTTAATAGGTGCAAAAGAAGCAATTCTAAAGGCAAGAAGTCCATCTTGTGGTTGTGGACAAATTTACGATGGAACATTTTCAGGAAAATTGATTGATGGTGATGGTGTTACAACTGCTTTATTAAAGAAAAATGGAATAAAAATTTATACAGATGAAAAATTAGAGTGATTAAAATGAAACATTCGCTTTATACTAAAGAGATTATGAAGCATTTTAGAAATCCAAAAAATGTAGGTGTGATTAAAAACCCAGATGGAAAAGGAAGGGTCGGAAACTTGATATGCGGAGATGTGATGGAATTGTACATTAAAGTTAAGAATAATAAAATTGTTGATATTAAATTCCAGACATTTGGTTGTGTAGTTGCTTTGGCTGTTAGCAGTATGCTCACAACAATGGTTAAAGGAAAAACCTTAAAACAAGCAATGAAAATAACCAACAAAGATATTCTTAAAAAATCAGGAAAGGTACCTCCTATAAAAGTTCATTGTTCTATTTTGGCTGCAGATGCTTTACAAGAAGCAATTTATGATTATTTTTCGAAGAATAACTTAAAAATTCCAGAAAAATTAAAAAAAGAACATGAAAGGATAGAGAGAAATTTAGAAGAATTAGAGAGCAGATACGGAGAACATGTAAAATTTGAAAAGGAGATACTTAACAAATAAATTTATAAATAAAAAATTGATAGGATATTTATGCCAAAGATAATACATGAAGTAGAAAAATGCATTGGTTGTGGAGCGTGTGCTGCTGTATGTCCTAAGTTCTGGGAAATGGAAAGCGATGGGAAGTCTCATTTGAAAGCAGGAAAGAAAAAAGGAAAAAATGAGGAGCTTACAGTAAAAGATGTTGGTTGTAATAAAGATGCTGAATCCACATGCCCAGTTCAATGCATACATGTTAAATGATTTAAATGAAAAAAATAACAAAGAAAACAGTTTTGGGAGAAGTAGTTATGAATCATCCTGAAACTGTAGAAGTTTTCTTTAAATACGGTTTACCTTGTGCAATGTGTCATATGGCTTTTAATGAATCTATTGAAGAGGCAGCAAAACTTCATGGAGTAAAATTAGACAAATTACTTAAGGATTTAAACAAGTCCATAAAGAAAAAATGAGGAGGTTATTAGATGGGAGCTAAGAAAGGTGAAAAATATAAGTGTGAGATATGTGGTGTTAAAATAATTGTAGATGAGGATTGTAATTGTGAGGTGTGCGATATTTTGTGTTGTGGTAAACAATTGAAGAAGGTTGAAAAAGAAATTGAAGAATAGTTATTTAAAATTTTATTAAAAAATGATGAATATGGATGTAAAAGTTTATTCAACCAAATTTTGTCCATACTGCAAAATGGCAAAGGAATTTTTAAAAGAGAAAAATATACCATTTGAAGATATTGATGTTGGAGAAAATAAAGAAGCTGCTCATGAAATGATTGAAAAATCTGGACAAACAGGAGTTCCTATAATAGAAATTGATGGACAGATAGTAATAGGATTTAATGTACAAAGAATTAAGGAACTCTTAAAAATAGAATGATAACAGATACATTTAAATAATTTACTACCTTATAGTAATTTACAGTCTTACATGAAACGAAAAAACTTTAAATAATTATAAAAACATGATGTTTGTATGACTGAGGAAGTAAAAGAAAATTTAGAAGAGAAAAAGGGTTTTAAAATGCCAAAAATGAATGTTTGGATGATAACTTCAATAGTTCTTGTAATAATTTTAATTGGAGTTTTGATATTTTTTGGAACTGGAGCTGCTGGAATGATAATTTCTGATAATATTTTAAGTGCGGAAGATGCTGCAAAAACAGCGATACTTTGGATGTCAAGTTATCTTGAAGCAGCAGGAGCAGATGCAGATTTAACTTTAATTAATGTGACTGAAGAGAATGATGTTTATAAATTTACAGTGAAAATGTCTACTTCTCAAGGAGAACAAGAATCGATACACTATGTTTCAAAAGATGGAAAGTTGTTCTTTCCTCAAGCAATATTGACAAGTGAGATTATTCAAAAACCAGAAGAATCAGAACAGTCTCCACAACAACCAGAAGAAATTCCAAAGACTAATAAACCAGAAGTTCATGCTTTTGTGATGTCTTATTGTCCTTATGGTTTACAGTTTATGAAGGCTTACATACCTGTTATGGAACTACTTGGAGACAAAGCCGATTTGGAATTAAACTTTGTTCACTATATAATGCACGAAAAGAAGGAAATTGATGAGAACACAAGAATGTATTGTATTCAAAAGGAACAAAATAATAAGTTTACAAATTATCTTAGATGTTTTGTTGAAAAGGATGATTGGGAAGCATGTGTTGATCAAGTTGGAATAGATAAAACAAAACTTGAAGCTTGTATAGATGCTACAGATGAACAATTTAACATAACAGGACTTTACGAAGATAAGAGTACTTGGTCAGGAGGAAGATTCCCATTGTATCCAGTTGATGATGTGCTTGCACAACAATTTGGTGTGAGAGGTTCACCTACTTTTGTTGTTAATGGTAAAACTCTAAGTGTACAAAGATCGGCAGAAGCAATAAAACAAGCAATATGTTCAGCATTTAACACCCCACCATCAGAATGTGAACAAACATTGAGTGCAACAGCAGAATCTCCTGGAATAGGTCCAATGGGATCAGGAAACCCTTCAGACAATCCTAGCGCAACTTGTGGTTAATTTTAATACTTTATATTTCTAAAAAAGATTATGGTACTAGGGGATATAATGGATGTCAATAAAATCAGAAAAGACTTTCCTTTACTTCAAAAAATACCTATAATATATTTTGATAATGCTTGTACAACTTTAAAACCAAAACAAGTTATTGATGCTGTTCTAGCATATTATTCTGAATATACAGGATGTGCAGGTAGATCTATTCATAAACTATCAACTAAAACAACAAAAAATTTTGAAAAAGCAAGAGAAAAGATTGCTAAATTCATAAATGCTAGAAGAACAGAAGAAATTATTTGGACTAGGAATACAACAGAAGCAATCAATCTTATTTCTCATAGTTTTAAATTTGAAAAAGGAGACAAAATATTAACAACTAATTTAGAACATAGTTCAGGAATCATACCTTGGTTAAATCTGTCAAAAAAAGGAATTATAGATTTGGATTTTGTTTTTTGTAACAAAGAAGGAATTTTTAATATTGAAGATTTTAAAGAAAAAATTGATAAAAAAACCAAATTAGTTTCAATAGTTTTTGGTTCAAATATTACAGGAACTAAAGTAGATTTAGAAGAGATAATAAAAATTTCACATGATAACAATGCATTAGTTCTGGCAGATGGTGCTCAGACTGTTCCAAGAGTTCCTGTTGATGTAAAAAAATTGGATGTTGATTTTCTTGCATTTTCAGGTCATAAGATGTGTGGGCCAACTGGTATTGGTTGCTTGTATGGAAAATTAGATTTGTTAAAAGAATTATCACCATTTATTCTAGGTGGAGAAACCATAAAGGACACTTTTCTAGATACAAAATCCTTTAAAATTGAAGATGTTCCACACAGATTTGAGGGTGGAATTCAGAATTATGCAGGAGCAATTGGTTTTGGAGCTGCTGTTGATTATTTATCTTCTGTAGGAATGAAGAATATTGAAAATCATGAAAAAGAATTGTCAAAAGTTTTGGTTGAAGGCTTATTGAGTATTCCAAATCTAGAATTAGTTGGACCAAAAGATTGGGAAAAAAGAAGTTCTTTGGTTGCTTTTAATATTAAAGGAATGCAACCACATGAAATTGCAATGTTTCTTGACGAGAAAAATATATGTGTAAGGTCTGGTATGCACTGTACTCATGCTTTTCATAAATTCATAAATTTAGATAAAGGTTCTGTTAGAGCTTCATTATACTTTTACAATACAAAAGAAGAAGTGAAAACATTTATAGAAGAACTAAGTAATATTGCAAAGATGCTAGGTAGATGAAATGGTCATATGTATTGTTGCTTTAGTAGTTTTTAGTTTTCTAAGCATAGTTTCTGCTAGATACAGACCTTTAGCTAAAGATGCATTCAAATGCGTTTTTTTAATGATACAGTTTAAACCTTGTGATGTTAGACTTGAAGAAAAAATAAAATCCAAGGTAACCTCTAAGTTGATGAGAATGCCAAAATTAGCCAGATTTTTCTATAGACATTTTAGATCAATATCTTGGATATTTACAATAGCATTTTTTGCTAGTTTGCTTTATTCTGCTTATGGAATTTACAATCTATTAGTTTTTGGAAGTTGTGACCCAACCTCAGCAACCTGTGAAATAACATCTTTACTTTATTTAATATCATGTTATGAAATAGAAACAGTGTCCATTATAACTATTATATCAGTATTATTATTCATTTACTTTTATTTTAAAAAGAAGAATATTAAAATAGTGATAAAATGATAGAAATTACTGATGAAGAATTTCATGAAAGGGTTTTAAAAAAATCTTTGAAAATACCTGTGGTAGTTGATTTTTGGGCACCTTGGTGTGGACCTTGCAAAATTTTAAGTCCATTGCTAGAAAAACTAGAAAAGGAATACAAAAACCAATTTGTTTTAGTAAAAATTAATATTGATGAAAACAAGAAAACAGCAAAAACATTTGGAATAACAAGCATACCTTCTGTGAAAATGATAAGAGACGGAAAAGTTGTTGCAGAATTTGCAGGAGCTCTTGGAGAAGAAGTAATAAGAGAGTGGTTAGACAGAAATCTTTAAGTCTATTACTTTTTTAAATTCAGAGAAAGCTTCTGCACCCACAATTTTTTCGTATCCTTTTTCTTCGTTTCCTATAAAGAAGGTTGGAGTTCCTGTAACTCCTAAACCCTTTCCATCACTCAAATCATTTTGCACACTATTTCTGTATTTTCCAGAATCCAAGCATTGATTGAACTGATTTAAATCTAAACCTAGATCAGCAGCATATCTTTTCAAATCTGTAACAGTTAAAGCATCATATTTTTCAAACAAGATATTATGATATTCCCAGAATTTGTCTTGTTCCTGTGCACATTTAGCTGCCTCTGCTGCTTTTTTAGCGTTTTCATGTATAGGATACTGTCTAAAAACAAGTTTAAACTTTCCTGTGTCCACATACTCTTCTATAATTTTTGGTATAGGAGCTTCCCACATAGGATCTCTTTGTTTAAGTAATGATATTACTTGAAAATTAGTACCTTCAGCAGCTTGACAGTATGGACACTCATAATCTGAAAATTCTACTACAAATATATCAACATTTGAATCTCCGAGAACAGGACTATCTGCTGCTATCATTTCTATATTATTTGTTGTATTACCATTTTCAGGTTTATAGAATAATACTATTCCTACTATGGAAATTATTATTACAGCAGCAATTATGAATACTGTTGATTTTTTAATAACTAAGATATTTTCTTTCTTTTCATCATTTTTAGTTTCTTCTTTTGTTTCCTCAGATTTTTTTTCTTCTTCCATGAAAATCATTCATTATTAATTTATTTAAAGTTTTTTGGAGTTTATTCCTTTATCATAATTTCAGTCTTTTAAGTAACAATGAATTTCCTACAACAGAGATATCACTTAAAACCATAGCTATACCAGCAGCCATAGGTGGTAATAATAAACTTAGGGAAGGATATAAAACGCCAGCAGCAATAGGAATCATTGCTGTGTTGTAAACAAAAGCCCAAAACAGATTCCATTTTATTTTTGTCAATGTTTTTTTACTCAATTTAATTGCGCTTACAACATCCCTCATATCTTCTTTTATTAAAACAATATCACCTGTTTCGATTGCTACATCAGTTCCAGTTCCTATAGCTATGCCAATATTTGCTTTAGCTAATGCTGGTGCGTCATTTATTCCGTCTCCAATCATACCAACAAATTTACCTTCTTTCTGTAATTCTTCCACCTTTTTAGCCTTATCTTGAGGCAACACATCTGCTATTACCTCTTCAATACCAACTTGTTTGGCAATGGCTTTTGCAGTTCTTTCGTTGTCGCCTGTAATCATGATTATGGACAAACCCATTTTTTTCAATTTCTCAACAGCCTTTTTAGAATTTTTTTTGAGCGTGTCTGCAATTCCAATTAAACCAACAATTTTTTTACCATGTGCAACAATAACTGTTGTTTTTCCTTTTTCTTCTAGACTTTTAATTTTTTCTTCAATTTCCTTTGTTTCTATTTTATTTTTTTTCATCAGTTTTCTGTTTCCAACAAGTATCTTTTTAATTTTATATGTAGAAACAACACCATGACCAGGTATTATTTTAAAATATTTGGGTGTTGGTAACTTTATTTTCATTTTTTTAGCCTTTTTGACAATAGCTTCTCCAAGTGGATGCTCAGAA
>JABAOH010147302.1_pt2 | contig 29659 bp, 23 predicted proteins | sample 7062181 | NCBI WGS metagenome assembly JABAOH01 (sample SAMN14538630, study PRJNA623070) | marine sediment metagenome | biome: marine biome [ENVO:00000428]; feature: marine pelagic biome [ENVO:01000023]; material: deep marine sediment [ENVO:00002113]; isolation source: pool of 5 deep marine...
TGAAGCACGACGCCGAACGCCCAGATGTCGGCGCGCTTGTCCACGGCCCGTCCCTTGGCCTGCTCGGGGCTCATGTAGGCCGCCGTGCCGAGCAACGTTCCCGCGATCGTGCCCGCCGACGTCACGGTCGGCGACATCGTGACGCTCGCCACCTCGCCGGAGGTCTCCGGGACGAGCGCCTTGGCCAGTCCGAAGTCGAGCACCTTGACCTTGCCTTCGGGGGTCAACTTGATGTTGGCCGGCTTCAGGTCGCGGTGGATCACGCCCTGCTCGTGCGCCGCCTCGAGCGCCTCGGCGACCTGCATCGCCACGTCGAGCGCGTCCTCGACCGGCAGCGGTCCGCGCGCGAGCCGCTGCGCCAGGTCCTCGCCGGGGACGAGCTCCATCGCGATGAAGCGCTGGCCTTCCGCCTCGTGCAAGCCGTAGACCGCGGCGATGTTCGGGTGGTCCAGCGCCGCGAGCAAGCGTGCCTCGCGCTCGAAGCGAGCCATGCGCTCCGGCTCGGCGGCGATTCCCTGCGGCAGGATCTTGATCGCGACGTCGCGCTCGAGCTCCGTGTCGCGCGCCCTCCACACGACGCCCATCCCGCCCTCACCGATCTTCTCGGTCAGGCGGTAGTGCAGGAGCTGCCGGCCGGCCTCGAGGCTCATGGGTCGTGATTCTACACGGGCGTTCGGCTTCGGCGACAGGCCGGCCTAGCCGATCTTCTGCAGGCTCCCGGTTCCCGTGATGTTGCTGGTGATGACCGGGTTGCCGATGTAGTAGACGGTGCCCGAGCCGGTGATCGTCACGTCCAGGGTCCCGCTCACGCGCACCGTGACCGATCCAGCGGACGTCAACGTCACGACCGCACTCATGCTCATCAGTGCTGCGCCCTCGTAGTCACCGACGCCGCTGACCACGACCGTCTGCGAGATGACGCCCCCCGACACACGGACGTCCCCGACTCCGGTCTGCGTCACGTCGAGGACTTGTCCGGAATAGTTGTTCGCGTTGATCTCTCCGACACCCGAAAGTGTCAGCGAGAGCTGCGTGGAGGCCGGACTGTCGATGTCGATCGTGCCGACCCCGACGTGGGTCAGCTCGTCCAGCTGGGAGATCGTCAGGTCGAACTCGACCGGCAGCGACGGCCGTAGATCGACACCGCTCGCTTCCTGGATCATCAGCGTCGTACCCATCACGTTGCTCTCGAGGTAGGGCAGCAGGTTGTCCTCGGCCGAAATCCACAAAACTTCCTGGGCACCCAGCTCGATGTCGAGATCGCCGGCGGCGGCGAAGGTCACGCCCGTACAGCCCCCGGCGAACGTCCGCGTCTCCTGGTCCAGAACCCCGGAGCCGTAGATGTCCTGCTGCGATAGCAACACGTTCGAACCGCTGCTGCAACTGACCAGAAGAAGCACCGAGATGACGATCAGGATCTTGACGAGGTGGCGAAGAGAGGTCATCGGTCGATCCTCCGCGGTACGCGAGGCCGTCCGCTCGTGGAAAAACCGGAAAGGCACACCCGTCTCGCGGCGCGACCCCTGTCGTATCGATCGGAACACGCTCTTGCCGCGAGAGCAATGATGCACGTGCATCATTTCGGGCTGCTAGCATGACTCGATGCGCTACGAGGGGCAGATCTACCGGCCGCCGAGCGAGGCGCGCTCGCTCATCCTGCAGGCGACCATCGGCTGCTCCTGGAACCACTGCACCTACTGCGACATGTACCGGGACAAGACGTTCCGGGTGCGCGAGCTCGACGCGGTGCTCGAAGACGTCGAGACGGCGCGGGAGCAAGTCGGGGACGTGGTCGACAAGGTATTCGTCGCCGACGGCGACGGGTTGATCATGGGCCTCGACCACTGGGAGCCGATCCTCGAGGCGTGCCGCGCGGCGTTTCCCCGGCTGCGGCGCGTCAGCGCCTACGCCACCGCGATGAACCTGCTGGAGAAGACGCCGGAGGAGCTGGCGCGACTGCGCGAGCTCGGCCTCTCTCTGCTTTACATCGGTCCGGAGTCCGGCGACGACGTCACGCTGAAGAAGATCGCCAAGGGCGCGTCGTTCGACGACCACGTTCGGGCCGCGGAGAAGGCGCACGCCGCGGGCGTCAAGCTCTCCGCGATCTTCCTCCTGGGAGCCGGCGGCGTCGAGCGCAGCGCGGAACATGCGCAGGGTTCGGCGAACTTGGCGGGCGCGATGGACCCGCGCTTCGTCTCGTTGCTCACGCTGACGGTGATCCCCGGCACGCCGCTGGGCAAGCAGCAGGACAAGGGAGCGTTCGAGCTGCCGGACCAACGCTCGTTGCTCGGCGAGCTGCGCACCTTCGTTGATGAAGCCCGGCCGACCGACGCCATCTTCCGCACCAATCACGCCTCGAACTACCTGCCGCTCGCGGGGCGGTTGCCGCGCGACCGCGAGAAGATCCTCGAGGTGGTCGACGCGGCGCTGCGGGGCGGCATCGCGCTGCGTCCCGAGTGGGCCCGGGGACTGTGATGTCGCCGGACAAGATCGTCGCCCGGCTCGACGAGCTCGAGCCGCACTCGCGGGCGCTCGAAGAGGGGCCCGACGAACGTCGCCTGCTCACCGAGCGAGTGATCGCGTTCGCCGACAAGACACTCGACGAGCTGGCCGAGCGTCGAATCTGGAGCACGGAGCCCGGTGCGCGCGACGAGCTGCTCGCGCTCGGCATCCCGGAGGAGCCTGGCGATTTCGACAGGGTCATGGATCTCGTCGAGCGCGAGATCGACGGGCCCGGACTCCAGCCCGCGCACGGGGGGCACCTCGGCTACATCGCCGGCGGCGGCATCTACCCCGCGGCGCTCGGCGACTACATTGCTGCGGTCACGAACCGCTACGCGGGCGTGCGCTACGCCGGCCCCGGCGCGGTGCACCTCGAGAACATGCTGATGCGCTGGCTCTGCAAGCTCGTCGGTTACCCGGCGGAGTCGCTGGGGACGTTCACGTCGGGCGGCTCGATCGCCACGCTGGTCGGCATCGTCGCCGCGCGTGACGCGAAGGGCGTGACCGCGAGGGAGGTCGAGCGCTCCGTCATCTACGTCACCGGTCAGACGCACCACTGCGTCGGCAAGGCGATCGCGATCGCCGGGCTCGCCGAGGCGCCGCTGCGCGCCGTCCCGATGGACGCCGGCTACCGCATGGACCCGGTCGCGCTCGAGAACATGATCGCCGCGGACCGGGAAGCGGGGCTGCGCCCGTTCCTGCTCGTCGCGTCCGCCGGCACGACCGACACCGGCGCGCTCGACCCGTTGCGGCCGCTCGCGGAGATCGCAAGGCGCGAAGGGCTCTGGTACCACGTCGACGCGGCCTACGGCGGTTGCTTCCTGCTGCTCGACGACATGCGGCCGCGCTTCGCGGGGATCGAGCAGGCGGACTCGGTCGTCATCGACCCGCACAAGGGTCTGTTTCTTCCCTACGGCTCCGGCGCGGTGCTCGTGCGGGACCCGCAACACCTGAAGAAGAGTCACGCCACGCGCGGTGCCTACCTGCAGGACGTCACCGACGTCGAGGAGGAACCGTCGCCGGCGGACCTGTCGCCCGAGCTGACGCGCCACTTCCGCGGCCTGCGCATGTGGCTTCCGTTGCAGGTGCACGGGCTCGCGCGCTACCGCGCGGCGCTCGAGGAGAAGCTCCTGCTGGCGCAGCTGTTCCACGCCCGCGTCCAGGAGCTCGGCTTCGAGGTCGGCCCGCAACCGGACCTGTCCGTTGCGATGTTCCGCTGGCCCGACGCGAGGGACGGATCCGACGCCAACGCCTTCAACAAGAAGCTGCTGCAGGCGATCCTCGACGACGGCCGCGTGTTCCTCTCGTCGACGACCATCGACGGCGTGTTCTGGATCCGCGTCNNTGCTCGAGGTCCTGGCCCGGGAGACCCAATAGGGACAGATTTATTTTTTGTCCCGGAATCTCGAGCAAACAAATAGATCTGTCCCCGTAGGATGACAAGAACCGGGGGCTCGCGCGTCCCTGTAATATGAGCGCGATGAGCGAGCTGGCCGGGAAATCCCGGTCCGGCCGGGAACCGGTCGAGACGACCCTCCTTCGAGGCCTCTTCACGGATCTCGCGTCCGGCAAGATCGCCGCGCTGGGGTCGATCTACGACGCCTGCGGCGACATGCTCTACGGCCTGGCTCTCTGGCGAACGGGATCGGCCTCGGAAGCCGCCGACGTGGTGCAGGAAGTCTTCGTCCGGCTCGCCGACGCGCATCGCCGGCTGGCCCACGTCGGCAACCCGCTGGCCTACCTTCGACGCATGACCCACCGCGCGGCCGTGGATGTCCACCGCCGGCGCCGGCGTCGTCGCGAGGACCCGATCGAGGCCTGCGCGCTGCTCGAGACCGGCGAGATGTCGCCCGAGCGGCAGGCCGAGGCAACCCGCCTGTCCAAACTGCTCGAGCAACTGCATCCGGCGCAGCGCGAAGCCATCTACCTGCGCCACTTCTGCGGCTGCTCGCACGCGGAGGTCGCCCGCGCGACGGGCGTCCCGACATTCACCGCCGCCAGCCGTTGCCGGCTCGGCCTGAAACGACTGCGCGCGCTCCTGGGGGTGACGGAATGACACAGGACAATCGAAAAGAGATCTTCGGAACGCTGCGCGTGCCCCGCGCACCCGAAGGACTGAAGGAACAGGTTCTCGATGCCGCCGCGACCGCGCTCGACGAGCGATCCGAGAGGACGCTGTGGGACCTGCTGTGGGAGAGCCGTGCCGCTCGCGTGGCGTGGGCCGGAACGACCCTGGCGCTGATCGCGGCGCACGTCGGGTTGAGCCTGCCGGCGGGCTCGAGGGTCGATGATGGAGCGGCGGCTCGAGGTCAGCTCGAGCAGCTCATCGACGAGCTCGATCTTCCGTCGGTCGACATCAGCCCGCGAGCCGAGGCGCGCGTCATGGGGCCGCCCTCGCCGGCCGCGCGCCGACCCGAACCGAACGACGACAACGAAAGGAACGAGGTGTCCGGATGAACACGCACAAGAGCTCGAAACGACGAACCGTCCTGCTGGCCGCCGCCCTGGTGATCGTCCTCGCCGGACTGCTCGCGGTGCGCGCGACACCGCTGTCCCGTCCCTCATCGACGGTCGACGCCGCGAAGGCGAGCGTTCCGCGGCCGGCCCCCATTCTCCTCGAGGAGCTCCCGACGCCCTACTGCTGGGGCTGTTCGGGCAACAAGCATGCGCCGCTCGAGTTCCAGATCGATCTCGACCTGCTGGCGCCGCTGGGCGACGGAGACGCGAACGCCGCCGTGTGGTTCAAGGACTTCGTGAAACGAGGTCCCCGTAATGCCGAGTGGTCGGATGCCCGCACCCGGGTCGAGGTCGACGGGACGCCCTGGCTCGTTCTGCCTGCAAACGATGCGCTGCTGCTCGAGGCCGAGCACTGGGTCGACCAGGCGCGCTGCAGCTTCCACCCCGACGTCTTCGAGATCGACGGCGTGGCGACGGAGCTACCGAACCTGTTGATGATGCTCGACCTCGCGCGTTCCTGGGCCGCGCGTGGCAAGCTCGCCGCCGACCCGGAATCGGCCCGCGAGGACTTCCGCCGCGCCATCCGTCTCGGCCGGCTCTTGCGCCAGGACGACGTCACCCTGATCCAGGATCTGGTCGCGATCGCCTGCATCCGGATCGGCGCCGAGGCGATGTACGAGCTCGCCCGCGAGGAGGGCGACGCGGCGACGATGCTCGCGACGTCGCTCGTCCTGGCCGACAAGGACGCCATGCGTTTGTCGACGATGTGGCGGATGTCGACCTTCGATCGGGCGATCCCCGTCAGGGATCCCGCAACGGGAGAGCTGTCCCTTCAAATCACGGACGAGTCGCTCGACGCCGTGTTCGAGCTCGTTCGAGCGCTGGAGGAGCGCAGGTTCCGCGTGGAAGGCGTGATCGTCCTTCAGGCCGTGATGCATCTCGGCACGGAGTCGCAGCGCGAGCGGGCCCGCGCGGTGCTCGACGAGTTCGTGGAGGACCCGGACGAGCTGCTTGCCACAACGGCACGGCAGCTCCGCGACGGGCCGTTCGACGAGAGCGCCTTTCCCTGATCCCCATTTGATCCTTGATATACCATTGCGCCGAGGTCTTCCGGTCCGGGTCGACGACACGGTGGCGCCAGGGAGGCGCTTCGATGGCGGCGGTGATCTACTCGATGGCCCTGTCGATGATCACGCGCGGGGACAGCGCCTGATCAGAAGCAGGTGGCGATCGCGTTCTTGACCGTCACGCCGCACTGGACCGACGGGATGTTCCCGTTGCGTTCCGCGAAGGTACCGTCGAGGCCCCAACTCGACTCGGTACCCGCGCCGTCGGTGCCGACCAGCAAGAAGTAGAGGTCGCCCGGCGGTACGCCGGTCCAGGCAAACGCGCCTGCGGTACCGATCGCGCACGCGCTTCCCGTCAACGCGTAGCCCGCGACGTTGCCGAGGTCGCCGACGAGCAGGTTGTAGTCGGCCTCCGGACAGCTCACCGCGTCCCACGAGACGTCAAACGCCGTCGTTGCACCGGGCGTTCGGTCGACAAGCAGGCTCCCGGCCGGAACCGGCGACGGGCCGGGCACGCCGGTCACGCAGGTCTCGATCGCCCGCGTGGTCACGACGACGTCGTCGATCGAGAAGAACCGGTCGACGATCGCACCCTGGTAGTCGAAGCGCACCATGAAGCCGGCATTGGCGTACGGCAGGACGTCGAAGCTCATCGCCTGGTTCACGTCGGCCGCTGCGCTGGTCCACAGCGCGACCCATTGCGCGCCGTCCCAGACCTCGATCGCGGCGGTCTCCTCCCCGTTGATCGGGTCGAACTCGAAGCGCACCTCGACCGACAACGTTGCCGAGATCAAGCCGTCGATGCCCAGGTCGATCGCCGGCGACGCCGCGGTCGTCGAGGTCTGCGGGAACAGATCCATGCAGTCGCCGGTCCCTCCGGAAGACGGTCCGCGGTTGTCCGCGATCAGGTAGTTCCCCGAGCCGCCGGCCGGAAGGGACCCGGCATCGCTCGCGACGGCCCAGGCGCCGCAGCTGTGCGAACCCGGGCCGGTCGTGATCGTCCAGTCGTTGATCACGAGAGGATCGGTGAAGCCTTCGGTGTAGCTGTCGACCAAACCACTATCCAGCCCCGTCGGCGTCACCGCCAGATCCACACCGTTGCCGTCGAGCAGCCCCGTCGAGCCTTCGAGCGCCTGCACGTTGTAGTAGTAGGTCTGCCCGTCCACCAGACTCGCGGCGTCGGAGAAGCTCGTCACGCTCGATCCCGACGCGACGATGTTGCCCGGGACCAGCGCGACCGGTGTCGTCATATCGCGATAGACCGTGTACGTGATCGGTCCCGGGCAGGGGCCGCTCGCCGCGCTCCAGTCGAGATCGACGGTGCAGGTCGGGCTCTGTGCGTTGAGCGCCGACTCGATCCCGGCGAAGAGCGGCCGGTCGAGGATCGTCAACGCGGTGCCCAGCCCGTCCGTCACGTCGTCGGGACAGGCATCGGCACCCACGAGCACGTTGTAGTCGGCGGTGCCTGGAGCGCTCGGCGTGAACGTCGGGTCATTCGCGCCCGCGATCGGCACCCCGTCCTGCAGCCACTGGTAGTGGAACGGACCGCTCCCCCCGGTCAGCGCGGCGGTCAAGGTCGGCACGCCGCTCGTGCAGACCGTCTGCGGTCCCTCGGGCGTGACGTCGACGAACGGGTTCTCGGCGCACGCGCTTCCAGGCGAGCAGACGCCGGGGTCGAACACGCGGATGTCGTCGACCCACCAACCGAGATCGTTCACCACCGTGTCCGTCGAGAGCCTCCAGCGGAGCATCGCGTCCTGCCCGGCGTAGGCCGACAGGTCGGCGGTGTACTCGGCCCATGCCGAGCCGCTCGTCCCGGTGAAGAAGTCGCCGATGCCGAGGTTGCAGGCGTCGGTCTCGTGGACCGACGTTTCCGGGTAGGCCACCTCCACCCGGTCCCAGCTCGTGCCGCCGTCGGTGGAGATTTGCACCTCGCCCTTGTCGAAGCTGAGCTGCATCTCGGCCCGTGAGGCGAACGACAACGTGTCCGCGGTCACGGCGAACTCCGGCGTGGTGAGGTCGGCGCAGACGTCGTCGGGGTAAGCGCCGGTGGAGTAGACGGCGGGCCCTTCGTTGCCCCCGTTCGGCTCCACGGACCAAGGCGACTCGGTCGCGAGCTGCGGCGCTCCCGTGTCTCCCGCATCGTCGTAGAAGGCCAGCAGGTCGAGCCCACTCGGCATCGTCGAACGCTCGACGTTGTTGGTGTCCGACTGCGCGGTCGTCGACTCAACGGCCCGCACGAGATAGTGGTACGGCGTGCCGTTGACCAGCCCGACCGAGTCGGTGAAGCCGGTCGCGGCGACGCCCGACGCGATCCGGTTGGCCTGGATCGGCACGACGCCGGCTGAGGTCGAACGGTAGACGTCGTAGGTCAACGGTCCCGGACAGCTCGAGAACGCCGGGTCCCAGTCGAGCTCGATGGAGCAGACCGCGTCGCGTTGATCGGTCGCCGAAACGATGCCGCCGAACTGCGGTGCCGATTCGACTTCGAGCCGCGTCGCCTGGCCGTCGGAGACCTCGTCGGGGCAGGCTGCCGCCTTGACCCGCACGTTGTAGTCGTGCACCCCGGAGTCGACCGGCTGGAACGTCGGGTTCGTCGCCCCCGAGATCGGGACGCCGTCCCGGGTCCATTGATACGTGAAGGGTCCGGCGCCGCCCGTGGTGTCGGCCGTCAGCAGCGGCAGCGCACCGGGGCAGACGGTGAGCGGACCGTCGGGGGTGACCTCGACGGCGGGGTTGTCCGCGCAGGGGCTCGCGGTCGCGCACGCGGCGGCGTTGTTGCCGACCTCGATGTCGTCGATGGTCCAGCCGAGCGGCCGGGTGAACAGCGCGTCGCTCGAAAACAGCCAGCGGAACATCACCGTCTGTCCGTCCCACGGAGACAGGTCGGCCTCGTAACGGTTCCACGAGGTGTCGGTACCGGTGAAGTACGCACCCGTCGGCAGCCCGCACGCATCCGCGTTGCGGTCCGAGAGCCCCGGGTAGCCGACGTCGAGCCGCGCCCACGAACCGCCTCCGTTCGTGGAGATCTGCACCTCGCCCTTGTCCCAGCCGCCCTCGATGTCGTAGCGCGACCAGAACGACAGGGTGTTGCCGACGTTGAGCGTCATCTGCGGAGAGACGAGATCCGCGCAGGTGTTGTCGCCGTAGGGACCTGTCGTGTAGACACCGGGGGCGCTATTGCCGCCGCTCGGCTGCACGCTCCACGGAGCCGCCGGCGTCAGCAACGCGAGCCCCGTATCTCCCGCGTCGTCCGCGAAGACCGGCGGCGCCACCACTCCCAGCGGGATCGCGGCCAGCTCGACGTCGTTCGTCTCGACGGACCCGTTCGAATCGTCACGCGCGCGGACCACATAGAAGTAGTCGAGTCCGGTGACGAGCTGGTCCGTGTCGGCGTAACTCGTGGCGCTCGTCGTTGCGAGTAGGTTGCCGGGACCGGGCGTGAAGCCGGGCGTCGCCGCGCGATGGATCTCGTAGCTGACGGGGCCGGCGCACTCGGGGACCGCCGCGGACCAGGTCAGGTCCAGCGTGCAGATACCGTCGTTCGGCGTCGCCAGCGTCTCCAGCCCGGCGAAGATCGGCGGAAGCGTGCACACCCCCGTGGCGGTCACCACGAGCTCGTTCGACGGCGACGACGTGCAGAACCCGCCGTCGGAGGCCACGACGATGTAGTAGTAGTCGCTCCCTCCGCTCACGGTCGTGTCCGAGGTGTTGTAAGCGCCGGAGTTGCCGACACCGGGACTCGTGTCCGCGACGGTCGCGACGGTCGCGTACGGCCCGCCCGACGTTCGCGAGCGCATCACCCGGTACTCGGTCACGCCGGGCAACTCGGAATCGCTCCACGAGAGATCGACGCGGTTCGGCCCGCCGACTCCGCCGGCGATCGTCAGCGGCAGCGGGAGCACGTCGCAACGACAGGTGTCGAAGTCGAACGAGGCGATCCGCGTCGACCAGCCGCTGCCCTGGGCGTTGTACTCGCCGGTGAACCAGAACGTGCAGTCGTCCGCCGGGTCGAGGCCCATCGCGGAGTAGTCGCCGTAGCGGTTGGTGAAGTTGAACGACGAGCCCTCGACCATCGACGTCTCACCCTGGGTCATCGTGTTCAACGGGTCGTCCTCGAGCCGGCCGGTGTAGCGCAGGCTGGGGAACGTCGTCATCGAGGTGACGTCGTAAGCGAGGGCGAGGTTGCCCTTCCGGTCCATCGCGATCGCGCCCATCCAGCGGTTGTCGCCGTCGGGCCCGTACGTCCCCTCCTGGTGCAGCGTCCAGGGTTGCGCCGCCCCACCGACACGCCGCAGCTCGAACCAGCGCGGGCCGCCGTGATCCGTTCCGTCGACATCGACCGTGAAGTTACCCGCGACCGCCTCGTGCGTGCCGAGGTTGACGTAGACGAGCCGGTTCATGATCACTTCGCGCAACGGGTCGAGGATCGCCGATGTCTCCGGTTGCGGGAAGCAGCCGGTCTGGGCCAGACCGCAGAGATCGGACTCGAACTCCGAGACGTCGATGTCGGTGAGCCGCGTCAACGTCGTGTTGGCCGAGTCGACCCAGTCGACGTCGAAGTGCCACATCTCCAGCAGGTCGCCGGGCGCGGCCGGGCCGCTGTGCGCCTCGGTGTCGCGGTGCCGCATGATGATCGCGGGCGCTCCGACCGGCGGTGGGGTCCCCCCGTCGGGATCCGCCGGCGTGGTCGCCTGCATCACGAACCCGGGAAGGTCCGGGATCACGACACGCTGGAACGTCGCCGGCAGTCCGGCGAGCATCGCCGCACGATCCAACGCGAAGACGCCGCCCTCCGAGGTCGTCTCGTTCGTCGTCACGACGTAGGAGCCGGCGCCGCCGTTCGCATCGGTCGGCCAGGCCGAGTACTTCGGATAGTCCGGGAAGGTCGGCGCGGCGAAGTCGTAGGCGTAGTAACTGCCCGTCGGATCCGGCGTCTGCGAGATGTACACGCAGAGCCGGTTGCCCGCGCTCGAGAACTCGGAGAGCATCCAGCGATCGACGAAGCGGTCGTAGAGCACGATCGGGTCGCCGAAGCCGGAGCCGCAAAACCCGGCGCCCAACCCGTCGAGCGTGAAGGTCGCCAGCGCGTTCGGCGCCGGAGACGCCTTGTCGTAGATCCGCACCAGGGCGCCGTTCAGGCTGTTGATCATCTGGACGTAGTGGTTCGGACCCACGTCGCCGACCGGATCGGGCGGGTTGGAGCCGCTGAAACCCAGACCGTCGAAGTTGCGATCCGGCGTGTTGAAGGCCCGCCTCGACTCCGCCTGTACCGAGAGTCGCTGGAGCCGCAGCAACGGGTCGACCCCCTGGTTCTCGGCACGACGGTCGTCCTTCGGGCGCGAAGGGTCGTGGTACGTCCGGCGCGGGATCTCGCGTACCGGATCGCCCGGTTGCCAGCTTCGCGGCGTCGGGAGGTCGCGTGCGCTCCCGTCGAACCGGTACGGCGTCACGGGTGCGCTGTGATAGACGGCGGGCTTGCCGCTACCGTCACCGGCAGCCCCGACACCGACGGGCAGCAAAAGCGCCAGGACAATCCATTTCGGGGACACGCTCATTTCCGCCCGAACCCCCCAGTCCAAAACATACTCGAAAACGGTTTGTCGGCCCGGAGATTCCGGACGTCGAAAGGAGGCGTGCTAAGCGGGCGTCCTGTCGCTTCCTCCATGAGCGAGCCGCATCACCTCGCGCGCGATCTCCTCCACCGCGAGATACGACACGTCCACCGAACGCCAGCCGTTGTCGTCCATCAACCGGTTCGCCGCGGCGACCTCGCGAACGACGGCCTGCCGGTCGATGTAGGGATCTCGCTCACCGAGACGGAGGTTGAACGCGCGAGCCCCACGAACCGCCAGCAGTCGCGAGACCTCGACGCGCAATCCGACGACCTTTCGGCTCGGAACCTCGAACAACTCCTCGGGAGGGTCCAGGCCCGCCACCAGGGGCACGTTGGCCGCCCGGACCCCGGCCGAGGCCAAATAGAAGCAGGTGGTGCTCTTCGAAGCACGGGACACGCCGACGACGACCACATCGGCCCGGGACAGCTCGTGGGGCCGCTGGCCGTCATCGTGTTTCAGGGTGTAGTCGATGGCGTCCATGCGATCGATCTGCTCACGATCCAGGGCGTAGAGCAGACCGGGCGTGTGTCCCCGCTTGCGGTGAAACAGGTGGTGGAGAGCCGAGAACGCCGGACCCAGGATGTCCACACAGGAGACTTGGGCCTGGCGCGCGCATCGCCGCATTTCGCGCCGGGCGTCCTCGTTGACGAGGGTGTAGAAGATCACCGCCTTGGATCGCTGGGCCTCCCCGACGATCGACTGGACGCGTTTCAGCGTCCGCACATTGGCCCTCAAAACGGTCCGGTAACGCACGCCCTCGAACTGGACCGCGGCCGCCCGCACCAGTTGCCGGGCGGTGTCTCCGCGGCTGTCGGAGACGAGGAACACGGTCGGTGTTTTTGCACGCGCCACGGCACGACGAGTATAGCTGGCAAAAAGTCGATCGATTCTGAATCCGCCCCGCTCATGTTGACGAAAACCCACTCGAACGCGGCGTTCGAGAGCTCATTCCGGTGAGGGGGACGCGACCGGACGAACCGCGCGACTTTGACGGGTCGGCACGGCCCGCTGAACCAAACCGGGCGACCGGCCCACTGAGGAGAAAGCAACCATGAAACCAACCGAGAAAATCACCCTGCTGAGTGCCCTCATCCTGGTCACCGCGCTAACGGTTCCCGCGCAGGCCGACGTCACCGCTTACGTCGTCCACGGCATTGACGGCGATGACTTCGCCCTCGATCCGGCTCTTCCGGTCGACGTCTCGGTCGGCGGCTCCTGCGCCCTCACGGGCTTCGAGTTTGGAGACCGAGTCGGCCCGATCACGCTTCCGGCGGGAGACTACGACATCTCGATCTTCCTGGCCGACGCGGACAACCCATGTGAGGGCACGGAGGTCCTCGACCTCGACGGCGTACCGCTGACCGACGGAGCGAACGGGACGATCATCGCGCACCGAACCGCCGACGGAACGCCCGGCGACGGTGACCTCCTGGGCCTCGGCATCACCGCCAGCCTGTTCGGCAACGACTTCTCGTCGACGGGTCGCGGCAAGGCCCGCGTCCTCGTCCATCACACCGCGTTTGCCCCGGCAGTCGACGTCGTCGTCAGCCGCGACTACGACGACCCCACGGCCCCGAGCGTGACCGTCAACGGATTCACCAACCCCACGGGCGCCGCCGAAGCCGGGATGTCCCAGATCAACGCCGAGTTTCGTCCGGGTGAATGGGATGTCGCGCTGGAGCTGGGCGGGGCGGCCGTGTTCGGCCCGACTACAATCCGCCTGAAGCCGTTCACCGCGACCTACATCTACGCGGTCGGAGACTTCGCCGGCGGCACGTTCCAGTACCTCGTGTACACCAACACCAACAGCGGCCTCAAGCCCAACAAATCGGACCTCCGCGCACGCCGCGGCGGACGCTTCATCCGTCGCTAATTCACCGCATCCCTCCGGGGTCAGGTCTCGCATTGCAGCACTGCTGAGGAAACTTCGTCGCAACCGTTACTTTCCATAGCTGCAATCAGGGCCTGACCCCTTTTTCGTTCCGCCGCCGCCTCGACCCCGGCACTGACATGACGCCGGATTCTGCCGGGGCTATCCTCTTCGAATGATTCTTGTCGGCAGCCGGACGGCTCTCATCGTTCTTTTCGCCCTGGCGGTCACCACGGCGTGCGGCCCCGGCTTCCGACCGCCGCTGAACCCGGTCTACGACAACGTGACGCTCGATTCCGACACGGCGGAGGTTCNNCGAGAACGGGGATGGCCGATGCTGGTGTTCGTGCACGGCGGCTCGCTGGAGAAGGGCGACACCGCCTACACCGTGGCCGGGCACGACATCTACCGGAACATCGGGCGCTTCTATTCGGCACGCGGCGTCGGTGTCGCGTTGATCAACTACCGCTTGCAGCCGGTGGTCAACTGGGTCGATCAGGCCGGGGACGTTGCCGCCGCGGTCGCCTGGCTGACGCCGCGCCTCGAGGAGCTGGGAAGCGACGGCCGGATGTACCTTTCCGGTCACTCGGCCGGCTCGTGGCTCGTGGGTCACGTCGCCCTCGACCAAGACCTACAGACGCGCTACGGCGTCGATCCCACGGCGATCACGGAGGTGATCTCGATCAGCGGTTCGGGTTTCGACCTGACCGACGATCTCACCTGGGAGCTCTTCGGGCGCGAGGAAGTCTGGCAACGGCGCTTCTCCATCGAGGCCGGAGATCCCGACTGGAAGGAGCGCGCCTCGATCGTCCCGCACGTCGGGCCCGACTCACCGCCGTTCTTGTTGTTGTACTCCGAGGACGAATGGCCCGCGCTGATCCGTCAGAACAGGTTGATGTGCGATGCGCTCACTTCCGCCGGAGCCGGATGTCGGATCGAGGAGATCCGGGGCTCGGGGCACCGCCGGATGGTGCTGGCGATGAGCCATCCCGACAAGCCGCTGGCATCGCGAATCCTCGCCGCCCTAAATAGGTAAATGATTAAGTGGGGTCAGGTCTCACAATGAGTCATTTCGGTGAGCCGTTCTTTCGATCCTGCAAATGACACATTGTAAGACCTGACCCCATCAGGGCGCTTGCTCTTCCTCCCGGATGCCGACCACGTCCGGGCCCTCGTTGATCCCGCCGGGTTGGCTGGTGCAGACGATGACCCCGACGGGCGTCGAGCTCTTGGGGAACAGAACCAGGACGCTCATCTCTCCTTCCCCTGCCACCGACACGGGAAAGACGTAGTCGTACGGTTGGCCGTCGATCAGCACGGTCACCACGATGAAGCCCTCGGCGAGTGTCCCGCTGGAGTTGGCGAGGCTCACGATCATCGACGTGGAAGCTGTACTCGTGCCGGCCACCGAGATCGGGCCGCCGCACTCGTCCCCGCCGGGCGGATCGTCCGCCTCCAGCTCCTGGGTTTGACAGCTCGAGGGGTCGAACGGGTCGCCGCAGTCGGCGGCGGCGACACCGGCCCAGGCCAGGCACGTCAGGAGAACGAAGAGGAGTCGGATCGAGGGTTGGATCATTTTGTGAGCCTTTCTCTATTGCTCGGGTTTCGACGGGATCGACCCCGATGCGCCGGTTCACCCGTGGAGGGAGTGACGGACCGGCGCATCGGGGCCAACTCTTGCAACTCGCGTAGCAACGGAAAATGTTCGGGGACCCAGGGCGTCAACCGCTCCAGCCGGCGTCGCGAGGCGCGGGCCAGGGCGGTGTTGCCGCGGTTCAACGCCTGACGGAAGACGTAGAACTCGGCGCAGAAGCCGAGTCGCCGGTTGTTCATCGACTCCGCGAGCTCCGCGGAGCGCCGCCAGCGCTGGATCGCTCGCTCGTCGCGACCGGCGCGCTCGTCGAGCTCACCGAGTGCGAGCTCGCTGTACGCCTGCGGACCGGGCAGTCCGACACGCGCGCCGAGTTTCTTGGCGGAGCGTGCCGCATAACCCGCCTTCTCGTAGAAGCCGGAGTTGGTGAACGCCTCCGACAGGTGCAGCAGCAGGTTGGCCTCGAAGCCGGGATCGGAGAGCAGCGACAGGTCGTCGCCCGTCGCCTCGCGATGGGTTCGAAACGCTTGCCGCAGGTAGCGCACGCTCTGCCCGGGGTCGGCCCGATCGATGGCCACGATGCCGCGGGTGAGCTGGGCCACGGAGAGGATGCGTCCCTCGCCCGTCTGCCGCGCTTCGTCGATCGCCGCATCGGCGTAGTACTCCGCGAGGGTGAGATCTCCCTGACCGCGGTGACAGTGGGAGATGCGATCCAGCACGATCGCGTGCAACCGCTCGCCGATGCGACCGAACTGCTCGAGATCCGTCAGCTCGTGTAACGCCAACCGGTTCTTGCCCAGCGAGCGCGCCACGGAGGCGAGGTTGAGCTGCGCCACGGCCGCGTCGTCTCCGCCGTCCAGCTCGAGCCGCTGGTAGGCGTCGCGGAAACAGGCGAACGCGTCCCACCTCCGATTCCGCTGCAGCAGCGCGTCGCTGCCGAGACGACGCAGCTCCGCGGGGGTCTTGTCCTCCGTCTCCGGAGCCCCGAGCCGTTCGAGCTCGGTGTCGAGCTCGAGCCGCTCGACGAGGACCTCGACCGGAACCGCGTAGATGTGGCTGATCGGGATCACGGTCGAAAGCGCCAGCCGTTGTTGCCCGCGCTCGAACCGCGAGAGCGTGCCCTTGTCGATCGGCCGCGCCGATGTCTCGGACAGCTTGGCCACGCGATCCAGCGAGAGCCGCCGGCGCCCGCGCAAGATCTTCAGGTAGCGTCCGAAGGCTACGGAAGCGCGTTCAGCCACGGATCCCCTCCCCACGAAGGCGGCCTACGACATGTACGCCGACCGCCGATGCGGGGTCAATCCGACCCGCAAGGTCGTCGACAGGATTCGGTCAGCGAATGTTGAACGAGAAGCTGGCGCACCTCGTGAAGCCTTCGCAGCCCGCGAAGCACGCGTTGGAGAAGCTCTTTCGGACGATCGTCCCGTCCGGGCCTTCCTTGAAACAGACGACCGGGTCGTAGACCATCGGACAGACGCAGCCACCCAGATCCGGGAAATCGTTGTTGAGATCGAGGTCGCTGGCCTGGTCGTCGTTTCCGCCGAGCCCCGCAAAGACCACGGCCGAGCCGGCCAGCAACACGGCGCATCCCAGGGCCAGGATCAGTTTTCTCTTCTTCATGCTGTCCACTCCTTTCGTTGGATTCGCATTCGTTCCGTCGTTGCCGCGAACTTACCGGGAGTGGAGAGCGATCCGAGTGTACCGGCGCCCGAAATCGGTTGGGATTCCACAACGGAACGGGGAAAGGGGTCAGGTCTCACATTTCAGCATCCTCGACCCCGACGAGGACGCCAATGTCGAGATGTCAGATCTGACCGTTAATCGAAGCGGCTCGGCCAGTTCTGCGAAAAAATAAATCTGTCCCTATTTGACGCGGCTGGGCCAGTTCTGGACGAGGATGATGCCCTTGGTGTTGGGGGCCTTCTCGCCTTCTTCGGGTTCCGATTCGACGAGGAAGATGAAGCGGTCCTCCGACACGGCGTAGACCGACCGGTCGCTCGGGACCTTGAAGAGATCCACGGGACGGCCGAACGCGGGCTGCCCGCCCGAGCCGTCGAAGCCGACCTCGACCAGCACGGTATCGGTGCCGTCCCTGCGTAAGTAGTAGAGCGTGTCCCCCTCCGGCGACCACATCGGCACGCCCCCGTCGCCGACGGAGGCCGTCCACTGACCTTCGCCCTCGGGGAACGGCCTCACGATCGTGGCCAACGAGGTGAAGTCACCGGATGCGTACGCGACCCACTTCCCGCTCGGATGGATGACCGCGCCGATATCTTGTTCGGGGCCGTCGACGAAGACTCTCTCGGACGACGGATCTCCCGTTTCCAGCACGTTGATTCCCAGGCCTCTTTCGTTCGACAAAGCGCCCGTCATGAAGGTCGCTCTCGACCAATCTCGATCCAGCTGGACAAAGAAGGCCACGTCGGCCTCGAACACGATCTCGGGATCGCCGGTTCCATCCGCGCGCAAGGAGGCGAAGGACTTCTTGCCGTCCGTCCCTTCGGCCTCGCGGACGTAACCCACTCGCGAACCGTCCGCGCTCCACACGGGTACGCCCTGGCCGATCCCGCCCTCGGTGAGCCTCACGTTGGTTCGCCGCTCCAGATCGATGACCCAGAGGTTGCTCTCGTCCATCGAAGGTCGGTTCACCCCTCGAGCGATCACGGCAAGCTTCGATTCGTCGTGCGACGGGACGACCTCGGAGGCCTCGTAGAGTGCCATGTCGAGCCGGTCGACGACTTCCCCTTGCCTGTCGATCCAGAGGACCTCCCACTTGCGTTTGCCGACCTGGAGCTCCTTCCGCGAGTAAACCAGATCTCCCGTTGCCGAGACCAACCCGGGCGCGTCGGCGCCCAGGTCCGGCACGACGAGGAACGGTTTGCCGGTCACTTCGATCTTCTCCAGCGAGAACTCGACGGCCCACAGGCCTCGGGGATTGTCGTCTCTGCCGAAAAGGATGTGGCCGGTGGCGGAGTACCAGCAGCCGTTGAGCGGAGAATCGCTTTCGAAAAGGACCCTAGGTTCCTTGCCCGGCCGCTCGAAGAAGATCGTCTTGTAGTCGCCGCTCTGTAGATGCGGAAGGGTGAGGAAGCCACGACTCTCCGGCAAGACGGTCAGCCCGTGGTGATCGAGCATGTCCGGGTGCGGATCGAGCACCGGCTCGACGGCCCCCCCGGTCGCGGGGATGCGGGAGACGCCGTCCTGGAACTGCGTGAAGTAGATGTGTCCGTCGTCGGCCCAGGTAGGCCAGGCGATGAAGCCGTCGACCTCCGCGAGCACCACCGGTGCCCCGCCGTCGAGATCGATCCGCTCGAGCTTTCCGGGTCGCGAGGCGATTCCCAGAGAAAGCCCGTCCGGCGACCAGAACATGCCCGACTCGGTCGCGTCGATGCCGTCGATCCGGCGCGGCTCGAGCGAGTCGAGCGCACGGATGAAGAGGTCGCGTCCGGACTTGTACGCGATGCGAGTCCCGTCCGGAGACAGCTCGACGAGGTCGACCTCCAGATCCTCCGCCAGCGCGAACCGGCGAGTCGGCTCGGGGGCCGCCGGCTCGGCTCGCGAGCCGAGCAGCCAGCCGAGAACCGCGATGACCGGAACGGCCACCGCGAGCGCGATCCAGGGGAGCTTCGACGCGGGTGCCGCCGCGACCGCCGTGGCGCCCGCCCCCTCGACCACCGGATTGGCGATCGCCTCCTCGAGCTCGATGCGCGCATCGGCGATGTCGTGCAGCCGCTGCGCGCGCTCCCGCGTCAGGCATCTCCTCAGGAGGCGCTTGACCACCGTCGGCGTCTTCACCGGCAACGCCTCGAGGTCGATCTCGCGGTGCATGATCGCGCCGACCGAGTCGGCCACCGTGTCGCCGCGGAACGGGTTGTCGCCGGTCAGCAGCTCGTAGAGCACGACGCCGAACGACCAGACGTCGGTGCGCTTGTCGACCGGCCGGCCGCGCGCCTGCTCCGGCGACATGTAGGCCGCGGTGCCGAGGATCACGCCCGCGATCGTGCCGGCGGAGGTCACCGTCGGCGACAGCGACGTGCTGGGCTCCCCGGCGGTCGACTCCGGCGCCATCGCCTTGGCCAGCCCGAAGTCGAGCACCTTGATCGCGCCGCCGGGAGCGCGCTTGACGTTGGCCGGCTTGAGGTCGCGGTGCACGACGCCCTGCCCGTGCGCCGCCTCGACGGCCTTCGCGATCTGCAGCGCAACCTCGAGCGAGTCCGCCAGCGGCATCGCTCCGCGCCCGAGGATCTGCGCCAGGTCTTCGCCGGGCACGTACTCCATCACCAGGAAGCGCAAGCCCTCGTGTTCGTCGACGTCGTGGATCGTGGCGATGCCGGGGTGGTTCAGCGACGCCAGCAGCTTCGCCTCGCGCGCGAACCGGTCGAGCCGGGAGGCGTCGGCGATCAGCTGCTCCGGCAGCAGCTTCAGGGCGACTTCACGGTCGAGCCGGGAGTCGGTCGCCTTCCAGACCTCGCCCATGCCGCCCTGCCCGATCTTCTCGACCAGGGTGTAGTGCGACAGCGTCTGTCCGGCCTCGGGCATGCCGGGGAGTGTAGCAAGAACGGAGGTTCGCTCAGAGCTCCGCCCGGATCTCCGCGGCGCGCGCGCGGATCTCCTCGCGCTCCGCGTCGCTCAACCGGTCGACGTTCTTGAGCGCCAGCGCCATCCGACGGTTGGTCGCGAAGCGCTCGCGGTGACGCATCATGAAGTCCCAGTAGAACACGTTGAACGGACAGGCGTCGGCTCCGGTTCTTCGCTTGCGGTCGTAGCGGCAACCCCGGCAGTAGTTCGACATCTTGTCGATGTAGTTGGCGCTCCCGGCGTACGGCTTGGTGCCCACGACCCCGCCGTCCGCGTGCTGCGACATGCCGATCACGTTGGGCGCCGTGACCCAGTCCACGGCGTCGACGTACATGGCGAGGAACCAGTCGTTGATCTCCGCAGGATCGACGCCCGCGATCAGCGCGAAGTTGCCGAGCACCATCAGCCGCGGGATGTGGTGGCCCCAGGCGTGGTCCAGCACCTCGCCGACGCAGTGCCGCAGGCAGTTCATCTCGGTCTCGGCGGTCCAGTACAAGCGCGGCAACGGCGCGCGCTGTTGCAGGCCGTTGCGGCGCGCGTACTCCGGACCTTCGCGGTAGTACACACCGCGGATGAACTCGCGCCAGCCGATCACCTGCCGGACGAATCCCTCGACGTCGTTCAGCTCCGCCCGGCCCGCGAGGTACGCCTCGACCGCCGCGTCGACGCATTCCTGCGGGCGCAACAGCTTGAGGTTCAGGCTGCTCGACAGCCGCGAGTGGTACAGGACCGGCTCGCCCTCCCACATCGCGTCCTCGTAGGTGCCGAAGCCGTGCAGCCGGTTGTCGACGAAGTCGCGCAGCGCGCGCAACGCCTGCGTCCGCGTCACCGGCCAGTGAAAGTGTTCCATGCGCCCGGGCGCGTCCGGCCAGGTGCGCTCGACCAGCTCCATGACCTCGCGCGTGAGCTTGTCGGGACGCGGGAGGTAGGGACGCGGCACGTCCGGCGCACGCTTGAAAGCCCGCCGGTTCTGCTTGTCGAAGTTCCAGGCGCCTCCCGTCGGGCTCCCGTCGTCCTCGACCAGAACGTCCAGGGCGCGCCGACGCGTGCGGTAGAAGAACTCCATCACCAGCTCGCGCCGGCCGTCTCCGGCCCAGGCGTCGAACCCCTCGAGCGAACAGGTGAACGAGGTGTCCTCGTGAACGTTCAACGGGACGCCGCACTCGCGCGCCGCGGCATCGAGCAGGGCGGCGACGCGGTGGTCTCCCGGACGGACGACCTCGACCGACTCGGCCCCCAGCTCGCGGATCGCACGGGCGACCTCGGAGCCGAGCGACTGCGTGCTGGCGGGATCGTCCAGCCGGACGTAGCGCACGCGGAATCCCTTTCCTTCCAGTTCCCGCGCGAAGTGACGCATCGCGGCCAGGAACAGGGTCGTGCGCTGCCGGTGGCTCGGGACGTGCTCCGCCTCCTCGCGGACCTCGGCCATCCAGACCACGTCGCGTTCGCGGTCCGTCTCGCCGAGAACGGGAGAGTCCGCATCGAGCTGGTCGCCCAGGACGACGATCAGCCTTCGAGCTCCGCGCGCGGCGTCTCGCCGGTCCGCCGCCGTCCGTCGCGGCATCGCCCTAGTAGTCGGCGAAGCCGACGACGCGGATGTAGTGGATGTCGAGCTCGCCGACGACGCCCGCCTCGTGCATCGCGTCCCGGAGCTCGTCGGACTCCACGAAGGCGCGGAGGTCGCCGACCTCGTTCGCCTGGTGGTAGACGACGACACGGTCGGGAGCGTCGAGGGAGCGACTCACCGCGTGGCCGATGATGCCGCTCCGACGCCGAAAGTCCTCGAAGGCGTCGTACTCGATGCGCCAGCGGTCGTAGTCCTCGACGTCGTGGACGACGATGATGCCGGGCAGCATCCGGCCCGAGACGAGGTTCCGCGACATCGGCCGCATGACGATGTGGGTGGGCTCGTCCTCGACACCGGCGTTGCGCAGCGTCGCCTCGAGCTCGTCCCCTTCGAGATAGGCCCGCAAGGCGTCCGCGTCGTTCCCCAGGCTGTACACGAAGACCCTGTCGGGATCGTCGATGCCGCGCTTGATGTAGTGACCGAGGTAGCCGGCCCTCGCCCGCGAGGGAGCGTGCTCGTCGAACACCGCTTGCCACGCCTCGAAATCGGCCACCCGGTGGATCGTCAGCACCGAAACCGGCGGGAGACCTGTGGCGGCCCCGGAACCGGCGCTCCCCGTTGCGTCGCCGTCGGGCGGAGCATCTCCGTTCGCGCAGCCGGAGACGAGAAAAAGCGTCGCCCAGGCAAAAATAATTGCACTTCTTATAAACAATCGAACTCCCGCGTCGCCGGGAGCGGCGACGCCAATCTGTCGACGAATCCAAACATTTAAGCACATCGAACAAACCTTACTGAAGACCATCGTATATAGTCGCTGACCGTGCTTCGTCCGGAGGAGGCTGCCGATGAACGAGACCCGAATCGCCCGTGCCCTGGCTGTGGGCATCCTGCTGACGCTCGCTGCCCTCCCGCTGTCGGCCCAGGCGCCGCTGCGTGTCGGCGACGTCTACGAGGCGGACATCACGACGCCCAGGAACTACCCGCCCGGGAAGTCGGCTGGAGAGAGCGCCTGGGTCCACCAGCTCACGCATCCCGGGGCGACTTACATCGCGCTGCACTTCCGCAACTTCCATCTCGGTCAAGGCGACTACCTGGTCGTTTCCGATCTCTTCGGCACGCAATCCTACGTGATGGAAGGCCGCGGCAAGTTGAGCTCGGGCACCTTCTGGGCCCAGCACGTCAAGGGCGACACGGTGCTGCTCGAGCTGGTCACGACACGGAAGGGCGGCGGCAGCGGGTTCACGATCGACAAGTATGCCGCCGGCTTCGCCGACATCGCTGAGCCTCCGACACGGGCGGTTTGCAACAACTCCGATTTCGAGAATGCCGTCTGCCGCTCGCCCTCGATCGAATACACGAGGGGCAGGGCCGTTGCCCGACTCCTGATCCAGGGCACCTCGCTCTGCACCGGCTGGCTGGCGTCCGCCAACAACCACCTGATCACCAACGAGCACTGCATCTCCTCCAGCTCCGCCGCGCTCAACACGGACTACGAGTTCGGCGCCGAGGCGCCGACCTGCGGGGCGTCCAACTGCCAGCTCTGCTGGGACGGCCAGATCTACTCGGGATCCGCGTTCATCCAGGACAACCCCGGGCTGGACTACGCACTCGTGCAGCTGAGTGGGGACCCGGCGGCCACCTACGGCTACCTGGAGATCGACGATCGCACGGCCAGCGTCGGCGAGGAGGTCTACCTCGTATCCCATCCGGGCGGGCGCGCGAAGGAGTTCGCCTACACCAGCGACAAGGGCCCGCTGGGTCCGACGGGCGCGGGGACCGTGATCTCCACGTCGGAACCCACCTGCACCGGCGGCACGCTCGAGGTCGGCTACTGGAACGACACCCAGGGCGGTTCGTCCGGCTCGCCGGTACTCGCCGTATCGACCCAGAAGGTCATCGCGCTGCATCACTGCCGCGGGAGCCTGTCCAACTGCGGCAACCCCAACCGCGGCGTCCCGATCGACCAGATCTGCGCCGAGATCTGCGACTACCTGAGACCCGAGTGCGCGGACGCTGCGGACTGCGACGACAGCGACATCTGCACGGCCGACAGCTGCAGCAACGGCACCTGCTCCAACGACGCCATCGTCGGTTGCTGCGGAAACGGAGACTGCGAGACCGGAGAGGACTGCGACAGCTGTGCGGCCGATTGCATCAGCGGCGGGACGGGGCCCGGGTTCTGCGGCGACGGCGCTTGCAACGACCTCACGGAAGACTGCCTGAGCTGTCCCGAGGATTGCAACGGGCGTCAAAACGGCAAGCCGGCGAATCGCTTCTGTTGCGGCGACGGCGGGGGCGAGAATCCGGTCGACTGCACGGACAGCCGCTGCAGCTCGGGCGGCGTCACCTGCGGCGAGCCCGTCCCCTACTGTTGCGGCGACCTCACGTGCGAAGGCGCCGAGAACGGCACCAACTGCGAGATCGACTGCGCGTTCTGCGGCAACGGGACCTGCGACCCGGGCGAGACCAGCTTCGACTGCCCGCAGGATTGCCCGACGTGCTCGACGGCCGGCCAGTCGTGTCGCAACGATTCGGACTGCTGCAGCCTGAATTGCAGCAACGGTCCGCCCGCGAGCCGCGTCTGCCAGTAGCGCGCACGCGTTCGCGGAACAGAAGGCGGGGGCTCCGAGGAGCTGCGACGCTCCGGGCGGCGCCCGGGATGTTGCACCTCGCCGAAGCGCCCTGATATCTTGGTGACGCGACTCGCGGCCTTCTGCGATGGTCGCGAGCGCTGGGGAACGTCGTGGACCCTGGCGTGAATCTACTCGCGGGCTGGATCGCGATCCTGGCCGGCGTGGTGGCCGGCGCCATCCTCGGGCTGCGCTTTCACCGTGAGTCGTGGCTAGGCGGTTACGCTTCCTGGCCGCGAAGAATGCTGCGGCTGGGCCACGTGTCTTTCTTCGGGCTCGGCTTCCTGAACATCGCCTACGCGCTGTCCGCCCGCGCACTCGATCCGCAACCGGGACTCCAACTTCCCGGCCTGTTGTTGATCGCCGCTGCCATCCTCATGCCCGCGACGTGCTTTACCGCGGCGTTCGTTCCGGCCGCACGTCACGCCTTCGCCGTCCCCGTGTTCTGCGTGTTTTTCGCCGTGGCCCTCTTTCTCGCCGCTCTGGTGCCGTCATGAAGATCGCCCTCGTCGCGCTCTCCGGGATCCGCGTGTGCGACCCCGAGCTCATGCGTCTCGGTTTCACCCTGCCGGGCTTCGTCGAGCGCGGTCAGGTCATCGCCTCGTTGCCGTCGCTCTCCCTGCTCACGCTTGCGGGCATGACTCCCGCAAAGCACGAGGTCGCCTACCTCGAGGCTCGTGACCTCGGCTCCTCCGGCGTCCCGGAAGGCTTCGACGTCGCCGCGATCTCGACGCTCAGCGCGCAGGTACCCGAGGCATACGGGCTGGCCGATCGATGTCGCTCGGCGGGGATGAAGGTAGTCCTGGGTGGCCTTCACGTGACCGCGTTGCCGGAAGAGGCCCTGCACCATGCCGACGCGGTTGTCGTCGGCGAGGGCGAGACGGTGTGGCCGCGCTTGCTGGAGTCGCTCGAGGCAGGCCACGCTGAGGGCATCATCGGCGACCGCTCGGGGAGCTTCTCGCTCGCCGATGCGCCGCTGCCCGCCTTTCATCTGCTGGACACGACGCGCTACAACAGGCTCACCGTGCAGACCAGCCGCGGCTGCCCTCACCACTGCGAGTTCTGCGCCAGTTCCATCCTGACCGCGCCGCGTTTCAAGACGAAGCCGATCTCCAAGGTGCTCGCCGAGGTCGATGCCATCCTCGAGATCTGGGACCGACCTTTCGTCGAGCTCGCCGACGACAACAGCTTCGTCAACCGCCCGTACTGGAAGGAGCTGCTTCCCTCTCTTGCCCGCCGCGAGGTGCGCTGGTTCACGGAGACCGACCTGTCGGTCGCGGAGGACGACCGCCTTCTCCATCTGGCACGTCGCGCCGGCTGCGTGGAAGTGCTCATCGGCTTCGAGAGCCCGACGCGCGAGCCGTTGCACGGTCTCGAGCTTCGTCGCGACTGGAAGCTGCAACGCTGGGGAGACTATCGGGACGCGATCCGGCGGATTCAGTCCCACGGCATCCGAGTCAACGCCTGCTTCATCCTCGGTCTCGACGGCCAGGCGGGAGACTGCTTCGACGAGGTCCGCGAGTTCGTCGACGAGGCCACCCCGTTCGACGTGCAGATCACCGTGCAGACCGCGTTTCCGGGCACCCCGCTGCGCGCGCGCCTGAAACAGGAAGGGCGCCTGCTCGGCGACGGGGACTGGGAGCGATGCACGTTATTCGACATCGGGTTCAAGCCCAAACGCATGACCGTGGATCAACTACGCGAGGGATTCAAGAAGCTGGCGACGGACCTGTACGGCGAAGAACGCACGCGTCGGCGACGCGAGGGTTTCAGACGGCATGCGCGCAAGGTGCTCGCCGTCCAGTGAGGAGGGATCTCATGCAAGACGGGCGATGGGTCGCGGCAGTCTTCTGGGTCGCGGCGGCTTACGACGGGATTCTGGGGCTGATCTTCATCTTCGCACCGGCCTGGGCCTTCGGCGTGATGGACGTGCCACCGGTGAACCACTACGGTTACGTGCGGTTCCCCGCGGGACTCTTGCTGGTCTTCGCGGCGATGTTCGTGCGCATCGCCCGGGACGCCGGAGCGAATCGTACGCTGATCCCCTACGGGATCGGGTTGAAGCTGGCCTATTGCCTGACGGTGTTCGGCTACTGGGCCGGACCGGGGATCTCGGCGATCTGGAAACCGTTCGCGCTCGCGGACCTCGTCTTCATCGTTCTGTTCGCGATGGCGTACCGGGGCATCGGGCGACACTGAGTCCGCTCAATCTTCTTCCAGCACCTCGCCGGTCATCGGCACGAAGCGCACGCCGATGAGACGTTGCCGGTGGACGCCCTCCTCGTCGCGCGTGATCAGGATCAGCTCCTGACGTGCCGCGCCGACCGGGACGATCATGCGCCCGCCGACGGCGAGCTGCTCGACCAGCGGCTCGGGGACGCGGCCGGGGGCGGCGGTGACGATGATCGCGTCGAAGGGCGCCTCCTCGGGCCAGCCGCGGTAGCCGTCGCCGTAGCGCGTGTGGATGTTCTCGTAGCCGAGTTTCTTCAGATCGGCCGCGGCGCGCTTGGCCAGCGGCTCGACGATCTCGATCGTGTAGACCTCGGCCGCCAGCTCGGCGAGCACCGCCGCCTGGTAGCCGGAGCCGGTGCCGATCTCCAGCACGCGTTCGTCGCCGGCGAGCTCGAGCTGCTCGGTCATGTAGGCCACGATGTAGGGCTGCGAGATCGTCTGCATCTCGCCGATGGGCACCGGGTAGTCGGCGTACGCGTGCCGGCGGACGTCGTCGGGCATCAGCTCGTGACGCGGGACCGCTCGCATCGCGGCGAGGAGGCGTTCGTCCCCGATGCCGCGCGCCGCGATCTGCTCTCGCACCATCTGCTCGCGCAGCTCGGCGTAGGGATCGCGCTCTTGTGCCGGTGCCTGCGGCGCCGCAAGACCGGCCAGGAGGACGCCCGAAACCAGGATGCGCTTGGCGGTCGTCACGTTCATGTTGCTGAGATCACTATAGCGCTCGTAGCACTAATTGCCCGTTCGCTGTCGAATCTCCGCGAGTAACTCCGTGGCTCGCCGCGTTCGAGCGTGGTCGCTCCCGTGACGGGCTTCACACAGGCGCCGGCTCTCGACCGCCCGCTCCTCGGCCTCGTCGAATTGCTCCAGCCCCATCAGGGTCTCGACGTAACCGTTGAGCGCCTCGAGCGCGTAGGGGTGGGTCTCGTCGAGCACCTCGCGGAACCCGTCCAGCGCCTCGCGGACCAGAGGCTCGGCCTCCTCGAACCGACCCCGGCGGATTCGCAGACTCCCCAGGTTGTACGTGCTGACCAGCGTGCGAGGGTGGAGCTCGCCGAGCGTTCGGCGCCGCGCCTCGAGCGTCTTGACCAGCAGCGGCTCGGCTTCCTCCAGACGGTCCGTCTCGAGATAGAGGTGGGCGAGGTTGTTCGCCGACGCCAGGTAGCGGGCGTGATCCTCGCCGAGCAGGCGCAGCCTGCGTTCGACGAGATCCAGCAAGACGGGCTCCGCCTCGGCGTGCTTCTTCTGGTGCAGGTAGGACGCGGCCAGGTTCTGCTGCAGACTCAACGTGTGGAAGTCGTCCCCGCCGCGCTTGGCGACGAAGATGGGAAACAGAAACCGGAACTCCTCCTCGGCGTCCGCATGTCGCCCGGAGTCCATCAGCGTGCGGCCGAGACGCGCGCGGGTGTTGAGCGTGGCTTCCTTCCGCGGCCCGAGCGTCTCCTCGTAAAGCTCGATGGCTCGTCGCCACTGCGGCTCCGCGTCGTCGAAGTAACCCATCTCGTGGTAGAGGAGTCCCATCGTGGCGCGGACCTGTGCTTCGAGCTCGGGTTCGCCGACGAACGAGTCGCTGACCGTCCGGGCCGCGGCGTCGAGCGCCTCGCGAACGGTCACGTCCCGGCCCTGCGCCTTTTCGGGGTTGGCCTCGCTCAGCATCGTGATCAGGTATTCCGTGACCGTCGTGGCCTTGTGGGTCTCGTCCTTGGCGCGCATGAACCCGACGGCGGTGCCGATCCCGCCCACGAGGAGCGCGACGCCGACCGCGCCCCCGAGCGCCACCGCGAAGCGGTGGCGACGCGCGAACTTGCGCGCGCGGTAGACCGCGCTCGGCGGCCGCGCGACGACGGGCTCGAAGTCGAGGTAGCGCTGGATGTCGGCGGCCAGCTCGAGCGGTGAGCCGTAGCGCCGCGCTCGATCCTTGTCCATCGCCTTCATCGTGATCCAGTCCAGGTCTCCCGTCAGCTTGTGCTGCAAGGCCTTCGGGCTCTCGCCGTGTACGCGTTCGAACGTCTCGACTTCGGCGGCGTCGAGCCGGCCGAGCTGGGCGCTCGGCCGCAGCGGCTCGTCCTCGCGGATCATGCGGCGCATCTCGTCGAACCCGGAACCGCGCAACCTCTCGGAATCGAACGGCAGCCTGCCGGTGAGCAGTCGATACAGGATCACGCCCAGCGCATACACGTCCGTCCNNTACGTCCGTCCGTGTGTCGACGTCCTGCGAGACCCCGACCGTTTGCTCCGGGCTCATGTACTCCGGCGTGCCGATCACGGCGCCCATGGCGGTCTGCATGGTCTCGTCGGTCAGCTTCTCTTCCAGCGCCTTGGCGATGCCGAAGTCGATGACCTTCGGTAGGGTCTCATCGTCGACCACCGAGGCCAGAAGATTCGAAGGCTTCAGATCGCGGTGAATGATCCCCCGCTGGTGCGCGTGGTGAACGCCCGCGCAGGCTTGCTGGAAGAGTCTCAGTCGCTCACGGGTGCCGAGTCGCTGCTCGTCGCAGTGCTCGTCGATCGGTACACCCGGCACGTACTCCATGACGAAGAAGGGCTGGCCACGCGGTGTGGTCCCGGCATCGAGGACCTTGGCGATCGAAGGGTGATCCATCATCGCCAGGGCCTGACGTTCGGCCTCGAACCGCGCCACGACCTGCCGCGTGTCCATGCCGTGCCTGATCACCTTGAAGGCGACGTGGCGTTTCACGGGCTCGGATTGCCGGGCGAGCCAGACCTGTCCCATGCCGCCCTCGCCCAGCTTGCGCAGCAGACGGTAGGGGCCGACCACGACCTCCTGAGCCGCCTGACCGGGTTCCGGCGCGGGCTCGCCCAGGACGAGGGTGCGTGCCTCGCGTAGGTCCTCGGTGACGGTGGGCTCCGTGTCGTCGGCGCGGGTGGTCTCCAACGCCTCGGTCTCGTCCCCCCACTTTTCCTTCGACAAAGGCGCCCCCCCCCCAATAAAGATGTTGCCCCGCCCTTACTTCATGGCGTAAGAGATGTAATTAAGAGTGTAACTGAAGGTTTCTTTCCGGGGAACCGGCACGCTCAGGGGGTTGGAGTGAGGCCGAGGGGGAACGGCACACCGGTTGCGCGCGTGTGTGTGGCGACGGTCCTTCTGTTCCTCGCACTCTCCATTCCCTGCCTCGCCCAGGACGCCGACTCCGACGGCATCCTCGACGACGGCGACGGCAGCACGATCGTCGGGGACAACCCGTGCGCGGACGGCGTCACCACGAACTGTGACGACAACTGCGTCAACGACGCCAACCCCGGTCAGGAGGACCTCGACGGCGACCTGATCGGCGACGTCTGCGACGGCGGCGTCCCGGGAACGCTGGTCAACTTCGCGGCTACACTCTCGACTCCGCGAACGTTCCTGAACCTGACGGTCACGACCGGCGGCACGTTGACCGCGGACGCCTTGGTCACCGTGACCGGCGACATGACCGTCGAGTCGGGTGGCCTGGTGACGCACTCGCCTTATTCAGGGGGTGCGATTCCATCGATGGTATTGACCGTGACGGGTACGCTGGACGTGCAGTCCGGTGGCTCGCTGGAC
>JABAOH010141243.1_pt2 | contig 29639 bp, 32 predicted proteins | sample 7062181 | NCBI WGS metagenome assembly JABAOH01 (sample SAMN14538630, study PRJNA623070) | marine sediment metagenome | biome: marine biome [ENVO:00000428]; feature: marine pelagic biome [ENVO:01000023]; material: deep marine sediment [ENVO:00002113]; isolation source: pool of 5 deep marine...
GTTGGCCACCGGGGCATCCGCCACCGCGTTCACCGTGATCGACACCGTGGCGATGTTGGAGTCGGCGGTGCCGTCGTTGGCCCGGTAGGTGAACGAGTCCGACCCGTTGAAGTTGAGATTGGGGGTGTAGGAGAACGACCCGTTGGCGTTGAGGGTCAAGGTCCCGCTGGAGGTGGTGGTGTCCAGTACCGCCGTCAACGGGTCCGAGTCGGCGTCGGTGTCATTGGACAGCACCCCCGGCGCCGCCACGTTCAACGTGACGTCCTCGTTGGTCGAATAGGAATCGCCGTTGGCCACGGGGGCGGTGTTGGCGGGCGCCGGGTCGAGGTCGGTGATGGTGGGCGCCGTCATCGTGCCGGTGGTGCGATCCTTGAACCAGATCGTGTTGGTCCCCGGCGTCCATCCCGGCTGGGCGCTGGCGTTGATCTCCGCGAGATTGGTGAAGCCTCCGGGATCTCCGTCAGAATCGAGACCCTCGATGGCGGCGATGGCAGCGCTAGTTCCCAAGCTGTTGTCGTTGATCTCCAGCCACATCGCCCAGCCGTAGCCGTTCCAGCCGTCTCCCCCGTTGACGTCGGAGTGGCACAGCTGACACGATTTGCCAGTGTCGGCGACGACGTTGTCATCGGACGACGAACCCGGGTAGAGGGCTTGCCAGTCGCTGAGGAAGGTACCTCGCGCCGACACCTCCTCAGGCGCCAGCGGGCCGATCGCAACCACCACCGCCAGCCCCACCACCGCCAGCGCCGCGGCGAAGATGACCGAAAAAGTGCGCGACCACCTGCTCTGTTCCACTCTCGTACCGCCCATGCTCCGGTTCCCCTGAACCGGGATGACCCTACCCTGCCGTTGCACACGATCTACCAGAGCAAAGACCCGGCCACTAGGGTCGTTGGTCCCTTGCCGGCCCGTACCCTACCAAGCCGCGCACCGGCTTCCGCCGCATGAGGCGCACGCATGGCTCGAGGTTCCTCCTGGCTACCATCACGTCCTCGTGACCTGGGCTCGTCGATTGCTCTGGCTGGTGGCAGCGGCATTGCTGCTGGTCGCGGCCGTGGTGGTGGTGCAGGCCCTCACCCCCACCGCGGTCCCCGAGCTCACTCCCCTGGAGGCGGTACACCGCCGCTCCGAGTTCCGCGGCGAGCCGATGCGGATCGTCGGTACCGTCGCCGGCCCCGTGGTAGCGGACGAATCTACCTTGCGCTTCGGAGTTGCCGATGAGCTGGTGACGGTCAACGTGCAGTTCGCCGGGTCCCACCCGCCCCCATTGACCGAAGGCCGGGGTGTGGTGGTCGAAGGCGTCTGGGACGGCGACCTCTTCACCGCCGACGAGATCCGCTTCGAGGAGCCCCCCTCCCGGCAGACACCCCGCGACGCGGTACCATAACCCTCTACTAGAGGTTTAATCCTCTCTTGTCAGCAGAACGCGCCGCACGGTGAGCTCCTCCACCCACTCGTGATCGACCTCGACCCCCAGCCCGGGACGGTCGCGGGGCACCGTCACCATACCGGCGGACATGGTCCACTCCGGATAGACGATATCCCGTTCCCAGTAGCGGGCGCTGGGGCTGAGGTCGCCGGGGAGGCGAAAGTTGGGCAGCGATGCCAGGGCCACGTTGTGGGCCCGTCCCACCCCGCTCTCCAGCATGCCCCCGCACCATACCGGTACGCCGGCGCCCGCGGCCACGTCGTGGACGGCGCGAGCGGCGGCGTGCCCTCCCACCCGGCCCGGCTTGACGTTGATGATGCGTCCGCTTCCCAGGCTGATCATATCCTCGGCGCGAGCGGCTCCGGTGATCGATTCGTCCAGACACAACGGGGTGCTCAACTGGCGCTGCAGCTCGGCGTGCCGTACCAGGTCCCCCGCCGCCAGCGGCTGTTCGATCATCGCCAACTCCATCGCGTCGAGCCGCCGCAGCACGTCCAAATCGTCGAGGGAATAGGCACCGTTGGCGTCGACCGACAGCGGGATCCCCTCCCCCAACGCGGCTTGCACCGCCGCTACCAAGGCCACGTCGGCACCGGGTGCGATCTTGAGCTTGATGCGGCGGTAGCCGGCGGCGGCCGCTGCGGTGGCCTTGTCGGCCAGCTCCGCCGGCGAGGGTTGCAGGCCGAGCGAGATCCCCGTCGCCACCTCCGCGCGAGTACCGCCCAGCAGCTCGGCGAGCGGGATGCCCTCTTGCTTCGCTGCCAGGTCCCAGCAGGCCATCTCCACCGCCGCCTTGGCCATGCGATGACCTCGGAAGGCTGCGTCCAGCACGGGCCCCAGTTCGCTGGGCCCGGCGAACTCGCGGCCCAGCACCAGCGGCGCGACCCATGCCGTAATCGCCAGCCAGGCAGTGTCCACCGTCTCGGGACCGTACAGGGGAGTTTCCTCGGCGACGCACTCTCCCCAGCCGGTTGCACCTTCTTCGTCCCCGACCTCCACCAGCAGGATGCGCCGCTGCTCCCAGGCACCGGTGGAGGTGCGGAAGGGCTCGCGTAGCCGGAGCCCGATCTCTCGTAGCACCAAGCGGGCCGGGCGCATCAGCTTGCGCTTTCCCGGCTCAGCCGGTAGCGGCAGCGGCCATCCCTGCGGGCGAAGCCGTCCACTCGATATCCGTGCGACAGGTAGTGGAGGAACGCCCGCCGGGTAGCCGCCCGCCAGGAGCGCGCCTCCTCGGGTGCGGTCAGCTTGAGGATTTGAACGTCCTCCGGCACCTCCACCGCCACCACGGGTGCCGGCGGTAGGTCGGTGACGATCAGGTCCACTGTGGGGGTGCCGGCTGGAATGTCCCCAGAGGCCGGAACCGGGTCCTCGAGCGGCCACTCCACCACGAACCGGTCGCTGCCGATGACTCGATCGGTGGTGGTGTCCTCCCGCGCTCCGTACATGTCCTCCACGTACTCCACGACCCGCACCCCCAGCACGTTGAGGTTGAGATGGGCATTGAGCGCCACCAGCGGGTCGAACGTCCACAGCATGAGGCTCACGCCCACCTCGAGGACCTGTTCGCGCTGGTACTGCTTCAGCTGGCGCCCGATACCCCGGCTGCGCAGCTCTTGGGGCACCGCCAGCATGTGCGACCAGTGCACCAGGCGCCCGTCACGCACTCCGGTGAGCCCGTAGACGAATCCCACCAGATCGCCACCGGTAGTGAAAGCGCCCGCCGCCACCCCGCCCAACTTCTGGGCGATGCGGAGCATCGCTGGAGACACCAACTCCGGAGTTTCCTCTCCCCAGGTTTGACGCTGCAGCTCCAGGCAGGCCGCAATCTCCCAGTCCTGCCGCAGCGGACGGATCTCGACCGGAACGGTGTCGCCGGCCGTCACCGCCCCGTGTTCCGCAATGGGGAGAGGTGTTCTTCGCACACGGTGAGGGGTTCTTGAATCGCCGCCGGAGTGTACCGGCCCGCTCCCCTACCGCGCCGTGGTGCCATCCCCTGGGCGACCACCGCAAGCCTCAAGTGCCCCCGACCCGGAGACCGATGACATTGGAGAGACCGGCCGCCTGGAGTATGCGGTGGACATCGCTGTTCTCAGCCACGAGCCTGCCACCGGGTGGAATAGCCCGTGGCCCCCCCTCGACTCGCCTCGGACGTTGGTGCTCGCCTTCGGGCCGTCGCGCCTTCGTCACGAGCCGGCCCCACTCCGCGAGTTACGCGCGGCATTTCCGCGGTCGGTGCTCATGGGATGCTCGACCGCCGGCGAGATCTTGGACGGCGGAGTTCGTGATGACACCTTGACCGTCGCCGTGGCTCGCTTCCGGGCAACCGAGCTGAAACCGGCTACCACCCGGATCGAATCCGACGCCAACTCCCACGCGGCCGGCCGCCGTCTCGGCAAACAGCTCTGCGACCCCACGCTGGCCGGGGTCCTGGTGTTGAGCGAAGGCCTTCACGTGAACGGTTCTGAACTGGTACGGGGCATCACCGAGGGCCTGGTGTCCGGCGTTTCCGTAACCGGCGGCCTAGCCGGGGACGGCGAGCGCTTCGAGCACACCTGGGTGGCGGTCGAAGGTGAGCCCGAGGAACGGTTCGCGTGCGCCGTGGGCTTCTACGGCGACTCGGTACGGTACGGGCACGGGTCGGTGGGCGGTTGGGACATCTTCGGTCCGGAGCGGACCATCACCCGCTCGGAGAGCAACGTGCTCTACGAGCTCGACGGCCGGCCCGCCCTCGAGCTGTACAAGCAGTACTTGGGAGAGCTCGCCCAAGGCTTACCGGCGACCGGCCTGCTGTTCCCGCTGGCGGTCCGCCACGAGAACGAGGAGCGGCAGCTGGTGCGGACGATCCTGGCGGTGGACGAGGGCGCCCAATCCATGACCTTCGCCGGCGACGTCCCCCAGGGTTGCCGCGCTCAGCTCATGCAGGCGAACTTCGATCGCCTCATCGGGGGCGCCGAGTTGGCCGCCGAACAAGCCAGTCCCGCCCTTGCCGACCCGGTACTGGCAGTGGCTATCAGCTGTGTGGGCCGGCGTTTGGTGTTGGGTGACCGCACCGAGGAAGAGGTGGAGGCCACGCTCGACCGTCTGCCGGCAGGTAGTCGGCAAGTCGGCTTCTACTCCTACGGCGAGATCTCCCCGTACACCGACGGCACCTGTGACCTCCACAATCAGACCATGACCCTCACCACCATCGGTGAGGATGCATGAACTCGCTGCTCGCTCGGCAGCTTCGCCGGCTGGGGCTGAACCCCGCGACGCCCCCCGCCGATCCGGAGACTTGGCAACGGCTGATAGAACGCATCGGCAAGTCCTACGACGACGCCGAGCAGTCGCGCTACCTACTCGAGCGCTCGCTCCAGATCTCCTCGCGCGAGATGCAGGATCTCTACGAGGCACTCCAGCGAAGCAGCGCGGCTCACGCCGACGAGCAAGAACACCGGCTGCGCGCCGTCTTCGATTCCCTGAGTGACGGTCTCTGCACGCTGGATCTCGGTGGACGGGTGGAGTTCGCCAACGCCGCCGCGGCCTGGATGCTGGGCGCCCCGCAGCGGGATCTGATCGGCCGCGGCATCCTCGACGCATTCACGTTTCACGCCGGCCTGGCGGGAGCGTCACCGGCGAATGTTCTCCGCACCGTGGCGGCGGGTGATCGTTTCCTTGACGACACCGCGCTGCTGTCGACCCCGGCCGGCGAGGAGGTGCCCGTCTCTTGCGTGCTCAATCCCATCGGCGATGGCGATCCCGTCCGGGGCATCGTGTTTCTGTTCCGCGACCTCTCGGAGCGAAAGCAAGCGGCCGATGCCATCCGGAGAAGCGAGCACCACTATCAGACTCTCTTTCATGGGCTGCCCATCGCCGTATACGAAGAGGACTTCTCCCGGGTGGGCGCCTGGCTGCGATGGCTGCGCGAGCGGGGCGTGAAGGATTTGCGCGCCTACCTCGCCGAAAACCGGGAGGCGTTGCGCAATGCCATCAGCCTCATCCAAGTGCGAGATGTGAACCCGGCCGTCGTCGAGCTGCTCGAGGCGGACAACGCTCAGCAGTTGATTGGGCCACTCAATCCGGCCGTGTTCACCGAAGAGACTCTGATCTCGATGCAGGAGCAGCTGCTGGCGATCTGGGAGGACCGCGATTCCGTCGACCTCGAGCTGACCGGCACCACGCTGCAGGGAAACCGGCTCGACGCCATCTTCCACTGGTCGGTGGGCCGGGTCGGAGGGAAGCTCGACCTGTCCAAGGTGTTGGTGGCGGTCACCGACATCACGCACCGCAAGGAGATCGAGGAGCAGATGGCCACCCTGGTCAGGTCGAAGGACGAGTTCCTTGCGTCCGTCAGCCACGAGCTACGCACTCCGCTCACCGCCGTTCACGGGAGCGCCGAGGTGCTGCGGGAGCAGTGGCCGGAGCTGGCCGAAGAGGAACGAACCGAGCTGGTTGGGTTCATTGCCCGCGAGAGCCAGGAGCTGGCCCATATCGTCGAGGACTTGCTCGTGGCGGCCCGGGCGGACGTCGGCCGGCTGTCGGTCGTTCCCGAGGAGATCGACGTGCACAGGGAGGTTGCCGCCGTCCTCGCGGCGGTGACTGGGTCGGCGGGCCCGCCTATCGATATCGGCGGGGTGACCGGCCGCGCCCGGGCAGACCCGTTGCGGTTCCGCCAGATCGTGCGGAATCTGCTCACCAACGCCCTCCGCTACGGCGGAGAGGAGGTGGTCATACGCTCCGACCTGGTCAACGGGGAGCTCTTACTTCAGGTCTGCGACGACGGTCCCGGCATACCCGAATCCGAGCGTGAGGCCATCTTCCAGCCGTACCACCGCGCCCACACGACCCGAGGCCTGCCCGGATCGGTCGGATTGGGCCTCACGGTGTCGCGTCAGCTCGCCATGCTGATGGAGGGCGATCTGGTCTACCGCCACGCCGAAGGGATGTCCACGTTCGAGCTGCGCCTGCCGGCCGTCGAGCGGGCCCGCACGACACCCGCACCGTGAATCTCGCTGCGGGCCGCGGCCCCGGCAGAGGTGGTCTTCTGCCCATCTGCCAGCGGACGGGACGCGATGGCCCGGCTTCGAACCCGCTCACCACCGACCGGCACTCCGGCTAGCTTGAGAAGAGGACTGAAATCATGGGGCACGGCACGACCCCAGGAAGGCTGACCAGGGCGGCGCGTCGCTTGGGAGAGCTCGCCTACTTCGCCACCGAATGGGCCCTGCTGTCCGTGATCCCGAAAGGCCCCCCGGGTCCGCTGCTGCGGCGGCTGTTTCGCTCGCCCGTGTGGCAGTACCGCACGGGGATGGCACGGCTGCTGGGGCCCTACGTGCTGCTGCTCACCACGACGGGCCGGCGCACCGGCCGGGCCCGGGTCACCGCTCTCGACTACCTGCCCGACCGCGAGGATGACGCGTACTACGTCATGTCCGGCTGGGGAACGAAGGCCGACTGGTATCGCAACCTCCTCGCCAACCCGCAGGTGCACGTGCAGCTGGGAACGCAGCGCTTCGAATGCCGGGCACGGCCGGCAGACACCGACACCTACCAGCGGTTGCTGGTGGCCTACCGTGAGCGCAATCCGTTCGCCGACCGCTTGCTGAAACGGTGGCTGGGCACGCCGGTGGACCAGGTACCCCTCGCCGAGCTGGCCGCCCGCTGGCCCATGGTGGAGCTGCGGCCGAGTAGGGCCGCTGCCTGAGCGCTGAAAGAGCCACTCCCACCCCACGACGGTCGCCTCCCTTCGCTAAGTTGAGATGGGTGAAGGTCCGCAAAGCGCACCGTGGCGACTTGGAGGCGGTCGCCGCCATCGCGGAGGCGGCTCTGCCCGACACCTACCAAGGACTGCTCGAGGACGCCACCATCGAGCGCTGGCTGGCAGCCACATACTCCCCGGCGGCGTTACTCCATCGTTTGGAGGACCATCCCATCTTCGTGGCCACCTCCGGGCTGGGTGAGGTGCAGGCCTTTGCCGACGCCTTCATCGAGGACGACCGCATCGTGCTCAGCGCCATCTACGTCAAACCAGCGCAGCGCGATCGAGGTGCCGGGACGGCACTCCTGCGGCGGGTGCGGGCCCTCGATGCCCGCTTGCCGGTGAGCTGCGACGTCATCCTCGGCAATCGCAAGGGTGAGCACTTCTACGAGGCACGGGGGTTCGTTCCCGGCGAGACGGTGCACGTAGTGCTGTTCGGTCAGCCGGTCATCGAGCGGCGCTGGTGGCTGGTGCCGGCGATGGTGGGGTCCAGCACCACCTAGGCTGCGGATATGTTCGCCGAGCTGCCCAAGGTAGTGCTCCACGATCACCTCGACGGCGGTTTGCGGGTCGACACGGTCCTGGAGCTCGCCGTGGCAGCCGGCTACCGCCGCTTGCCCGCCTCGCGAGCAGACGCCCTGGCCGACTGGTTCGACCGGGGGAACAGCGGATCGCTGGAACGCTACCTGCGGGCCTTCGAACACACGGTCGGGGTGATGCAGACCGAAGAGGCGCTGCACCGCGTGGCCTACGAAGCGGTCGTCGATCTCGCCGCCGATGGCGTCTTATACGCGGAGCTGCGCTTCGCTCCCAGCCTCCATTGCCGTCAGGGCCTGGATTGGCACCGGGTGGTGCAGTCGGTGCTGGGCGGCCTGCGGCAGGGTGAGCAGGATACGGGGGTCGTCACCCGCCTCATCCTGAGCGGTATGCGCCAGCTGGACGACTCCGAGGACGTTGCCAAGCTCGCCATCGATTTCCGCGGGAACGGGGTGGTCGGCTTCGATCTCGCCGGCCCCGAACGTGGCCATCCACTCGGGCACCATGTCGCTGCCTGCCGCCGGATTCGGGAGGCGTCCCTCTCCTTGACCTTGCACGCCGGCGAGGCGGACGGCCCCGACAGTATCTGGCAAGCTTTGCAGGTATGCGGCGCCCACCGCCTCGGGCACGGGGTGCACATCGTGGACGACTGTGTGGTCCGGGATGGGGAGATTATCGAGGTCGGGCTGCTCGCCGGCTACGTTCGTGACCACCAGGTGCCGCTCGAGGTGTGCCCTACGTCGAACCTCCACACCACAGGCTGGAGCCCCGCCGATCATCCCATCGGAGCCCTCTACCGCGCTGGGTTCGCGGTAACCGTCAACCCCGACAATCGCTTGATGAGCCGCACCTCGATGTCCGCCGAGTTCGCGCTGCTCGCCGAGCACCATGGGTTCACCATCGCCGACTTCCAGCGCGTCACCGAGCGAGCCATGGAGGCCGCCTTCTGTCCCCACCCGCTGCGGCGCCGACTCCTGGAGGAGCGCATTAGGCCCGCCTACCAGGCGTTGAGCTAAGCGGCGAGGGTACCGCGCAGCCAGCCGCTCACTTCGTCGATCACCTCAGGCCCTTCCGGCTCGTTGAAGGCCTCGTGGCGCAGGCGGGGGTAGAGGCGGCGCTCCACCCCAGGTAACTCGGCGAGGGCGAGGCTCGCCTGGGGAGGCACCAGCGTGTCGACACCTCCGTGGATGACGAGGGTGGGGACTCGCAGCCGATCGAGCCTTGCGGCCGTCCGCTCCATGGCGGCGAACACCTCCGCGCCCAGCTTTGCCGTTGCTTTGGTCTGCACCAGCGGGTCGGCGAAGTACGCCTCCCCCACGTTGGGGTCGCGCGACAGCTGCTCCCCCTTGATGGCGGTGGGCAGGGCCAGCCGGGGCGCCAGCCGGGCCACCGGGCCTGCCAGCGCGCGCTGCCACGCCTTTCCCCCGGCGAGGGCACTGGCGCTGAGCACGAGGGCGTCCGGCTGGGGCCGCTCGCTGACCGCGTAGCTGAGGGCGATGAGCGCCCCCATGGAGTGGCCCAGCAGCACCGTCGGCGAGCCGTTCGCCTGCAGCCCACTCAGCAAATCCTCGACGTCGTCGAGGAAGAGCTGCCACGACTCGACGTAGGCCCGTTCGCCCTCTGTCGCTCCGTGCCCTCGCAGGTCAAGAGCGGTCACGTCGATCCCGGCGGCGGCGAAACGCGCTCCACTGTGCTCATAGCGGCCGCTGTGCTCACCGAGCCCGTGGACGATCACCATCGCCGCCCACGGCTCCCCGGCGGCGCCCCAGCGACGCACGAGTTGAGCGAGGCCGTCGCGGGTGGTCCGTTGCACGGTGGTACTCACGCGGTGTCCTCGCTCTCGGCAAACCAGGTCACCTCGAGGTGGCGTGCCGCCCGTGCTTCGTCGGGGCGGCCCACCGGGGTGCGATGGGGCGCTTGCTGCACCGCAGCCGGATCGCGGTGAGCCTCGTCGGCGATCGCGATCAGCGCCTCGGCCAGCGCCGCCACGGTCTCGGGCGACTCCGTCTCGGTGGGCTCGATCATCAGGGCCTCCTCGACGATGAGCGGAAAGTAGACCGTCGGAGCATGGAATCCGTGGTCGAGAAGGGCTTTGACCACGTCCATGGCCCGGACGGCGGTGTCGCGTTTGAGCCCAGCGGCGGAGGCGACGAACTCGTGCATGCAGGGCCGCTCAAAGGGGATTTCGTACCGCCCCGCGATCAGCGACGCCAGGTAGCGGGCGTTCAGCACCGCCCGCTCCGCCACCCTGGTCAGGCCGTCACCACCGAGCGCCCGCATGTAAGCCAGCGCCCGGAGCACCACGAGGAAGTTGCCGTGTTGGCCGTGCACTCGGCCGATGGAGTGAGCCGGCATCTCCCATCGCACGAGGCCGTCCTTGCCCCGCACCGGCATGGGGCCGGGCAGGTAGTCCACCAGCTCCTCCCGCACCGCCACCGGCCCGCTGCCTGGTCCTCCGCCCCCGTGCGGGGTGGCGAACGTCTTGTGGAGGTTGGAGTGGACGATGTCGAAGCCCATGTCACCGGGGCGGGCCTTGCCGAGAATGGCGTTGAGGTTGGCGCCGTCGTAGTAGAGCAGTCCGCCCACCCCGTGCACTGCGTCGGCGATCTCCAGAATCTCCTCCTCGAAGAGGCCCAGCGTGTTGGGATTGGTGAGCATCAGCCCGGCGACCTGCTCGTCGACGATCTTGCGTAGTGCCGCCACGTCCACCATGCCCCGTTCGTTCGAGGGAACCTCGACGGCGCGGTAGCCGGACAGTGTCACCGAGGCGGGGTTGGTGCCGTGGGCGGCGTCCGGGATGACGATCGTGCTGCGCGGGTCACCGGCGCGCACATGGTGAGCGCGCATGATGAGCAGCCCGGTGAGCTCCCCTGCGGCGCCGGCCGGGGGCTGAAAGCTGGCCCGGCTCATCCCGGTGACCTCGCAGAGCGTCTCTTCTGCTTCTAGCAACACCCGCATCGCTCCCTGCACCAGCTCGGTTGGAGTCGCCGGGTGGAGATCGCGGAAAGCGGGATGCTCCGCCGCCCAATCGGCCACCTTGGGGTTGTACTTCATGGTGCAGGAGCCCAGCGGGTAGGCGCCCACGTCCACGGCGAAGTTGCGTTGCGCCAGTCGGGTGAAGTGGGCGACCAGGTCCCGCTCGGCCACCTCGGGCAGTCGCGGCGGCTCCTCTGCGGCCTCCGGCAGCTCGAGCCGCCGTGACGGCACGTCGAGCGCGGGGAGCGACCAGGCCTTGCGCCCGGGAGCCGACAGCTCCGCCAAGGTGGGCTCGGTAGCGGATCCGACCAGCGGCGCGGCCGATGCCCGGCCCCCAGCCTCAGCCATCCGCGATCACCTCCCTCAGTGCGGCCACATACCCATCCAGCTCGGCCCGGGTGCGCTGCTCGGTAACCGCCACCAGCAAACCACCGGGCAGCTCCGGGAAGTCGTCCGGCAGAGCTACGCCCGCCAGGTACCCGCGCTCCGCCATGGCGGTGATCACCGCGGCGGGTTCCACCGGGAGCAGCACGGCGAATTCCCTGACGAACGGAGCGTCGGAGGCGAGATGCACTCCCGGCAGCCCGGCGAGGCGGTCGGCCAGATAGTGGGCTTTCTGCGCCGACAACTCCCCCACCGCCCGCAGCCCTCCCGGTCCCATCCACGCCAGGTACACCGCTGCCGCTACGGCATTGAGGCTCTGGTTGGTGCATATGTTGGAGGACGCCTTGGCGCGGCGGATGTCCTGCTCCCGGGCCCGCAAGGTCAACACGAAGGCGGTCTTGCCGTCCCGATCCACAGTGCGTCCCACCAAGCGTCCCGGCAGCCGCCGTACGTGCTTTGCCTTGGCGGCGAACAGACCCACTACCGGACCACCGAACGACAGGGGGTTGCCCAGCGGTTGGCCTTCGGCGACTGCTACATCGAAACCAGCGGTTCCGGGACTGCGCAGCAGTCCCAGCGTCATCGGCTCCACCGCTGCGATCGCCAGCGCTCCCAGCTCTGCGGCGAGACGCGCCGGCGCCTGATAGTCCTCGACCACGCCGAGGTAGTTGGGCTGTGCCATCACCAGCGCTGCCGGCGGTCTGCCGGCATCGTGAGCCCAGGCGGTGCGCCCTGCCACCAGCGGGTGCTCCACGACCTCCAACTCCCGCCCCGCGGCGAAGGTGGCGATCGTCTCCCGGGTGCGCGGGTTCACGCCGCGCGACACCCAAACGCTGCCACGACCGGTGGCGCCCACCGCCAGGTTGACCGCTTCGAAGGCGGCGGTCGCGCCGTCGTAGAGCGAGGCGTTGGCCACTTCCATGCCGGTGATGGCGCACACCATCGACTGGAACTCGAACAGGGCCTGGAGCACTCCTTGACTCACCTCGGGTTGATATGGCGTGTAGGAGGTGACGAACTCGGGCCGTAACGTCAGCGCCCGGACTACCGGTGGCAGGTAGTGGTCGTAGAAGCCGGCGCCGGCAAAGCACACCAGATCGGAACGATTCTCGGCGCCGAGCTCGTTGACGAGCCGTATGACCTCCAGCTCGGAGATGCCTCCGGGAAGCTCCAGCGGCCGGTCGAGGCGGACGGCGGGGGGCAGGTGGGCGAACAGGTCGTCGGGATCCTTCAAGCCGACGTGCTGTAACAGGCGGCCCACTTCCTCCTCGGTATGGGGAGTGAAGTCCACCTCACGGCCTTCCCACGAAGGGCAATTGCGTCACCCTGGCGGCGGCCCACGTGCCGCGCACCGACACCTCCACCCCGGTGACATCCTCGGGGACCGGCGGGGATAGGTAGCCGAGGCCGATCCCTTGCCGGAGGCTGGGGCTGAAGTTGCCGCTGGCCACCGTGCCCGCACAGCCGTCGGCGCGCAGCGGGTACCCGTGACGGGGGATGTGACGTCCCTCCATGACGAAGGCCGTCAGCCGCTTCTCCACACCGCCTTCACGCTGCGCGAGCAGAGCATCCCTGCCGACGAAGTCGTGCTCCCAGTCGACGACCCACCCCAGGTCGGCTTCCAGGGGCGAGGTGTCGGCGTCGAGGTCCTGGCCCCACAGCGGGTACCCCATCTCCAAGCGCAAGGTGTCGCGCGCGCCCAGTCCCACCGGCTCCGCGCCGGCCGCGAGGAGGGCTCGCAGCACCGCAACGGCAACGTCGTTCGGCGCGGCTACCTCACCGCCGCGCTCGCCCGTATAGCCGGTACCTGCTGCCCACAGCGTGGTGCCGGCGAATTCGAGTTCTGCTACCCGGAAACGCCCGGGATGCTCACCGAAGACCTCGTCGAAGACGCCGGGGGCGTCAGGGCCCTGCACCGCCAGTAGCGCAGTGTCGTCGCGTCGCGACTCGAGGCGCACGCCATTGGGGGCCGCGTCGCGGAATGCGGCGAGGATGCGCTCGTGGTTGGCGCCGTTGGGGAGCACCCAGTAGCGCTCATCCTCCCACCGCCACACGATGATGTCGTCCTCCACCCCNNCACAGCAGCCGGCGCAGCAACTCGGTGCTCCCCGTCCCGCTCACCTCGAAACGCCCCAGATGCGACACGTCGAACACGCCCACGCGTGTGCGCACGGCTTCATGCTCGGCGAGTACTCCCTGGTACTGCAGCGGCATCTCCCAGCCGGCGAAATCCACGAACCGGGCCCCCAGTTCCGCATGCAGGTCGTACAGCGGAGAGCGCGGCATGAGTCATCGCTCCTGGGTCTCGTGCCGCATACTTCGCAGACTAGACGAGCCCGCTGGAACCTCAGCCCCGCCGCTCAGCCGAGAGCTTCGGCGTCGTCCTCGCCCAGCCGGTGCACCCTTGGCGGCCCCGGCACCCGCTGCGGTGCGGGAGCCTCCTCCATGTGTCCCGGCTCTTCGAGCCCGTACTTCACCACCAGATGCAGGTAGTCCCGCTGGTAGAGCACCTTGCAGTTGATGTCGGGGTACAGCTCTTTCAGGCGCCGTACCTTGCGGTTCTTCTTGGTGACCAGCTTCTGGTTCATCGTGGTGATCTCGATGAACTGGTCCTCACCGGGCAGATAGAAGTCGGGCGTGAAGTACTGGGTGGGGTCGCCCTGACGGTCCCAGGTGAGGGGGAAGGAGCGCGGCTCGTACTGCCAGGGGATGCCGTAGAAGTCGAGCAGAAGAGCGAACTGTCGCTCGCTGTTATGGGCGAACTCGACTCGATCCGCCGGCGTCCGCTCGAAGTCCGACTCGGTGCCGTCGCTCAGTTGGCTCACGCCTCTCGCGCGGTGGCACCGGCAGCCGGCGCCACCTCCTCTTCCTCGGCTCCTTCGGGGAAGAGTTGGTGAATCTGTCCTTCCAGCTCCTCCTGGACCGGACGCACCGCTATGCCGAAGACTCCTTGCCCGCGGCGGAAGACGTCCACCACCTGATCGGCGCTGTGGGCGGCGTAGATGGTCTGGCCGTCGGAGAGCAGGGTGACGTCGGCCAGCGGCCGGTCGCTCTGCAGCTGCTCAGCGAGAATCTCCATCGCCTGTCGGATACGCTTCAGGCTCATGCCGGCGTCGAGAAGACGCTTGATGACCTTCAGCTGGACGACATCGGCGAACGAATAGAGGCGCTGCGAGCCGGAGCCGTGGGCGGCGCGGATGCTGGGACGCAGGAGGCCCGTACGAGCCCAGTAGTCGAGCTGCCGGTAGCTGATGCCGACGAGGTTGCAGACCTGAGGCGCTCGATACCCTTGCTCGGTCACGATGATTCCTCCCGGCACAATGCCTTGCGGGACGGTATCTGCACCATCCAGCTTACAGGGCCGTAATTACCACGCTGCAACAACCTAGCCGCCGGGGCGGCTGATTGTCAACGCTCCCCGCCCGGCCCCGCCAGGAGGTCCTCGAGGCGCCCCACCTGCTCGTCGGTCCCGATGGCGACTAGTACCTGGCCCGCCGCGATGACGATGCCCGGATCGGGGTTGATGGCGAGCCGCCGTCTGCCTTCCTGGATCGCNNTTGCCGGCCACTACGAGGTCGAGGAAGTCGGCGAGCTGCGGCTGCAGCGCCAGCGCGGCCAGCCGGTTGGCCCCCACCCGCTGCGGCGCCACCACCCGGTTGGCCCCCGCCATGACCAGCTTGCTCTCGGACTCCTCTTCCGTTGCCCGGGACACCACCAGCAGGTCGGGGCACAGCGCCCGCGCCGAAAGCACGATGACCAGATTGTCGGAGTCCTCGCGCACACAGGCCACCAGTGCCTTCGCTCGCTCGATGCCGGCTGCTTCGAGCACGTCGTTGTGGGTGGCGTCACCCTCGATCACGAGCGCGCCGGCCGCACGGGCCCGCGCCGCGTGCTGGGGGCTGCGCTCGACGACGACAACCGGGACCTCCTGCTCTACCATCTGCTCCCAGGTCCCGGTTCCGACGCGGCCGAACCCGCAGATGATGTAGTGATCTTTCAGCGCGGCGATGTCCTTGTCCATGCGGAGCCTCTTCCTGCGCCCACCGAGGTTCTCGAAGCCGATCTCCAGCCCGGCTACGGAAGTGTAGAGAGCGGTTCCGACCCCGAGGACGATCAGCACCATCGTCAGGGCCCGGCCCGCGGCGGAGAGAGAGAAGACCTCACCGTAGCCAACGGTGGTGACGGTGATCACCACCATGTAGAGCGCTTCGGTGGGCGACACGCCCTCGATGACCACGTATCCGATGGTGCCGAGCGCCGCCAGGATGAACAGCACGGACGCCCCAAGCCGGACCCGGGCCGCCGGGGTCATTCGCTGGACGAGCGGGATGCGCCCCCGGAGTCGCCGAAGTCCTCGGGTGTCACGTCATCGAGGAACTCCCGGAACCGCGCGATCTCCTCTTCCTCGTCCTCATCGTGGATCTCGATGCCGGCGTCGGCGAGCACGGTTGGGGAGGCGAACAGCGGGGCACCGGTGCGTGCCGCCAGCGCGATGGCGTCGGACGGGCGCGAGGAAACGTGCACCTCGCGGCCCTCTACGTCGAAGACCAGATCGGCGAAGAACACGCTCTCCCGCAGCTCGGTCACCGTTACCCGCACCACGTTCGCTCCCAGCGCCTCCGAGACCGACTTCAGCAGGTCATGCGTGAGGGGACGCTGCGGCACTACCCCCTCCAGGGCATAGGCGATGGCGGTGGCCTCCACAGCACCGATCCAGATGGGGAGGTAACGGGAGCCGGCCGACTCACGCAACAGCACGATCGGCTGGTTGCTGGGGAGTTCGATGCGAACCCCAACCAGCTCCATCGGAATCCCGTCCGTCATGGCGCCAGGTTATCACCCGCATTGCGAAACACCCGGCGGGCCAGCGCTCGTGGATCCTCCCGGAAGGAGGCCAGGTCCAGTACCGCCCAGATGGATTGCAGGTTGCGGTAGATCCCGGCCCAATCCAGTCCGTAGCCGAGAAGGAACTCGTCTCCGACCTCGAACCCGCGGTACTCCAAGGGCACGTCCACCAGCCTCCGGGGCGCCTTGTCGAGGAGGGTCACGGTGGCGAGCCCGGCGACGTCACGGGCGGCCAGCAGCCTTCGCAGCACCGAGAGCGTGAGACCGGTGTCGACGATGTCCTCGACGATGACCACGTGGCGACCGGACAAGGAGATCTCGGTGTCCATGGCGATCCGCACCCGGCCCCCTTCCCCGAAGCGGCTCAAGGCGAGGAAGTCCACCTCCAGGTCGATATGCATGTGGCGCACCAGGTCGGCGAGGAAGGGCAGCGCACCGTGAAGAACACCCACCAGAACCGGTACCGAGCCGGCCAGGTCGTTGCCCAGCTCCCGACCGAGTTCCTCGATCCGAGATCGCAGCGCATCCCGAGAGATCACTTCGGCGAACAGATCACTCATTACCCCACAGCCAGTCCCAGTAACGGCTCGCCCAGGCGATGGACTGGCGTAGACCGGGCAGCGGCGGCAGCGGCGTCCCCGACAGCTCCACTTGGGCTAGCTGCTCTCCTTCCAGCTCCGCTACGAGTACCGGCTGCTGGCCCTCGAAGGTGGGTTCCAGTGCGACCGCGGCGGCGCGCTCTTTGTCGAGGAACAGGTCGAACGAGTCGGTAGCGCGGTAGCTCGCCACTCCCCCGGCGGTCCGCAGGCTGGCGTACTCGTCGCCGGCCACGATGAGTTGAACGAGGCCGAACTGCGAGAATCCGTACTCCAACAGGGCGGCGGCATCAGAGAAGTGGTCCGCCGACCCCATGACCACCGCCAGCAGCCTACGCTCCTCCTGCTCTGCGGCACCCACCAGAACCTGCCCGGCGTCGTCGGTGAAGCCCGTTTTGACGCCGATGGCACCGGGAAAGATCCGTAGCAGCTCGTTGGTGGCAATCGCCGGGCGCTCCACCCCGTCGGCGGTGGGGGGAAGTGTCACCTCCCGCCGCCGCACCAACGAGGCAAAAGTGGCGTCCTCCAAGCCGGCCAGGGCGAGGATCAGCAGGTCGCGCGCGCTGCTGAAGTGGTTCTCGGCGTCGAGGCCGTGAGGGTTGGCAAAGCGGGTGTTGGCCAGGCCCAGCTCGTCCGCTTTCTCGTTCATCAGCTTCACGAACCCCTCCGCCGTGCCGCCAAGGTGCTCGGCGATCGCCATGGCGGCATCGTTGGCGGAATGCACCAGCAGCGCTGCGAGCAGCTGCCGCATGGTCCACTGCTCGCCGGGAACCAGGCCGATCTCGGCCTCACCAATCGCCGCCGCCTCCTCGGTGATGGTCACCACCTCGTCCGGTTGGCTGCGTTCCAGAGCCACGAGTGCCGTCATCATCTTGGTGGTGGAGGCCATGGCCCGGCGAGCGTCGGGCTGGCGGGCTCCGAGTTCCTCGTCGAAGGTGTCGTCGTAGAGGATCCAAGAAGCGGCGGATAGCTCGGGAGGAGTCGCCGCCAGCACTCCGGGGAGCGGCACTGGTGGCAGTTCGGCGACCGAAGCGAGCGCCGGCGCAGCTCCGAGGGCGACCAAGAGCAGCGTGAGTAGAAAGGTGAGCCTTCGCACTTACTCTTCCAGGAAGCTCTGCAGCAGCGACGACAGCAAGCCGACGTGCATCCTCTCGATCGCGTCGAAGCTGCCCGCCAACAGCTCCTCCAGCCGCCGCCGCGTCTCCGGGTTGCGGCTGCGACGAAGCGGGGTGGTCAGCTGCCCGAGGAGCTCTGCTTCGCGCTCCGCCGCCAGCCGGACCGTCCGCAAGTGGCGGGCTTCCAGGCCCAAGGAGAGAAGCCGCTGCGCCTGAATGGCGATGTTGAGGGCTTGCTCCGAGTACTCGTCGCTTCCCTCGATGGGTTCCACGATGGCGTACTCCTCGAGAGCGCTCAGTTGCTCCTGGCTGAGAGCGGCTCGGCGCGCCAGCTCAGCCCGAGTGACGGCGCCTTCCGCAGGTTCCAGGGCCACCCGGGGGGCACTCGCCTCGGGCTCCTCCCATTCTTCGCCGCGCTCCCACAGAGTCAGTTTCGACTTGATCACCTTGAGAGGGAGGAAGTGGTCACGTTGCTGCCGCAAGATGAACTTGAGCCGCTCCACGTCGTCGTCGTAGAACTGCCGGTAGCCGGAGGAGGTGCGGCTGGGACGAATGAGCCCCTGGCTCTCCAAGAAACGGATCTTCGACACGCTGACGTCGGGGAAGTCGTCCCTGAGGAGGTTGATGACCTCGCCGATGGAGCGCGCCCCGCGGTCACTCATCACCATGGGCAACGATCAGGTGAAACTTGCCGACGATGACCTCGTCGCCCGCGAGCAGCCGGTGCCGGTCGACCCGCTCGCCGTTCACATACGTACCGTTGGTGGAACCGGAATCCTCGAGCGTCAGCCCTTCTGCGTCAGCCACCAGGCGGCAATGGTGCCGGGACACGGTGACGTCGTCCAGGAAGATGTCGTTGTCGGGGTGTCGGCCTACTGTGGTGGTTCCGGGCGGGAGCACCCAGGTCATCCCCGCCCGAGGTCCGCGCTCCACGACTAAGGCGTAGCCGCTGATCCCGTGCACGTGGGCGGCCTCGTCGCGCGACAGTGCTGGGTGCCCGGCGGGATCCACCGGAACGTAGGTGGTAGTCGGCTCCGACTCCACTTCGAACCCACAGTCGGGACAAACGCCGCTGTCGGTGGGCAGCGACCGGCCGCAGTTGGGGCACTCCATGGGCGACATGGTAGTGGTGGCCCGCCTCCCGCCGTGTCAGGACTCGGTGAGCGATCGATAGGCAGCTGCGTCCAGCAGGCCCTCCAACTCCTCCGGCGATGACATCTCGATCTCAACAAACCAGCCATCGCCGTACGGATCCGCGTTGACCACCTCGGGATGCTCCGCCAATGCCGTATTGGCGGCGCTCACCGTCCCCGACACCGGTGCGTACACATCCGCCACGGACTTGGTGGATTCGACCTCGGCGACGGTGTCGCCCTGCGCGAACGTGCGCCCCGTTTCAGGAAGCTCTACGAAGACGATGTCGCCCAGTGCGTCTTGCGCGTAGTCGGTTATCCCCACGCGCGCCGTGCCTGCCTCCCCGGGGAGCACCCATTCGTGCTCTTCCGTGTACCGTCTGTCGTCGGGTACGTTCATCCCTCCGGTCCCTCCGTGTCGTGGCGCCCCTCTCAGCTTCCTGAGCCTACCCGCTCCCCTCCCTCGTCCTCCGCAGCGCGTCCACCAGGTCCCATCCGTATTGCCATCCAACGACGTAGTAGAGGACGGTACCGATCACGCCGGCCACCCACCCCGCCGCTTCGAAGAATCCGGGCGCGACTCCCGCCGCGGCCAGGTAGAAGGACGGAATGGCGCCGTAGAGCAGGAACGTAGCCAGCTTGCCCAAATAGCGAACCGGGAGCTTGGCCCGAGCCGCTACCCCGAGGGTCAACGCCCCCAGTGCCACCAGCCCCTCCCGGAGCAACAGCGCTCCCGCCAACAGGGCAGGCACGACCCCCGCTATCCAGCCTCCGATCAACGCCGCCGCCACCGCCAGCCGGTCCGCCAAGGGGTCGAGGAACTTCCCTACCTCACTGACCTGGTCGAGAACGCGGGCCAGGTAGCCGTCCACCCAGTCGGTGGCGCCGACGGCCAACAGCAGTATTCCCGCCGCCGCCGGGTTGTCCTCTGCGAGCAACAGCCACAGGAAGGCGGGCACTGCCAGCAGGCGCACCACGGAAACCAGGTTGGGAATGGTGACCCATCGCGGCGAAGCCGCTTCGTCGCTCACCAGCCCCCCCGAGTGTGGAGTCGGTGCCCCCACAGTCGGCGCTCCGGCGGGGCAAGCGGGTGCCACCATTCGGTTCCGCCGACAGGGAGGTGACCGCGATTCACTCGATCGAAACCGCGCTGGGGAAGCCGTTGGGGAAGCCCTGCACTCCTCCCAGCACCTTTGTCACCGGGAAGACGACGGTGTTCCGGTATGCCTCGACGACGGGGGTGCGGAAGAGCACCACGTAGGGCAGGTCCTGGGCCAGCAGCTCCTCCATGGCGAGCACGGCCTCCCGCGCCGCTTGCAGCGTCTCGGCGCTCTCCCATTCGTCCGCCAGCGCGTCGAAGTCGGCGCTGCTGTAGCCGGAGGCGTTCAGACCTCCGTCCAGGGTGTTGTTGTCGCTGTGGAAGAACCGCTTGAGGTCGGGCAATGACGGATCCAGGCTGCTCCAGGCCAGCAAGAACATGTCCCAATCGAGCGCCTTCGTCCCATCCCGGGTGAACACCGTCGAGACGATGGTGTTGATGTCGGTGAGGGTAACGCGGGCCGGGACACCCAAGTCGTTGAGCCACTGGGTGATCCACAACGCCGCCGTAGCGCGCATTGGGTCGTACCCGGCGCTGGGAGCCAGAATCTCCAGCTCGGGGATCGCTTGCCCGGAGGGGTCCCGCAACCCCTCCCCCGGCTTGACGTCGTTGTTTTCGAAGACCGGGGGGGTGTCCCATTCGAACCCGGCTTCCTCCAGGATTGCCACCGCTTCCCGGAAGCGCCGCTCTTCGCTCAACCCAAAGCCTGGGTAGTCGACCCTGACCTGGGCGTTGTGCCAGAAGCCGTTCTCCTCGGGCACCACCGCGTAGGCGGGGAGAGCCTCCGCTCCCAGCACCCGGTCCGCCAAGTATTCCTTGTCGATGATGGTGGCGAGGGCGCGCCGAAAGGCCGCGATGCTGAGCGGCGTCTTGCGCATGTTGAAGGCGAGGTAGCGGAACCCCTCGGACGGGTTGACGATGAATTCGAGGTTGGGAGCGCCCTCCAGCTCCCGGCGCAGACCGGGACTCAGCCCCAGCGGATTGAAGATGTAGTCGATTTCCCCGTTCTTGAGCGCCAGCACCGCCGCAGCCTGGTGCTGGTACACGTGGTACACGATCTCGTCGACGAAAGGGCCCTCCGAATACTCGCTGCGCACCGGGGCATCGCCTTCGCCGTAGTAGACCTCGTCGAAGCCCCGCTGCGGGTTGGCCTGGCGCCAAGCTCCGTCTTCGTACGTCGTGTAGACGGTTCCTGCGTAGTAATGGTCCGGGTTTGCCACGCTGCGAGCCATTTGGCCGGGCTCCCATTCCACAAAGTCGATACCCCCCATGATGGGCTCGTCCGTTCCATCCACCGCGTAGAGGGCTTCCCTCCCGGCACGAGGTCCGGCATCGTCCCGGTAGGCGGCAATGTCCTCAGCAGACGGCTCGTCGGTCCCGGTTGCCTGGTCGGCTATGAGCTCGGCGATGTCCTCGTCCGACAAGGCCTCCACCTCGGCTGCCGCCTGCGCCGCGGCCTCGCGGGCTGCCTCCACGGCGTCGCCCCAGAACGCTGCGGAACGCCAGCTGGCAAGCCCCACCCCGTTCTGCCACACCCCGAGCCCCGGCTTGGCGCTGAACTCGACGCGCACCGTGGTGGCATCGGGAGCGGTCATGCCGGTCACGTCCTCCGGGAAGCTCGATTCCCAGGTACCACCCAGCTCGAACTCACGAACCGTCTCAAATGTGAAGACCAGATCGGCGGCGCTGACCGGGGTGCCGTCGGACCACAGCAGTCCGGAGCGCAACTCCTGCTCGACGACCCACGTCTCACCGTCCTGGTCGGCCTGCTCGGGGCCCGCGGCGGAGACAAGGGGAACCACCTGGAAATCGGGATACGCCACCGTGAAGAGACGGGGATGACCGTTGAGGATCACGATCGAGTTCCAGGTCGATGATTCCGAGTCGAGGGCGGCCCAGGAGTTGGTGGTGGTCAAGTCGGCCAAAAGGCCGACGTGGAACGTGACCGTCTCGGGAGCCGGCTCGTCGCCGGGAGCGGTGGTGGTCGGACCAGAGGTAGTCGTCGTTTCCTCGGCGGAACCACGGGTGCAAGCGACGAGCAGCAAGCCGAGCGCCGCCAGCACCACTACCCGGCGCCGGCGGCGCAGGGAAGGCGAGGTCACATCGTCCGGGGTCGCGGTCACGCTGTCTTCCTGCCGAAGAGGGCGGTCAGGATACCGAGCGGGCGGTGGGTCCGTCGAACCTGGCGCGCCGCGTGCGGGTAGCGGTTGCTCCTCAGTGACGTGGTACCGATGCTGGCTGCGAGCGGTTGATGAGCGCTCCCCCGGGTCGGAGAACGATCACAAGACGCACCGCTCGATGAGATCGCCGTACCCGTCTCGGAGCGGATCCTCGGCGAGATGCCGCAGCATGGTCAGCTCGGCTCGAGCGCGGACGCCCGGCTCTTCGATGTCCTCGAGTGCCGCGATATGGATCCACGACCCGAGGCGGTCACAGACGCGGCGCAGCAGCAGGGTGTCCTCCTCCTTGAGGCAAAGCTCGAACGCGTCACGGTCGCCTTGCAGCAGGTCCGGTCCCAGCCGCTGCTCGAGGACGGCAAAGAAGCCTTCGTGAAGACCCAGCCGGAGGGCATCGCGCAGCACCTGCATACGCAGGGTGTGGTGAGTGCCCTCCCAGTTCTCCAGGACCAAGTTGTCTCGGAGCAGTCGGGGCAACACGCTGAAGGTCTCGATGGTGCCGTTACCCCCTAGGACCTCGATCCCTCGGGTGATCGCATCGTGTGACAAGTAGGCGGTACGCACCTTGTTGAGGGAGAGGCCCATTCGTAGAAACGCCTCTTCATCCTCCGACGCTTCGCCCCCGTCGACCCGCTGCTGGATCTGCGCGAGCCAGAAGCTTCCCGCCAAGGCCGCCTCGGCGTCGGCGCGGATCATGGACAGCGTCTCCTTGACCAGCGGGTAGTTGATGATCGTCGTGCCGAAGGCACGCCGGTGCTCGGCGTACCCTCGGGCGACCAAGTAGGCGCGGTGGGCGGCAGCGGCGCACGCGGTGGCGTTGTAGAGGCGGCTCAAGTCGATGATGAACGTCATGGTGTTGCGGAAACCGTCCTCGATGGGCCCGAGTTGCTCCGCGTAGGCCCCCTGGAACTCGATCTCGGCGGTGACCATGGAGCGGGTGCCCACCTTGTCCTTGAGGCGTCTCAGGAGGAAGCCGTTGGGCGCTCCGTCGACCAGGCGCGGTACCAGGAACAGTCCCAGCCCCTTGGTGCCGTCCGCGGCACCTTCGGGCCGTGCGGTCACCATGAAGACATCCGCGTCGGCGCTGGAACAGAACCACTTCTCGCCGTCGATCCGCCAGCTTCCATCAGCTTGCGGCCTGGCCACCACGGCATTGGCTCCCACGTCCGAGCCCCCTTGCACCTCGGTGAGGAACTGGGCACCGCTGTAGTGCTCGCCGTAGACGGGGTTGAGCAGCCCTGGAAGCCAGGCTTTCTTCTGTTCGTCGCTCCCGAGGGCCTGCAGCCCGCGTATCGCACCGGCAGTGCATGCCACCGGACAGTTGTGTCCGGCTTCTCCGGCGTGGGCGGATAGATAGAACATGGCGACGATGAAGGGATACGGGATCGGAGTCTCCCCATAAGCCGCCATCATCCCGCTCTCGAAGATGAGCTTCCCTGCCTGGTGGTAGCTGGGGTGGTGCGCAAACCGGGCGACGTAGCGGCCGTGGGCGTCGAAGGCGTCGAGAGCCGGGAGGTTCTCGGGACGGTTGTTCTCGGTGGCGGCTGCATCCAGCGGGCCCGCGGCTACCGCGCCGAAAGCGCGCAGCGCCTCGATGCGCTCCCCGAGCCCCGCGCCCTCGATGAGAGCTTGCAGCAGGGGGTCGGCATCGAAGAAGTTCTGCGGCTGCGCTGCGAGCCACTCCTCCCACGTGGCGCGAGCCTCTTCCACAGGTTGCACCATCGCCACTCCTCAACCGCGAATGTAACACGGCGAACCCCTCGCCGGACGTGCTCCGACGAGTCCGTCCGGCAGCCGGCGACCCGCTCTAGGTGGAGTCCCTGAAGAGCCGCTCCTCTCCAAAGGGCTCGACGCGGCCAATCGCCCGGGCTAGCGCCTCGCGCCGTCCTCGACGAACAGGAGAGGGGGTAGGCTTCACCCAGGATGCGCATCGGACAGCTGGCGCGGCGAACCGGGGTCTCCGCTAAGACGATCCGGTACTACGAGGACATCGGGGTGCTGCCACCGCCGCAACGCAGCGCCAACGACTACCGCGATTACGGCCCAGACGCAGTGGATCGGCTGCGGTTCATCCGCGACGCTCAGGCCACCGGACTGACCCTCACCGAGATCAGCTCGATCCTGGAGCTACGGGGCCGGGGTGAGTCGACGTGCGGGCACGTCATCGAGCTACTCGAACAGCATCTCACCGACCTCGATCACCACATCGAGACCCTGCAACGAACCCGGGAGCATCTCGCCGAACTGACCGAACGGGCCCACGGTCTCGATCCCGCCGCCTGCACCGACCCCAACCGGTGTCAGACCATCACCGCCACCGCTTATGACCGGCGGGGGAGACGCGGCGCCGCTCACCTTCACCAGGCACCCCACGAGCATCATCACGGGTAGATCGGGTAGATGAGTCGGCCGCGGCCAGCCTGGGCGCGGGGTAGCGACGCCGGGGGCTGGATGGATGGAGTATTTGGCTGATTCTTGGGATGGTGCCGGGATGAGGATGAGAGGTTCGCCGCGTCAGGGCGGGTCGGCGCCCGAGTCGGGAGCGAGGAACCGGAGACGGCTGCCCTGGCTGCGGGGGTCGATGCGGTAGCCCATCCCGTGGGTGACCACGTGGTGGTGATACCAACAGAGAGTGGTGAGGTTGTCGGGCTCGTTGCTCCCGCCCTGAGCCCGCGGCTGCCGATGATGCGGTTGCAGCCGGTAGCGGGAGGTGCACCCGTCGGCGGCGCAACCCCCGTCCCGCCACAGCACGAAGCGGCGCAGCCGGGGCGGGATGGACCGGCTCCGCCGCCCCACCGCCCGCACACCTCCCGATCCGGATACCGCAGTGAGCTCCACGGTGCCGGTGCACAGAATCTCCTCGAGGACTGCCGGACCCACCCGGGGACCGGCCGCCACGGCGGCACCGGCCTCCCCGTTGCTGCCCACCGCCGCGGCGGCGTCGACGAAGACGGTGGCCAGCGGCCCGGTGTCGGCGGCGGCATCGCAGGAGGTGGCGGTGAGCGAGTCCTGGGCGAGGGACACCAACGCATCTGCGTGCCGCTGTTCCCGAGAAGGACGGCTGCCGTCCGGCAGCGCCGGGAACTCATCGCTGCGACGCACCAGCGCCTCCTCCACCACCCGGCCGTCGACTCCCGGCAGCTGACCCCACAGCCGCCACGACGACTCATCCAGGTTGGGCTGCAACCACACACCGCGGTCCCGGAACGCAGCACGTTCGTCGCCGCGGCACAGCCGACGGGCCGCGGCGGCCCGGCGGCGCAACGCCGGGATGTCGAGACCGCGGCTGGCGGCGATGGCGGCCTCCGAAGCCCCGGCGGCGGCCAGAGCGGCGGTGGCGGTCGCCCGGTCGAACGACATCACCCCTCCCCCACCGACCGCCCGATGTCCGGCCGATCGGCCAGCAAGCCGACGGCCCGCACCAGGCTCGACGCGGTTTCCGGACCCACATCCAGCCGGCCCGACACCCACTCCACCATCGTCCGGCAGCCGTCGGCGGTCGCCACTTGGCGCCGGTCCAACTCGGCCAGCAGGTCGAGCTGACGGGAGCGGGCTCGTGCCACCAGGGCTTCTAGGTCCAAGAGTTCCTGCTCCAGCCCATCGGTAGATGCCGTGTTTATGGCGCTCTTCCACGTCTTCATGGCCGCAACATACCGCTGGGGTGTGACATCCCCGGCACGTCGGCAGCGGCGAGATCAGGGTTGATCTGCCTGGTCCGTGGCCGCAAGGGCGACCTCGCCGCCAGGGCTCTCGCACCGCCGGGCCTTCGAAGCGCTCACCGGAATGCCGCCACTCGTCGACCGTCCGCAGCCAGCCGGGCTGGCGCGCTGAGCGGAGGCGCTGCAAGGTCACGATCGACACGGACGGTGTCCTGCGGCGTCCCCAACGCCTGCTGGGCAGTCGGTATGGTTCCCACCATGGAGGTGGAATACCCCGGATTTGGCGCCATCGTCGTCGCCGGCGAGCGCTTCGACCACGACGTGGTGATCGAGGCTGGCCGGGTGCGGCGCCGGCGCAAGGGACCCTCCAAGCGATACCGGGACCAGTTCGGACACACCCCGCTGTCCATCGACGAGGACATCCCCTGGTCAGGATCACGACTGGTGGTAGGCACCGGAGCCGACGGGCGGCTGCCCGTCATGCCCGAAGTGTGGGCGGAGGCCGAGGTCCGCGGAGTGGAGTTGGTGGCGATGCCGACAGCCGAAGCCTGCTCGCTCCTCCGCTCCATCGACGCCCCCGGCGTGAACGCGGTACTCCACGTCACTTGCTGACAAGCTCGCGAGATGCTTCAGCCCACACAGGCCAGCGGCAGGACCACCTACGATGGACCGGGAACGATATGGAACTCTTCTCGCACCGGGGCAACCGTCGGATGAGCGGGAGACGTCACCTCGGCGGGGCCAGACGTTGAGGGAATGAAGAACCAGGAATCACCTCGGGCACCGGCCCCGCGCGGGCTGGCTGCGGTTGCTTCGTCACTGGTCCCGGGCTGGGGCCACCTGCTGATCGGCCGCCGCAGGATCGGCATCATGCTCCTGGTCGTCGATGTGCTGTTCGCGGCCGCGGCCCTGGTGACCTGGATCTGGTTCGACGGCGCATTACGCGAGGCGTGGGCAGACCGTTCCGCTTGGAGCGGGATCATCGTTCTCAACGCCGCGCTGCTGGCATATCGCGGCGCCGCCACGGTGGACTCCTTCTTCCAGTCGGTCGCTCGAGGGACACGTGATTGGGCGGGCGGACTGGTCGCGGCCGCGCTGCTGGTATTCCCGCATCTCCTCATAGGGAGTCTCGCCGTCACCCAAGACGACGCCGTGGACGGCGCCACCGCCGGTTCCCCACCGGTCGCCCCTGCGACGTCGCTCACGACTACGACTACCACCACCACAACGACCACCCTGCCCTTGGTCACCACCACCACCGCGCCGCCCCGGATCTGGGATGGCTACGAGCGAGTCAACATCATGCTGCTGGGGAGTGACGCCGGAGTCGGGCGGACCGGAACCCGCACCGACACCGTCATCCTGGTGAGCATCGAGCCGGAAACGGGTGATGTGGCGATGATCTCGATCCCGCGGAATGTCACCGAGGCACCGCTTCCCGAGGGCATGGGCATATGGGAGTGCAACTGCTTCCCGGACATCATCACCCACCTCTGGGCAAACGGTGAGTGGTATCCGGACGCGTTCCCCGGGCCGCAGACGCCGCCGGTCAATGCCCTCAAGGCTGCGCTCGGTCTCATCTTCGGGATAGACATCCACTACTACGCCAAGGTCGACCTGGCAGGCTTCGTCGCCATGATCGATGCGATCGGCGGCGTCACCATCGACGTGCCAAAGCGGATCGTGGACGAGAGCTATCCCCACGAAAACGGCGGGACCGAGTACATCGTGATCGAGGAAGGACCGCAGCTCCTGGATGGACACCGTGCCCTCGTCTACGCCCGGTCCCGTCGCCACTCCGGCGACTTCGCCAGGATGCACCGGCAACGGTGCCTCCTCGGAGCGCTCATCCAACAAGCCGACGTCTCCGATCTCGTCGCCGGATTCGGTGAGTTCACCGCTGCGGTTCGGGACCACGTTGAAACCGACATACCCATCGACCGGCTCGGCGATTTCGTCGAATTGCTGTCCCGCGTCGACATCGACCGCGTGGCCACGCTGCGGATCACCAGATACAACTACGGCTCGTCAGGCCACGCCGGCTACCAGCTCTACGACCTGGAGCGCATCAAAGCGGACACCCTCGCGCTGATGGAAGACCCCACCACCCACCTCGACACCCAGGACGGCGAGGGGTTCGAGGCGACCTGCGAGCTCTCGTTCGACTGATCGCCGAGAGCCAGGTGAGAAGGGGCCCGATGTCTGAACGACTATCACCGTAGGTGTCCTCGTGGGCCGGTCCCATTCGTAAGTAGGGTGAGCGCGGGAACGGCCCGCACCAAGCTGAGGAGCACTCATGAGTCAGTACCTGTTGTCTACCTACATGGTGCAAGGTGAGGTCCCCGGGGGGCCGGCGTCGCCCGAGGAGATGCAGACCTTCATGCAGCGGGTCATCGCCCTCGAGGCCGAGATGGACGAAAGCGGTACGTTCGTCTTCGGCGGCGCCCTCCACGGCCCCGATGCCGCCACCGTCGTCGGCCTGAGTGATGGCGACGTCGTCATGACCGACGGCCCATTCGCCGAGTCCAAGGAACACATCGGCGGGTTCTACATCATCAACGCGGACGACCTGGATGAGGCACTCGCCTGGGCCGGCAAGGTCGCAGCCGCTACCAACCATCCGATCGAAGTGCGCCCGTTCCGAGCGACCGGGCGGGTGGCCGATCACATGGGCGAGATGCCGGGCGCCTGACGCTGTGAGCCGCATCGGCGCCACCCAGCAGGATCAGAGCGTTGTCGAGCGCGTGTTCCGGGAGGTGTCCGGCCAGGCGGTGGCGACGCTGGTTCGGGTCTTCGGCGACATCACGCTGGCCGATGATGCCGTTCAGGACGCGTTCGTGGTGGCCAGCGAGAGGTGGCCGAGCGACCGCATCCCGCCCAATCCGGCGGGATGGATCGTCACCACCGCACGGAACCGTGCCATCGATAGCCTCCGCCGCTCGGCCCGCGGCCGGGAGTTGCGTGAACAGATCGGTGCGATCGGCAGTCCGCAGCCCGACCCCGGCGACGACTGGAGAGAAGACGGCCCGGTGAGGGACGACCAACTCCGGCTCATCTTCACCTGCTGCCACCCGGCGCCGCGAACGGAGCACCAGGTGGCCTTGACCCTACGGCTGCTGGGCGGGCTCAGCGTGGATGAGGTGGCCCGCTCGTTCCTGGTGAGCGAGGCGGCGATGGCGAAGCGTCTCGTTCGGGCCAAGTACGAGATCAAGGCCGCCAACATCCCCTATCGAGTGCCGGCACAAGCCGACCTGCCCGAGAGGCTCCGCTCCGTCCTGTCGGTGCTGTACCTGATCTACAACACCGGCGCCGACGATCCGGATCGGGCCTCGCTGCGAAGCGATGCGATTCGCCTCGCCCGCGTCCTGGCCGAGTTGATGCCCGACGAGCCAGAAGCGGCAGGGCTACTGGCATTGATGCTGCTGAGTGAGTCGCGGGCGCCGGCCCGCACCGCCGCAGGAGACCTCGTCCTGCTGCGAGATCAGGACCGCTCCAAGTGGGACCGCACGATGATCGCAGAGGGGCAGGCGATCGTGCGCGCCTGCATCCGCCGCGACCAACCGGGCCCCTACCAACTCCAGGCCGCCATCCAGGCCGTGCACTGCGACGCCGACTCGTTCGAGGCAACCGACTGGCGACAGATCGTCGCTCTCTACGATCATCTCTTCTCGCTCATGCCCACCCCCGTGGTGGCACTCAATCGGGCCATTGCCATCGGGGAGATCGACGGTCCCGGTGCGGCGCTCAGTGCGCTCGACGAAGTCGCACCCGACCTCGACAACTATCACCTCATGCACGCCGCCCGCGGCGCGACGTTGCGTCGGCTGGGACAACCAGACGCCGCGAGGGCCGCCTACGAACGCGCCGTCCACCTCGCCGCAACGGAGACAGACCGGCGCTTCCTCGCCCACCAGATCGAGGAGTTGACCGAGGACGCGAGCTGATGCAGCAC
>JABAOH010008264.1_pt1 | contig 29632 bp, 23 predicted proteins | sample 7062181 | NCBI WGS metagenome assembly JABAOH01 (sample SAMN14538630, study PRJNA623070) | marine sediment metagenome | biome: marine biome [ENVO:00000428]; feature: marine pelagic biome [ENVO:01000023]; material: deep marine sediment [ENVO:00002113]; isolation source: pool of 5 deep marine...
AAGCATTGAGGAGTATGTTAGAATAAATGAGATATTGTGCGGGAGGGTATGAAGTATTACAACCAAGCTAAACGAAAATAAAGAGGTTTGGTCTCTTTTGTCATGTTTATGTCCCGATTTTATCCCAGCGCAGAACTCTGTTTTCCGTTTGATAGATGCTGGCCGCTGTCAGCAAAAGAGACATTTGATAATTAAAGGTTGATTTAATTAGCATCAAAATATATAAAGAAAATTGAATATATAGAGAGATTGAAGAACTCGGTCAAAGCAAGATGCTTTTGACAAAATTCTGAAAACTTTCTGAGGATTCCACTTTAAATCAAGATGTTTCATTATACTAAAGAAAATAAGTTACACTCGGAGGAATAATGAAATCACGCCAACGAATTGCTGAATCAGAGAAAAAAGAAACCGAGAGCATGAAGGGAAAGGAAAGGCAGTATACACGTGACCTGATATCATTATCAAGAACGGCAATTGAGCTTGTTGATTTATCACCTGAAGAGGATATCTACCAGTTCATAGCAGGAAAATTAAAAGATCTTGTTGGCGACTGCGTTGTCAGCGTGAGTTCGTTCGATGAAGCAAATAATAATTTTTATGTCCGTGCTGTTACGGGAATTGGAAAACACATGGACAAAGTTCTCAAGATTCTTGGAAAGCACCCGGTGGGGTTGATTACACCAATAAACGATGATGCGAGAAACGGTCTAACCAGCCGCAAGTTGAAGAAGTTATCTGGAGGACTATACGAACTTTCAGTAGGAGCCATATCGGAAGCAACATGCAGTGCTATTGAGAGACTTCTCAACTTGGGTGACACATGTGCGATAGGCTTTTCCTGGAAAGGAAAATTGTTTGGTAGTGCTGCAATCTTCATGCGCAGGGGAATTGAGTTGGGAGATCCGAGTATTATAGAGACGTTTGTAAGGCAGGCATCGATAGCGCTCCAGCGCCGGCAGGCTGAAGAGGCGCTGCGCAAGGCTAATGAAGAGTTAGAAATACGGGTCAAGAAGCGAACCGAAGAGCTGGTAAAAACCAATAAAGAACTACAGCTTGAGATCGCTGAGCGCAAGAAGGCAGAAGAACAACTCAGGAAATCTATCGAAGAGAAAGAAGTGATGCTAAGAGAGATTTATGACAGAGTCAAAAATAATATGCAGATTGTATCAAGTTTACTTAGACTTCAGTCCAATAATATAAAAAGTGAAAAGCTGCTTGAAATGTTTAAGGTAGCCCATAATCGTATCAAGTCAATGGCCCTTGTTCATGAAGGGCTGTACAGATCGAAAGACCTGGCAAGAATTGACTTTTCTGATTACGCAAAAAAATTAACAACTCATTTATTTTCTGTCTATAGTCCAGTTAGCGGGAATATCGGTCTTAAGCTGGAAGTTGAAGAAATTTACTTTGATATCAATACAGCGATACCTTGTGGACTCATCATTAATGAGCTAGTAACTAATTCGTTGAAACATGCTTTTCCTGAAGGCGAGCCTGGAGAGATCTGCGTTAAAATAGATGATAATTTGGATAAATATACAGTGATTGTGAAAGATTCAGGGAAAGGTTTTCCCGGGGATGTAGATTTTTTAATAGCAGAAACACTGGGAATGCAATTAGTGACTGACTTAGTAAAGCAACTCAATGGAACTATTCGTCTTGATAGAAGGAATGGAACAAAATTCAAGATCACTTTTTGATATGTTGAGTAAAGGCTGTGGATTGTAATCAATAATATTTATACAGCTGGGAAGGCTGCAACGGGGTTCAACATTATATCATCGAGAATGATATTGTTATGTTGAATGAAGTGCTGGTCAAAACAGTTGAGGCCGGGATCGACATGTATAAGGAAAATAAAATATTTTTACTTTGACGCGGGAAAAGCTAAACTTATTAGAGATAATTAGACTTTCTGGGGGTCATAAAAATGGAACAAGTTTTTTCTTTTCCAAGAATAGGAAAATATACTGGAGTTTTCACACAGATGTTAAAGAGTTTCGGATTAATCGTTGTGGCGCCGCCTCCCATAACGGAAAGGACTATAAAACTTGGAATTAGACATTCGGCTGATATGATGTGCTACCCTTTCAAGGTCACTTTAGGAAATTTTATTGAAGAAATTGAACAGGGTGCAAACTGTTTGATTATGTACGATTCAAGAGGGAAGTGCAGGCTAAGACATTATTGGATGCTTCATGATCTCATATTAAGAAATCTTGGATATGATTTTAAGATGTATCCTCTCAGTCTCAAGAATCTATTAAAGCTGATAAAACAGTTTAATCCCGATCTTTCTTACTTAACAATCATTCGGAAATTACGCCAGAGCTGGAAAAAGCTAAAAGATGTTGAAGATTCCGCTTCGTATATGATTAAGGAAGGCGTAAATATCGGAATTGTCGGTGAGATATATACCTGTTTGGAACCCGGTATAAATTTGAACATCGATAAAAAGCTTAGAAAATTTGACGTTAATGTATACAATACAGTTCGCTTATCTGATTTTATTAAAGCAAGCACTCGAACGAGTTTATTAGAAAAAAGAATTTTTAAAAGGACGGCAGCAAGATATCTAAACGGACCTCTCGGAGGGCACGGGGTTGAAAATTTATATAATGTACTTTTTTTGTGTAATAAAGGAATTGACGGGATCATACATCTCTTGCCTTTGAGTTGTATGCCTGAAACCACTATTGAACCTATATTAGACAAGATTTGTGCAGATTTTAATGTTCCGCTCTTGCGCCTAATGGTTGATGAAACGAACAGCGAAGTTAATTTTGATACAAGGATCGAAACGTTTGCAGAAATGATTAAAAGGAGAAAGAAATGAAAAAAGCGTATTTAGGAATTGACGTTGGAAGCACTTCTGTAAAGTGTGTGCTATTAAATAAGAACAGCAAGATAATTGATTCAGTTTACATGAAGAATAAAGGTATTGTAGAAAGCGTCATCGAGTGCCTAGGAAAATTAGAAAAGAATGTGGAAATATCTGCCTGTGGAATTACAGGGAGCGGTAGAAATTTCGCAAATATCCTGATGGGCGGGGATGTGGTTAAGACAGAAGTCCTGGCTCATTCTATAGCTACATTAGTGTATTATCCACAAGCGAGAACTATTTTTGAAATCGGAGGTGAGGACTGCAAGTTAATGATAATTGAGGACGCTGTTTTAAATAATTTCAATATGAACAATATCTGTGCGGGTGGAACAGGGGCAATGATAGAAGCGATAGCGGGCAGGGTGGGCGTAGCTATTGAAGATGTTGGTGAATTAGCGTCTCAAAGTAAGAATCAATTAGAACTGCCTGGAAAATGTGGAATCTTTTGTCAGTCTGCTGTTGTCAATAAGCTGAACACAGGAGTCTGTAAGAGTGATATCTTGATGGGAGTTTCTAGAGCATTAATAAGAAACTATCTTACTCTATGCAAAGGTAATAAAATAGAGCCACCCTATATTTTTCAAGGAGCAACAGCTAAGAACAAGGCTTTAGTTAAGGCACTTGAAGAAGAGCTGGATTATCCTGTTATTGTTCCTGAACAATGTGCGTTGATGGGTGCCATTGGGATTGCCATGATGGCTATGGAAGAAATGCCAGAAAAGACTAAATTCAAGGGATTTGATGCTATCCTCAGCGCAAGATATAACGTGTGCCATTTTCAATGTGTGGATTGTGCAAATAGATGCGAAGTTGTCCAGGTCTACCAGAATAACAGGCTTGCAGGTTGTGTGGGTAGCCGGTGTTATAAATGGCATGATACCCGTTTCATTTATCAAAAAAACAAGGGCCTGTTTCACAACTGCATGTGTTAAATTTTATCCAGCCTGATAAGATTTCAGAAAGCAGGGTAAGGTCTTGATACGGCAAAGTGGCAATCTTTAAAATTCTCCGCACTTAAAAGATTTTTAGTGAGTTAGAAAAATAACAGCACACTGTTTCGAGGGATTTAAAATCACTCGTAGGTTGCACCTGTGTGCCGGTTCGAGTCCGGCCCTCGGCACTCTTTCTGTGTCTAAAGCCTTTGAATTGAGTTAATTACCACAACCGAACGAAACTAAACGCATACAAGCGTAAACAGAAAGTTTTGGTCTATTTTGTCTTATTTTGTGCACCAGAACGTCCCTATGATTGAGATTTCACATTCGATTGAAAATAAATGTTTGAAAGAGATCATTGAAAGTAAACAAGGGAGATCCATTGCTCTTTCTGCAAAATTTGACAAGTACGCCATACCTTGGTATCAATTAAATAAATCCTCAACCAAGAAATCCATGATGGGGAAGCAGGTGATAAAATTTCCAAATATAACCCTGACAGTGCTCATCCTGTTTATTCTTTCAGGATGTTCTAACGAAAGCGACGAAGTCAAGGTGCTTGGAACCAGTGATACACATAAAGAGCTTATTCGATCATATGAATCCCCGCCCGCGGTAGTTTTACCGGATGATCCGGTAAACTATGTAAATCCGTTTATCGGAACCGATGAGCATGGCCATACTTTTCCCGGCGCATCGCTTCCTTTTGGTCTTGTGCAACTCAGCCCGGATACAGGAGGTACTGCCGGCAATTGGCTGTCTTCGGCCTGGAAATGGTGTGCTGGATATCATTATTCAGATACCACCATCTTGGGATTCAGCCATGTACACAGGAGCGGAATGGGAGTTGGAGACTGGGGAGACATATTGATGATGCCCACAGTCGGGGAGCTCAAGATTGTTCCGGGTTCAGAGAACAACCCGGATGAGGGATACAGATCGAGATTCAGCCACCACCAGGAAGAGGCATCCCCGGGTTATTATGCTGTTATTCTTAAAGACTATGAAATCAAAGCAGAAGTGACAGCCACGAGACGAGTGGGTTTTCACAGGTATAACTTTCCTGAAACCGGTGACGCACATATCCTGGTAGATATCGATCACGGTTTGGGTGATACCACTGTTGGTGGGTATGTGAGAATCGCAGATGATGACCGGATCGAAGGCTACAGAAGGTCAAGCGGTCGTGTGCTGTACCATACGGTATATTTCTGCGCTCAATTCAGCAGGCCCTTTGAGTCATATGGCGTCTGGAAAGGTCATCGAAAGGAAATAAACCGCAAAGAGGCAAAAGGTTCACATACGGCTGCCTTCGTCAATTACACGACTTCAAAAAATGAAACCATTCTGGTAAAAGTCGGTATTTCCTATACCAGCATTGGTCAAGCCCGTTTGAATCTGCAATCAGAACTTCCGGGCTGGGATTTTGATCGGGTAAGATATGAGGCCAGAGCAGCCTGGAACGACGAATTGAGCAAGATCGAAGTCTTTACAGATCCCTCCCAGATTGAGGATTCTAAAAAGGAACAGATGGTCATATTTTACACCGCTCTCTATCATTCTCTGCTCTTCCCGAGCACCTTCGGTGATGCAGATGGAAAGTATTCAGTGATAGGCAATATTCCTGGAAAGATACACATCGCAGAGGATTTCACATATTACAGTGATTTTTCTATCTGGGACACATTCAGAGCTGAGATGCCGCTTTTGATTTTGCTCCAGCCAAAAAGAGTCAGAGATATGATCAAAACCTTGATTGCCCAATTCAAAGATTCTGGATGGCTGCCCACACCACAGCAGTTTGGGAACTTCCACTCGGAAGGAATGTTGGGAGACCATTCGACTTCTGTGATATTGGACGCTTATGTAAAAGGCATCCGGAGTTTCGATGTGGGAAGAGCATATAAAGCCATGTGGAAAAATGCCATGATTCAGGGAACCAACCTGGTGCCGGGCATAGGTTTTGGTCAAGGCCGTTACGCAATATCGTATTACAGATCTATTGGCTATGTACCCGCAGACTTTAATGTAAGGCCTGAGCATCCTCTCTTTTTGCTGGCCAACATCTATAATCAGGGAACATCGAGAACACTCGAATATGCCTATGACGATTTCTGTATGGCAGTGATGGCAAAAATTCTCGGAGAGAAGAATGATCACAAATATTTTATGGATAGATCCCTCAACTACAGAAAGGTATTCGATCCAAACACAGGCTTCATGCGCGGGCGAAGCATTATAGGCACTTGGATGAATTCCAATGATTTCACTCCGGAAATACATTATTCCTACTATGCCGAAGGAAATGCCTGGCAGTGGACCTGGTTTGTGCCTCACGATGTGCAGGGACTGATTGATCTTATGAACGGAAGAAAAGCTTTTGTCCAAAAACTCGATGCCCTCTTCGCTGATCCGTCGACCGTCACGACTTCATCGTTTTTCAGTGCAGATGTTGGTTGCAGGATTGGACAATATATTCACGGGAACGAGCCCTCTCATCATATTCCCTACCTCTATAGCTATGCCGGTCATCCGTGGAAAACTCAGGAAAGTGTGAGGGAAATAATGCTGCGATTTTATGATGCAAGCCCAAACGGGATCTGCGGAAACGAAGATATGGGACAGATGTCTGCATGGTATATTTTCGCTGCCATGGGATTCTATCCGTTCAGTCCCGGGATATACACGGTGGGAAGTCCTATCTTCGATAAAGTGGTTGTCCATCTGGCTAAGGGGAAGGATTTGATCATCGAAGCCAAAGGTGTTTCTCCAAGAAACAAATATATCCAGTCAGTGACATTGAATGGAGACCGTTGGGATAAATCCTGGTTTGAGCATGGTGATATCATCGATGGCGGCATTCTCATATTCAATATGGGCCCAAACAAAAATACGGAATGGAGCACTGATAACCAGAGTTTTCCTCCTTCTCTGGTTGAACTTATGCACCACATATGTAAGCAAATAATGAGTCAAGAAGAAACCGTCAGCCGCTGATAAGCCCTTTCACCCCTCCAGATAAAGGTCGTTTAAAGTAAAATTGATATTCCTATTATGTGTGCGCAAATTACCCGTAATGAAAAGCCTAAAAACATAAAAACGATGAGTACTATGGCAGTCAACAAGAAATAAACAATCAATAGAATAAGGAACTTGGGCCATTTCAAATTTGTATATAACTTCTGTGCCGATATAAAGACAACAACGACCCAGAAAGACAACAAGATCGTAAGAGACTCGAACACCAGGAATGCGGGGATCCTGCAGACAGAATAGTATTCAACCGAATACAAAAGATTGCCGATCATGACAAAAAAATACCTATATCCTGTAAGATAAGCAAAAATCTTGAAGGACTGATAGAAAGGATTTTTTTGGCCAAAAAGCCTCGCTAAAAGATGAAAGGTGAAAGCTGAGATAAAAATAGCGACTAAGATTTCTATAAATTTATATATGATCCCCAAACAGGTTTCTGCAAAGAATAGTCTGAATAGTACATAATTGTCGATTTTTATCAGCTCTGAAAACAAAAAAGTCAGGATTATGAAAACAAAAGGTTTTCCTAAACCCGCTTCATGTTTTATGTCCAGGAAAAAACGTCTTGGCTTGAAGTAAACGGCGGACAATCTTTTGAAGTATTCGACGATCATTTGTGCAGTTCCACTCACCACCTGATGTATTGAGATAAACATATCACACGCAGAAAAGAAAGGCCAATCGTGAGAAAAAGGTGGTGAAGCGATAAAAACAGTTTATCTCTTGCACAATTTTCCCCCTATCTAAAAAGACTCTGATCAGGAATCTTTTCGTCAATCTTTTCATAATTTCTGAAAAAATTGCTTGCATTTCGATTTATCTTTTCATAAAATATGAATAAATGAGAAAAAAAAGGAGAAAAACATGGCTGAATTAACCCGTCTGGAAGAACAGATCCTGCTTTCCGTATGGAAGCTGCAGGATGAGGCCTACGGCATCAGCATCTATAAATATATCCGGGACATCACCCGGAAAAAACTCGCTATCGGAGGGATCTATTTTCCCTTAGAGCGATTGGTCAAGAAGGGTTTGCTTAAAGCCTACAAGGGTGAGCCCACTCCTGTTCGCGGCGGCCAGAGTAAACGGTACTACAGTCTGACCAGGCTGGGAATGGAGGAGCTGCTCGCTAACAGAAAAACACAAGACGCCTTCTGGAAAAACCTCCCCAAAATCGAATTTGCAGGAGAAGAATCGCGATGAAAAATTCGATAAAACACTCTGGAGTCGGTCTTTGGCTGCTCAGCCGTCTGATCAGCAGCCGCAGAAATTACGGTTTGTTCGGTGACATCGAGGAGATGTATCGTGTCGTTCTTGAAGAGAAAGGCCGTTTGAAAGCCAAGCTTTGGTTAGGGGCACAAATCCTGAGGACCATTCCCCATGCTGTCTACAATTGGATCTACTGGGGATGGGTCATGTTCGCCAATTCCTACAAAGTCACCATCCGCAATTTCCGCCGCCAAAAGCTGTATTCCTCCATCAACCTGCTCGGTCTGGCTGTGGGTATGGCCTGCTGCATTCTGATTCTTTCCTATGTCCATTTCGAAATCAGTTATGACAGGTTCCATGATAAGGCTGACCGGATCTACCGGCTCACTATGGACGGGGAGCTTGCCGGACAGCCCTTCAATCTAGCATCCAGCAATGGAGCGATCGGGCCTTCCCTTCGAAACACACTGCCTGAAATTGAAGAAGTAGTCAGGTTTCGTCGAAAATATCGGTCCTCGGTCGCTTATCAAGATAAACTGTTCTTCGAAGAAGGGATTCACTGGGCGGACGCATCGGTCTTTGAAGTCTTTTCTTTTCCTTTGGTGTCGGGCAGTCCCAAAGAGGCCCTTCAAATCCCTTATACAGCAGTTCTTACCGAAGAAAGTGCCCGGAAATACTTTGGTTCGGATGATCCTATCGGGAAGGTTTTAAGAATTGACAATCATGTCGATTACACAGTTACCGGAGTGGTGAAGAATGTTCCAGAAAATTCTCACCTTGACTTCGACATGCTGCTTTCCTTTAAAACTTTAGAAGCAGTCCATCCCGAACGGTTTATCCGATGGCTGGGAGATTTCAACAACTGGTCCTATCTGTTACTCCAGGAAGGAGCCGATCCCCGGGAGATAGAAGCGAAATGCCTGCCTTTGATCGACAAGAATATGGGCAGAGTGATCAAGACGATCGGGGGAGAAGTTGTCTTCAAGCTGCAGCCGCTCACCCGAATCCATCTTCATTCCCCTCTGCTCGGAGATGTGGCCACCAGAAGCGACATCACATATGTCTATTTGTTCTCGGCCATCGCCCTTTTTATCCTGCTTCTGGCCTGCATAAATTTCATGAACCTGGCCACGGCCCGCTCGGCCGGAAGAGGCCGGGAAGTCGGGATCCGTAAGGTCCACGGCGCTGTTCGGGGGAAGCTTATCCGGCAGTTCCTGGAGGAATCTCTGATCCATGCCTTTGTTTCGCTGCTTCTGGCGCTTCTGTTGGTCCAGATGCTTCTTCCTGTTTTTCGCTCCATTTCTGGACGGGAGGTGAACGTGCCCTATATCGAGGCAGGATGGTTGATTCCGGCTCTGATTGGTTTGGCTGTTTTGGTGGGGTTGGCCGCAGGAAGTTACCCGTCCTTTGTTCTGGCCTCTTTCCGACCATCCACCATCCTCAGAGGAAATCCCTACCTGGGCAAAGGGAAGGGCCGATTCCGGGGTGTCCTGGTGGTTTTTCAGTTCGCCATTTCGATCATGCTGATTATCGGTACAGGCATCATCATCAGCCAGGTCCATTATATGAAGAACAAGCGTCTGGGCTTTGATAAAGAGCATCTGGTCGTCTTGAGGATTACCGATGATCGGATCAGGCCTTCCATCGAAACAATCAAAACCGAGCTCTCGAGCCTTCCCTGGGTCCAAGGTGTGGGAGGATCATCCCATGTGCCGGGATGGGGAGCGCGGCACAATGCTGTCCTTCCGGAGGGATTTTCGCTGGAAAATTCTCAGACTATGGGCATCATTCAAGTGGACCACGACTATTTCCCAGCTTTGGGTGTCGAGATTGTGGAGGGACGGAATTTTTCTCGAGAATTTATCGCTGATGCGGGCAAGTCTGTTCTGATCAACGAAACAGCTGCCCATAGATTTGGGTGGAACGACCCTTTGGGAAAATTTCTTACCGAACTGGATGGACAATCCATTTCCAAAAAAGTCGTGGGTGTGATCGGAGATTTTCATTTCATGGATGTCCGGACCATGATCGAGCCGCTTATGGTCCATCTTGCGCCTGATGAAATTGGTGCCCTTACGGTACGGCTGGCTCCAGGCGGGGATTTGACAGAGCGGTTGGAGTCTTTACGAAATGCCTGGAACAATGTTGTTCCATCCACTCCCTTCGACTACTTTTTTCTGGATGCTTCACTCGAGGGTGAGTACAGGCTGGAGGAACGCCTGAGCCGGCTTTTTTCCTATTTCAGTGTGCTGGCTGTGTTTATTGCCTGTCTGGGTCTTTTCGGGATGGCTGCTTACAGTGCAGAACAGCGAACCAAGGAGATCGGTATCAGAAAGGTCTTGGGTGCTACGAGCTCTGGTTTGGTGCTCCTCCTGAGCCGGGAAATGGGCAAATTCATCCTTTTTGCCAACCTCATCGCATGGCCTTTGGCTTACTGGGCGGCAGGACTTTGGCTCCAGGATTTTCCCTACCGGACACCCATTTATTTATGGATCTTTCCTGCCTCAGCGTTTCTGGTTCTGGCCATAGGTTTCCTGACCACAGCCTATCAGTCGTTTAAAGCGGCCGCATCTGATCCTGTGGATTCGCTGCGGTACGAATAGAACAGCTGGTCTTATATTTTTTCTCATTTCCTTTGATTTTTTTCTTGAATTGTCATTATTTTCTATTTAAGTTACTTACTCAGTTTGATTCTCGGTATGTACAAGAGATAAGTGCAAGACAATCGGATGGCAAGAGGTATGAGACTTAAGGTGTCTTTGCCAAATCCCGAAAGGATGCTCTAGAATGCTGTGGGGAATTGCGGGTGCGATTAAAGAAGAGGTTCGTTGTATCATCGAAAATCTGAGCGAAGACTCTGTGTCTCAGTGGGGGAAGAGGCGCATTCATACAGGAAAAATAAAGGACCAAGATGTTGTGGTAATGAATACCGGGATTGGAAAGGTCAAATCAGCAGCTTCCATTCAATACATCCTGGATCATTTTCCAGTCGAGGCCGTGATATTCACAGGGATGGCCGGTTCAGTGAATCCAGAGGTGAAGGTTGGTGATTTTGTTATCTCCCAGAAGGCTGTGCAGTATGATTTCGATCTCGGTGGAAAAGGGATTGTGGAGGAGAAGAAAATACCTTGGCTTGAAGCAAATCCCGGGCTGATTGACCTGGCAGTGAGAGCGAGTCATAAGCTGGGATTCGAAGAGAGAGTCCATTTGGGCGCGGTTCTGACCGGGGACCAGGCAGTAGTCGGTTCCAAGAAACGAAAATGGCTTTGGGAAATGTTTCGTGGAGATTGTGTGGAAATGGAGGGTGCGGCTGTCGCTTCAGTTTGTTTCCAAAATAATGTTCCTTTTGTCATAATCCGGGCCATTACAGATCTTGCCGACGAAAATACCCGGATTGATTTCCATAGAACGATGCCTCAGGCCTGCAAGGATGCAGCAAATATCGTCCTAACGATGTTAGCACTTTAATTCGGTGACAGTATACGCGATTACTTAATTCGATGAGCTCTATAAACTGAATAATCAGGCTGTTAATTAAGTGAATGAGTATACTGTCCCTGAATTAGAGATTTAATCGTAGAGGCATTCTTTTGCTGCCTCTGCAAACGCTTCGAGATGATCCACCGGCGTTTCAAAAAAATGATCGCTGGCAGAACAGATGTAACCGCCTTCATATCCGACCTTTTTGAAGAGTTCAAAAACCTTTGACCGGATCGCTTGTTTCGGTCCTGTGGTCAAAACATTGAACTGATCCAAACCGCCAATGAGTCCGATTTTTTTATCCACCTTTGTTTTGAATTCCCAAGGCTCCTGATTGCCTCCCACGCTACGGGGTGCCAGGGTTTCTGAAACATCCGCTCCATTTTCGACAATGTATTCCTCGATTCCTAGAGTCCCCCCGCAGGTGTGATAGGTGACCTTGAAACCCGAATCATGCAGTGCCTGATGCATGAGCTTGTCATAAGGCAAACAGAATTCTTTGAATAGTCTGGGAGAGATCACGGTGGAAGAACCAGCCCCACCCCCAGTTTCTATCAGGTCAAACATAGCCCCCCTCATCGACTCGATGAACTGTAATTTCTTATCCAGAAGAATACGGAGAAGCCTGTGAACCCAATCGGGTTTATCATAAGTCGCCATAATCAGATCGGATATTTTGTACAGGCAGGCGGCATGCTGCCAGCATCCCGCCTGATCACCCCACACGAACCCGCGGAGGATTCCCTTGTCTCTGACTTCATGGTATTTTTTGGCAACCGGTTTCAGGTTGAGCCGAGGCACAGGCATGTATTTTTCGATCAAATCGATATCTTCGTCCCGCTTGATCAAGTGCTCGGTGATCCATGTCGTTTTTCTGTCGCCTTCGGTTTTGTAGGTCAAAATACCCCCTGGGGTGGTGACGGTATAATGTATGATCCGGTTTGCGGGATCGTCGCTGATGATTCGGGGTTGCTCTTTCCAATGATCCGAACTCGGTTTAAAAGAAGGGAAATCGGCACTCCGGTCTCGATCCTTCTCCTGAAAATATTGAATTTGGGCATCTAGCCCGACTTTCTGGAAGGCTTCTAGCTCGCTCATCCCATCCATATAGTTTTCAAGATGATAACTCTGCCACTGATGGATAGAGGCGGGAAGACGGTCAGGCTTCTCCCTGTTGATGGCCAGCATCAACCGCTCTTTTGAATTCATGCGACTCCAATACGGGGACAGGATACGCGATCACTTAATTATTTCAGTTTGGAACCAATGGAATTCGGTGATTGCGTATACTGTCCCCAAATTGAGGTATCGATTTCTAGTCGTAGTACTCCAGGCCCAAATGAGTGATAAGATCTTCTCCCTTGATATACCGCAGTGTGTTTTTCAGTTTCATCAACTGGATGAACAGGTCGTGTTCTGGATAGAGCTCAGGAGCGCACATCGGGCTCTTGAAGTAAAAGGACAGCCATTCCTGGATCCCCTTCATCTCGCACCTCTGCGCAAGGTCGAGAAACAGAGCCAGATCCAACACGATCGGCGCAGCCAGTATGCTGTCCCGACAGAGGAAATCGATCTTGATCTGCATCGGGTATCCCAACCATCCGAAAATATCGATGTTATCCCAGCCTTCCTTGTTATCTCCCCGGGGCGGATAGTAATTGATCCGGACTTTGTGATAGAGATTGCTGTAAAGGTCGGGATAGACTTTCGGCTGCAGAATATATTCGAGAACTCCCAGTTTGCTTTCCTCTTTGGTTTTGAATGATTCTGGGTCATCCAGCACTTCACCATCCCGGTTCCCCAGAATATTCGTCGAGAACCAGCCGTTGAGGCCGATCAGACGGGCTTTGAGTCCAGGCGCCAGGATGGTTTTCATCAAAGTTTGACCGGTTTTGAAGTCTTTCCCGGCAATCGGGACACCTTTTTGTCGGGAAAGCTCCACCAGGGCAGGGATGTCCACAGTTAAATTCGGAGCGCCGTTGGCAAAGGGAACGCCTGCATTCATCGAAGCATAGGCATAGATCATACTGGGTGCGATAGCAGGATGGTTTTCCTTCATCGCTTTCTCGAATGACTCCACGGTTTCGTGCACAGGGTCGGGTCTCATAAAAACCTCTGTACTGGCGCACCAGATCATCACCATGCGGTCGAGGTCATGGTCTTGTTTGAACTTTTGGATATCTTCTGTCAACAATTGAGCATAGTCATACTTGGTGTCTGCTTTTTTGACATGCTCACCGTGCAATTTTTTCACATAGTTCTGGTCGAATACGGCCTTCCACGGTGTGATCGGCTCGATGTCTTCCCGAACTTGGTTCAGCAGGTCTTTATCCAGCACTCCCGCATTCAGGGCGGACTTGTAAACATCATCCACGAATATGTCCCAGCCTCCGAATACCAGGTCATCGATGCCGGCCAATTCGACAAAATCTTTAATCATAGGGACCCGTTTGTCGGTTCGCTTTCCGAGTCGGATGGTTCCCATCTGAGTTAACGATCCGAAAGGTCGAGCAATTCCTTTCCGCACAGCCATGACTCCAGCAATGAATGTGGTCGCCACCGCTCCTAAACCAGGCAAGAGGACTCCCAACTTGCCCGCAGGTTTTTTAATGGTAATGTTATCGCTCACTCGATTGCCTCCTGTATGAAACTTCTGCCTCATGCAAACCTGAAGAATTCGTCTCTTTGTTTCTGATTCTATAGCATTTCATCTGTGTTTTTCAATGGTGTGAAAAGCTCTCTTCTCTTCTTTTATCACATGGATATATCCACATCAAGCGATTATAATTTATTGTGTCCGGTGATTTTCCAGGGCTGCCTCGACTATGACAGGGACGACAAAGAGGATTTTTCTCCCTCCAAGTTGACTTAGTTCTTTTTCTTGTGATAACGTCATCCCATATCGTCAGCACGTGAGTCTCTCATGGGTAGGTCTTTGGAACCGAAATGCAAATAATGGAGAAATGAAATGTTCGAATATTCAGGCGAACTTCATGAAATGGCCAAGAAACTCATTCCCGGCGGATGCTCGACCGAAAGTAAAAAACCGGAAGCTCTGTTCGCTTCCGAGAATGCTCCTGCTTACTATAAGAGAGCCGAGGGAGCAAAGCTCATAGATGTTGACGATAATGAGTATGTCGATTTCGGAATGGCCCTCGGAGCCTGCCTTTTGGGCTACAATCATCCTGTTATCGTGGAAGCCATACGGCAGGAAGCAGGGAATGGAATTCTCACCACTTTTCCCACCCGCCTCGAGCCCAGACTTGCTGAAATCATAATAGACACGGTCCCTTCCATTGAGATGGTCCGCTTCATGAAAACAGGAGCAGAGGCTGTTAGTGCGGCTGTGAGATTGGCACGGGCTTACACCGGAAGAAAATACGTTCTCGCTTCTGGATATTTTGGGTGGCATGACTGGTTCAGCAAGGGGGAGGGAGTCCCGGAAGCCATAAAGGAGTTGTGCATCCCGTTCGGTTTTAACGAAACTGATGATTTTCTCAATAAACTGAATGCCAGCCCGGATTATCCTGCAGCGGTGGTGATGGAACCGGTTATCCATGAGCATCCCAAACAAGAATTTCTGGATACTCTCCGGAAAAACTGCGATAAACACGGGATAGTGCTTATATGGGACGAGACCAAAACGGCCTTCAGAATGGCACCAGGAGGCGCTCAACAATTTTATGATTTCCTGCCGGATCTCACCGTGATGGGAAAAGCCTTGGCAGGAGGTATGTCCCTGACGGCCGTGGGGGGAAAAAAGGAGTACATGAAAAGTTGGCACAAAGTGTGGATCTCATCTACCTATGCATGCGAAAGTCTCAGCCTCGCTGCTGCCATCGCGTTGATGGGCTATATCCGTAACAACCAGGTCCATACCCATATACAGGAACTCGGAGCCAAGCTCCTGACAGGTGCTCGAAAGATAGCCGAATCTTTTCCGGAGTACTGCGAAGTTTTTGGAATCCCCCATATGAACGGAATAAGACTCACGGGAGAGCTGCCGGATCTAAAGGAACGGGAGGCCTCCTTTTACAGGAGTCTTCTCGAATCTGGCTTCATCCTGAAGAGGAATGGTTACAACTTCGTTTCCTATTCTCATTCGGAAGAGCACATAGATGGATGCTTGAAGGCATTCGAAGAAGCCCTCGAAAAACTCCGGTGATTCAGAAGAAGTGCTCTGCGAGCAGCGTCATCAGTCTCTCTTTCCATGAGGAGTAGGGATTCCACCAGAACCGCGGGCGGAAAAACCGTCCAGGGTGCCTGCTGATCCACTTCAATCTGGCTACTTCTTGAACGGCATGCTCCGAGAAGAGCATTCCTCGGCCCTGCTCCCCTGATCCTCCCCAAGGGAGATGAGGCAATCCAAAGCTGGAATCGTTGATCCATATCATTCCTGCAGGGATTTTTTTTGCAAGATTATAAGCCTGATTCTGATTCCCTGACCAGATCGAGACACCCATGGACAGGTGAGTGCTTTTTAGCTCAGAGATGGCTTCCTCAAAGTCGGGGACAGCTCGAACAGCCACCACGGGTCCGAATATTTCTTCTTTGGATACGCGCATGGATTCTGTAAAACCGGAAATCATGGTGAACCTGAAGAATCCATGTTTTCCTCCTGACGGGTCTACCCCCGCCTGGAAGATGCCCGCTCCTCGCTCTTTGGCATCCTCGATCATTCCATTCAGCCGCAGTTCGTCCAAAGAGAGGCAGGGCCCTTTCCTCACCATCTCGCCCTGAAACGTGTTGATTTTCTGTTTAAACAAAGGGATGAATTTGCCGGCGACTTTTTCGTCCACGAAAATTCTCTCTGTCGAAACACAGGATTGGCCGTGGGTGTAAAAGCTGCTCCAGGCCAGGCCTGTCGCGGCCTGAACAATATCGGCGTCGGCGCAGACAAATGCCGTGCTCCCCCCTCCGGATTCCAGAACCGAGGGTTTGGAATGTTTCCTGCACAGATCGGCCACGGCTTCTCCCGATTTCCGGTTTCCGAAGAAGAAGATTTTTTTTATGGCGGGATGCTGGATAAGCCGCTGCCCTGTCCTTGCGTCGCCGATCAAAACCGATGCCGCTTCAGAGGCTGTGAGCCCTGCTTCTTCCAAAAATTCTGCAATCAAGGAGGGAATAAGCCGGGATTTTTCCGATGGCTTGAGAACGGCCGTATTCCCGGGAAGCAGGGTATAGATCAAAGTCATCATGCCTAATGAAAAAGGGAAATTCCGGGGCGAGAAGATGGCCACAGGGCCGATGGGCTCGAAACAGAGATCATTCCTCTTTCTCCAGAATCCCGGGCGCCGGTAAGGCAGGCATTTCCAGGAGAGCCACTCCGGAAATTTCTTTTCACAATATTTTGCCATCTCGAGCACCGGAAGCACCTCTTGTGACAGCGCTTCCACCCGAGGACGGCCGCATTCTTCTGCGATCGCCCCTGCAATTTTCCTGGCATTCTTCGAGACGATTTTACGAAGCCCACTGACCATGTTCATACGGTTTTTTAGACTGAGATTGCTCCATGTCTTGAAGCCGTGATCGATCCGGGATACGGTTCCTTCGGCTTCTTCCAGGCGAATCCCTGCCTGATTGTGCATCTGCTGCTCCTTATATGACATCCCGTTGGAAGAGGTCTTCAAACGTTTCCCTGCGCCTTATCAGACCGGAGCCACTGCCGTTGATCATGAAAATGGCCGGCCGAGGCCCGGCGAAATTATTGTTCATAGGAACAAAATAAGCTCCTGCATCGAAAAGAACCAGCCGGTCCCCAGGATAAACGGGAGTGAGAGGAAGCGATGATGAGAGCTTATCCAGAGATGTGGGCAGATTCCCGAAGATGGCGTAATTCACGAGCTTTCTATCCGTGAGTTTGAGGGGCGTGATTTTATGGTATTCTGTCAACAAAAGGGGAGAGAGACTCATCGCCCCCCCGTCGCAGATCAGAAATCGCTGCCCTTTGGAGCGCTCGATGACTTCCAGGACGGAAAGGATAAGAATCTGAGAAGGACCGGAAAGAATACGTCCCGGCTCTACGAGGACTTCTTGGATCGGATTCCCTGTTCGATCGAGTCGATCGAGAAGCTGGCTCAAACTTTCGGCCACCTCTTTCAAGAGGGAGGATTTTTTTCCCGACTGCAGCTTGATATGCTTCCTGAGAACAGCTGATTTCGCCATCTGAGAGATGGTCAGCAGAGGAGCGGTGGATACGCCAAATCCCCCTCCGATATCGATCATCTGGCTTTTCATTCCTAGCTGAGAGGTCTTATTGATCAGCTCTTCCAGAATGGAAAAAGCTTTCTTGTAGGGGCGGGAATCCCTGATCCCGGAACCAAGGTGCATGTGGAATCCCACGAACCGCAGCCTCTCGGTCCGGCTGATCTCTTTCAATGCTTCCCAGATTTCCGTTGATTCGGGAAGAAAGCCATAGGGCGAGTCCTTGGCGCTGCTGTTCAGTGTGGGCTTCATTTTGGCAAAGGAAAAACCAGGACATACTCTCAACCCGATATTTATCGCTTCTGTGAACCTGCCTGAAACGGCTTTGATCCTCGAGAGTTCCCCGAGTGATTCGACGGTCACCATTTTTACCTGTGAATTTTTCAGTTTTTCCAGAAATTCGCGGGTCTTCGCGGGGCCGTTGACAACGATATCCCTATCGTTGAACCCGATAAGTCTGCAGAGTTCCAGCTCATGATCGAACACCACCTCCACTCCCAGGCCTTCCTGTCTCAAGATTTTCAGAAAACCGGGGACAGGATTTGTCTTGACCGAATAGTGAATTTTCACAGGCAGGCTTCTGGCTTTAAACTCAGCCACAAAGTTTCTGATCGATTCCTGTACCGCTTTGCTGCTCAAGACGTAGAGAGGTGTCCCGAACTCGTCCGCCAGCTTGGAAAGCGGCCAGTTCTGGCAGAACAATTCACCGTTTTTATACTTCAGGTTCATTTCGTCCTCCCTGATTTTTCCTTTGAGTGATCCCTTTTTTGCCCCAGGACCCTATCTCGTAGCGGTGGTAGCTGAACACGAATGATGTCAATAGGCCCATGCCGATAACGAGCCAGGTGTTCAGATGCATGAAAATCTGGTTGAAAGAAATGTGAAAAAGAGGGGAGTGATAGCCAGTATCGGAAGCAGGAAGAATCAAACCGAGATGAAGCATCCCCAGCACCACCAGCACAAGACTCACGATCTGAGCTGGGGAGAGAAGTCCGGCCACTGTGCGTTTCTGGTAGCGATACCACTCCTCGATAAACCGGAAGATTCCGTACAGGATGCAGCATAGTGAAGTGGGCACCCCCGCCTTGACACCAGTTACTCCCCATAGAGAAAAGACAATGATGAAGATAAGCAGACCGTAAAGAGCTGAATAGAGCTGGGTCGGATAGAGAGTCCCGCTTCTGGTCAGCCTTTCTCTTATGGCTTTCAGGCTGGGATGAGAATAGTGGATGTGAATGGCTGAGCGGGTTTCCTTTCCATAACAGCAGCCATAGAACAGGCAGCCGATGCGTCCGAAAAAGTGGTTGATCATCAAGCCCATAAAAGCCGCATCGAACCAAAAGTACACAGGCATTTCGGTGAGCAGGCAGAACAGGCCGCTTGAAAGAGCGGCTGCCAGCAAAGCCCCCCATGAAACGAAGCCCACCCGGTGCCAAGCTTTCTTCAAGGATTCTTTTTCCAGTATCATGAATACGATCATGGAGACGAGCCGGCTTGCGGCAAGGGAGGCAATGGTGAAGAAGAGGACCATCCATGCAGTTGTCGAAGCCGAGATGTTGTCGGCCGAAAAAGCGATGCTTAAAACGATCAAACCAACGAAAACCCCGAATCCTACCCAGAGTCCATATCCCAGAAACAAGAGATGGGAACGGTATTGGAGAATTAAGGGTCGGTTAACGACCTTAGAGATCCAGCCAAGAGTCCGGCTTAGAACATAAGAGAGCGTTTGTCTAAGAGGGAAATCCCAGAACAGGGGTACCTTTTCCTTATAACCGTCATAGTCCCGGTTGAATCTCTTCTCGAGGACCGGTTCTTCGACTCTCTGGGCATAAGCTGCGAAAAAGAGGGTAAAGAGGGGCCAGCCCAGGAAAGTGCTCCCAAAGGAATGCAGAATCATGCTTCCACCGAGAAAACTCAAAGAAGCCCCGAAATAAATGGGATGTCTGGACAAACCGTAGAGTCCCTCTTTAACCAATGTTGCAGGAGGAACCGGTGAAGCAGGTAAGCCTCTTCCATATTTACCCAGTTCGATCACAGCCAGGAGCATGATACTTCCCCCCAGGGCGGAGAGAGATATCCCCGAAATCCCCAGAGCAGCGGAGCTGCCGGAAAATGGATTGAAAACCTGATCGAACAAATGGCCGAGGAGATAAAAAAAGCAAGGGACAAACAAGGCGAACACGGTGATGTACATCCCCACTTCAAGAGTCTTCTTAAGGATCAGGCCAGTGTTATTCTTTATGGTTATTTCCATGATAGACTCCTTTGATTTTGATTCGGACGGCCAGAAGGAGGGCAGAAAAAAGACCTGATGCGTAAACAAGGCTCATCAAGAGTGCCCAGACATTTATTTTTCCTGAAAAAACAGATGAGAAGATAAACTGACAGGGAAAAAAAGCGGGCAGCCAGTGGATGAAATCTGTTTCCTGTGAAAAGGAGTAAAAGACAGGATTCTGAAGCCAGCCCGCATCTATGTTTGCCAGAAGCACCACGAATAAAATCGCGATCATGAAATCTTTGGTCAAGATTCCTACCAACCCTCCGTATGCCCCATAGATCAAACTCAGCAGGATAAATCCGGCTATGGCCCCTGGAATATTGTGAAAATCCATCATTCCTCTCAGGATCAGGGTAAGAAAAACCGCCATTGCAGCAGCCAGAGTGAAAAAAAAGCTGAAGCGCGAGGCCACGAAAATCCGGGGTGAAAGTCTCATAGAGATGCAGTAGCGGTAATACTCAAAATCCTGCTGAAACAGAAGGACCGCATAGTAAGCCATCAGGAATCCCCCTACGGCAGCCGACATAAAAACCAGGGATATCTCTCTTTGATCCAGGAGAAGTTCATCCATAGTCCGGAAAAAAAATATTTTTATCGGGAGTGTGCCTTGACCCGACGTCCATTCCACCACGGCTAGAAAACAGGTCGGGATGACGATGAGAAGCAAGAATCCGAGCTTATTCCTCAACAGCTCTAGAGCCGTAAACCTGTAGAGCAGGAAAAAGACCGATGGTTTATCCGTTTGTTTTCTCAATGCGTCCCTCTTTGAGTTCTAAAATTCGGTCGAATTTCTCCCGGTCGTAGATGAGATGGGATATCATCAGGATGGCTGAGCCCCGGGATTTGAGATCCTGTATGATTTCCCAGAAAACGAGATACATCCTCCAGTCGAAACCATCATAAGGCTCGTCCAGGATGATCAACTTGGGAGAGTGATAGATCGATGTCAGGAACTTCACCTTTTGATAGGTACCGCTGCTCAGGTTGCTGATGCTGGACTTGAGATAGGGCCGTAAGTTGAGCCGGTCGATATTGAAATGGATGAAGTCACGATCGATGGAATTGTGTTTTCCGTAGACAGCCTCGATCAGCTCGAAATGTTCCGTCACCCGATAGCGGCGGTTGAGGAGGTTATCCTGGGGGCAGTAACCGACAGGACCATCGATTCTTATGGTTCCTGAGTTTGGATTGGTGAAGCCCATCACACATCGGACAAACGTACTCTTCCCTGAGCCGTTTTCTCCTACCAGACCTACAAATTCGGTCCCTCTTAATTCGAGCGAACAGCCTCTCAGAACCTGCTGGCGTCCGAAGGATTTCTTTATGTCACGACAGAGCAAACGGCAGGGGCTATTCATGATATCTCACCTCCTCCATGATCCCGCGGAAAGATTGATCGCGGAAGCGGGAAGCCGTTTCATATTTTTCATCCCTTCCCGAAGAGCTCAGCATTCTCCGGATACCTCTCGGCAAAATCTTTAAAGATCGTCCTTTGCTGAGAATCTCTTGATTTTCGAGGATTCGGATGATTTGACTCTTGAACCTGAACTGGCAATTCGGGGAGCCAATACTCCAGGTCATCTGATGAGCTTCTCCGAGCTGATTGCGTTCGAGGGAGACGGATACCTCTCGAGCCGTTGTCTCCGGATCGAGATAGAGCGAAATTTTTTCCTCCTTGGTTTGGAGGGATAAAAAAACGCTCCAAGAACGCGGGCTGTGCATCCGTCCCCAATAAAGATTCTGAAATGGTATTTTCCAGAAAGGGAGAGTCATCCTCACAAAATCGATATAGCCTGTTCCTCTCAGTTTTGTGGTTTTTTCTCCGTTGCGAAAGACAAGTTCAACATCGGCCAGAGGAGTCCAGACTTTCCAGTCGACCCAACCGTTGGAGTCCTCATAAAGAGGCTTTTTCCATCTCTTCTGGGGCAGCGCTCGAAACTTCCATGTTCCAGTGAGAGCTGCTTTTCCATGATCGATACTCAGGTGCGCCTCGTTTATGGTCGAGTACAGATGAGCTTTGGAAAGCCGTATGCAGTGAAGGGATTTTCTTTTGATTCTTGAAAACTTGAAATTCTGGAAAGATCGAAGGGAATCGAAGTGATTGATTCCGGAAAAACCGATTCTGAATCGTCCGAAGGTCATGACCATGACGTAGTAAAAGCCCACCTCGTTTTTCGATGTGAAGTCCATGTACCATTTCTCGAGTTTGACCTTCATCTCTCTTTGCTCCTTCATCTTAAATATGGGGTATATCGGGATCGAAGTTGTCAGGGGTTTGTCAAGAGTTTGTCAAAAACTTGTTAAGATTTTGGCTCTTTTAAAAATTTTGGTTTGAATGAGTCATGAGATGGAGATTTATATCTGTTCGAGATGGTGGTAAATCGCCTGGTAAAGTTCGGTTGGTATGGATCTTCGGGATGAACCATCGTCGAGCGGATTGATAAGGTCGGCTGCGCACACCGGGGTGAGTTTGCCGTTGCGGATGGTCGCGTCTGGGCAGTGATAACACATCTGTATTTGATTTTTTTCGTGATTGAATTCCGGTCCGTTTTGGATCAGTATGTAATGAAATCTGAGGTCCTTCAACCGACGGGATTTGCGGAGGAGTTTCCCTATGACGAAAAGCTTTTTTGGATGGAGCAGCGTCTCCACCAGGCAGGTGATCAGAAAAGAAAAAGGAAAGAGAAGGGGGCTTGAAGTGATCCCGAAAACATGTTTCCCTGCGAACAGTCTGTATAATTTACGGAAGAGCCGATTGTATTCCGGAGAGACATCCATGGTTTTGTGAGTTTCGGTATTGATGTAGTAGAAGAACATCAGCCAGCTGATGTGGTCATCGTCCAGTGAAGAGGGAATGTATGCCGATGGTTCGACTCCGAGTTCTTCCGTTATTCTTAGATACTCTTCCTTAAGCTGGGGATTCTTTCCTGCAACATAGCCTTCAAAGAAGTTTTTCGGGCTGTCTATCTCCAGAATGGAGAGAATCCCATCGAAATAACGGTAGCGGGAGAATTCTTTCATAATCGAGGGGATTTTCCCTGTGTTGTCGTGGTAGATGGTTATGGAGAGCGAAAAGAAGATTTTTCTTCTTTCGAATTTTTTGAACAAGGTGTGGCGCACTTCATTGATGTCCTGGTGGATGTGTGACTGCCCCACATCCACATGCAGCACGATCCTATCCAATCCTGCCTGAATGATTTCATCGAGAAGGCTTTCGCCTTTATCCTGGAGGAAGAGTATTCCATTGGTCAGCATTTCACAAATGACTTTTTTGCTCTTTATGTACCGTATGATCTCGACCAGGTCAGGATGCAGGGTGGGTTCTCCTCCCAAAAGTGTTATGGTCTCCAGGTTCCTCTTCTGGAGGGCCAGGTCAATTTCAGACTTTATCCGGGCAAGCGGTTTGACAAACGTTTTGGAAAGATTGTAGCAGCCTCGGCATCTTATATTGCATGTGAGGTTGGTTTCTATAGTCAGATGAGGCGTTTCTCTGACAGAGAGCTTCAGCGGTTTCAGGTTGATCTTTCTGGGAATGTCTGTGACCTTCATTTTTTATCCTCCCTCCAAGTGATTCATCGTTTTTCCGCTTTTAATCTAGTCCCACAACCTGCGGAAGTTGTCATGAATTTGGAAAGATTTTGTCAAGAATTTGTTAAAAAAAACGGAATTCGGCTCTTCTGGCAGCAATGTATTGAAATTTCCACCGATTTTTTATATTTAAAGGGAGGAGAAAACGAGCTTCCTTTTCTCCATTGAGGCGTCAAGTTTTTCCGGGAGATTTCATGACTCAAAAGATTGGCTTCCAAAACGGGAAATATCTGAAACAGCAGACTCGAGAAATACTGGAAAGAGTCAAGAGGTTCGATAACAAGCTCTATCTGGAGTTCGGAGGAAAACTTCTCTATGACTACCATGCCGCAAGGGTTCTTCCCGGCTATGATCCGAACGTGAAGATGATGCTCCTCCAGGAACTGAAGGACAAAGCGGAGATTTTGCTGTGCATCTATGCTGGCGATATCGAGAGAAAAAAACTGAGGGCCGATTTTGGCATCACCTATGATGTGGATGCTCTCAAACTCATCGATGATCTGAGGGATTGGGGACTGAGCATTTTGGGAGTCGTTATCACCCGGTTCGATAATCAGGCTTCAGCGAAGGTGTTCAAGAATAAGCTCGAACGCCGGGATATCAAAGTCTACACACATTCATATACCAAAGGCTATCCGACGGATATCGATACCGTGGTGAGTGAGAACGGTTATGGGGCGAACGAGCACATCCCATCCACCAAGCCCCTGGTGGTGGTGACCGGTCCAGGACCTGGAAGTGGAAAACTGGCCACCTGCCTCTCTCAGATGTACCACGATCACAAAAGGGGCACACACTCAGGCTACTCCAAGTTCGAGACATTCCCGATCTGGGACCTGCCTCTCAAGCATTCCGTCAATGTGGCCTACGAAGCAGCCACTGCGGATATCGGAGATTTTAACCTCATCGATCCCTTCCATCTGGAAGCCTATGGGAAGACAAGTGTGAATTATAATCGGGATGTGGAGGTGTTTCCCGTTCTGGAGAGGATATTGGAAAGGCTTACCGGAGAAGCGTCTGTCTTCAGGTCTCCGACAGATATGGGAGTCAACCGTGCAAGCTGCGGGATTGTGGATGACCAGGTGGTACAGGAGGCCGCTGAACAAGAAGTGATCAGGCGGTATTTTCGCTACAGGTGTGAGTATATCATGGGGTTTGTGGATAAAGAAACCGTTCAGCGGACCGAGCTTCTGATGAAGGAGCTGAATCTTCAGCCTGAAGACAGGAAGGTCGTAGCGCCGGCAAGGGAGGCTGCCCAGGAAGCCATTCAGGATCAAAAGGGACACAAAGGCATTTATTGCGGGGCAGCCATAGAACTCGAGGATGGTTCCATCGTAAAAGGGAATAATTCTCCTCTCATGCACGCTTCTTCCAGCCTCATATTGAAAGCCGTAAAGAAACTGGCGGCCATACCCGATCAAATCCCCCTGCTCCCCAACAGTATCATCGAATCCATATCCCATCTCAAAGGAGAAATCCTTCAGTCAAAGACTGTCAGCTTGAATCTGGTGGAAACTTTGATGGGTCTGAGCATAAGTGCGGCTTCGAACCCAACGGCGGGGCTGGCTGTGTCGAAACTGAAAGAGCTGAGAGGCTGTGAAGTTCATGTTACCCATATCCCCTCTCCAGGAGACGAGGCCGGATTGAAAAGATTGGGCGTCAACTTGACCAGTGATCCCAATTTCCCTTCCAAAAATCTATTTATGACGTGAGGAAAGATTTTTTAAATTAATGCTTGACAAACGTATCTACATATCGTATTTTTTGACCAAAGAATAACAATATATTGTGGTTAATGCGCATATTTTCGGAATAAAAAAGAGAGGGTGTCGAATTTTTCCGGGTAGAGAATATTAGGGGAGGAGGGCCGAGAGAGGAATCCCCGTACTTCCTACTCCCTTTGTAGCTTTCACTACGCCTTGGATGGGCCCTCCTCTAATTTTTTCCACTTTATTTACCGACCAAATGATGGCACAGCCTTTCTGAGGGGTCAATCGCCTTTGGGGGTAGTTGGGGAGATGATTTTTTTTGTGCTCCTTTCACCTCTAAAGGTGACGATATTTATGAATTTTTGTTTATCATTTTGGTCCTTATGTTGTATGATTTTAAGAAAATTTTATCGGGAGAGAAAAGTGGATGTAAAAAAATTCATCGATAAGAAAGTCGAAGAGATCAAAAAGACTGTCGGATCGGAGAAGGCGATCTCGGCTTTATCCGGCGGCGTTGACAGTTCTGCCTGCACGGTTTTGGCACACTGGGCTATCGGGGAAAATCTAAAAGTGATTTTTATCGATGATGGACTGATGCGGGAGGATGAGCCCGAAGAAGTCAAACAGATCTTTGCCAATCTGGGAATCCCTGTCGATATCATCGATGCCAGGGATGAGTTTTTCGCGGCCTTGAAAGGGAAGATCGATCCAGAGGAAAAAAGGAAGGCTTTTCGGAACGCTTTTTATACCGTGTTCAAGCGGGTTGTTTTAGAAAGCGGCGCTCGGTTTTTGATTCAGGGAACCATCGCAGCAGACATCATCGAGACAAAAGGCGGAGTGAAGACTCAGCACAACATCCTCGATCAGATCGGAATAAGCGCCGAGGCCGAATATGGATACAGATTGGTCGAGCCCCTGACGGATCTGTTCAAACATCAAGTGCGTGAAGTCGCTAAAGAGCTGGGTCTTCCGGAGAGCGTTTATCAGAGAATGCCCTTCCCGGGGCCGGGATTAGCGACCAGAGTGCTCGGAGAAGTCACGCCTGAGAGAGTGTCGGCAGTCAGGAAGGCCACTCAAATCGTGGAGGAAGAGATATCGGCCATGAGGCCTTTCCAGGCTTTCGCCGTTTTGCTCGCGGATAAAGGAACCGGTATAGAAGAAGGAAAAAGAAAATTCGGAGATATCGTCATCGTTCGTTCCGTTGAGAGCAGAGATGCTATGACCGCTGAACCGACTCCCATCCCCTGGGATACCCTGATGATCATTTCAAGGCGGATAACCGAGGAGCTTCCGGGAGTGGTGCGGGTTGCCTATGAGATAACGGCCAAACCCCCTGCCACCATAGAATACATCTAAAGTAAACATATTGGATAAAATTACACAGTCATGGCGAGCGAATAAAAGGAGCGTGGCCATCTCGCTGTTTCATTGGATATTTCTTAGGCTAGATTTTTTTGACCTGATCAGTTTATAAATCCCTATTGTCAAAATAGGGATGATATAAGCGGCAAGGAAACCCCAACTGGCACTTCCGTATCCCTTTGCGATGAGGTTGATCAACCCGAAGGTGGAGAGCCCAAAGGCAATCAGAAGCAGTATCACCGCAACCACAGGTCGCTGCCAGCGGGAGAGGTCTTTTCCTCTCGCACGAAGTGCTGACCGGATTCTTTCGTTCACAGAATGAATGAAACCGGTGCCTGTCTCTATCAATGTCCCGAAGAGAACGATCTGGAAAACGATCAACAAGGCAGGAATGCCTGCCTTCTGAAGCAAGAAGACAGCGGGAATTTCCTCAGGGAGAACAGACGGATAGTGACCGATCACAGAGATAAGAAAAAGAAAGCCAGGGATAATCCCGATAAAGCCCCCGATGAGGCCGGCTGAGAGAGCCTCCTTTCTCGATTCGATATGGTTCAGGCAGAAAAGCACGGCTGGAACAGTGCCCAGATTGTAGAGAGCGTATTTGAAGCCTCCTAGCGCCCATTTAGGGAGGATGATTCCTGCAGAAAGGTTATTCTGAATGGCTGGCCCGAATTTTATCAGGGCTGTGATGAAAAATGCTGCATATACCATGTAGAGGATGATGGACCAGAGGGAGAGGAAATTCTCTATCAGGCCTTTTCCTTTGAAGGTGAGAAAACCAACGGCACCCAGCATGATCAAAACGCCGGCTATGTAGGGAAGACCGAAATTGTCCCTGAGTATGATCCCAGCAGCGGATCCGATAACCGCGAGCACCAGAAACAACTGAATGACATAGATGATCTCAAAAACGAACCAGAAGGGGCCTAATAATTTTTGGAAAAAACTCCGGTAATCGAAGGCCTTGAACCTCCGGCTGAATTCGAAGGATATGGCAAGAATCAGAGACCACATGAGCGTGGTGACCAGAAACATGCCCAGAAGTCCGCCGATCGGGCCGTATTTCAGGAAGAATTCCACCAGTTCGCGTCCTGTGCCATAACCACCAGCAATGGTCACGGATTGGAAAACAAAGCCTGGCAGAAGATATTTTTTAAAAAACGAGGATTTGAAAAAAAGCATCGCTTCATCATACCAAAATCGCTCATTATTAGCCAGAGCCGGAGATTTGGATTATAATAGTTTTTAAAATGAAGGTTTTTGGCCGCCGAGGGAAACCGTGACAGAATATTCTCAAACCGAAAGAGAGAGCAAGATCCGTTCTATAACGGCTTGGGGAATCCTGGTCAATATATTATTAATGGCTGTAAAGATATCTACCGGGATATTGATTCGGTCTTCTGCTCTGGTGGCCGATGGATTTCACTCCCTTTCCGACCTCGCCACAGATTTCGTCGTTCTGGCCAGTATGCGTTTATCCAGCAGGCCGCCAGACGACGCCCATCCTTATGGGCATAAGAGGTTCGAAACCCTCGCGTCCCAGATTGTTGGACTGGTGCTGCTGGCTGTGGGATTCGGTTTTATCTGGAGGGCCGGGACATGGATTTTTCGAGGTGAGGTGAGTTATCCCGGATTCATGGTGCTGGTGGTTGCGGGAATCTCTGTGGTTTCCAAAGAGATCATTTTTTCCTTGACCAGGAAAATCTCGAGAGAAACACACAGTGCAGCCCTTTATGCGAATGCCTGGCATCACCGCTCCGATTCCCTCTCTTCAGGAGCTGTCTTGATTGGAGGAGTGGCCAGTCTTCTGGGTTGGGGACATGCAGATCATATGGCCACGGTTGTGGTTGGACTGATGATCATGGGAGTGGCAGGAAAGATTTTATACGAAGGTTTGATAGAGGTGACCGAACACTCTGCCGACTGGCAAACGATTCAGAAAATCAAGAAGATTCTCTCGGTAGAGAAAGATGTTTTCGACTGGCACGCCCTGCGCACCAGAAAGGTTGGAGGGGAGTTATTCGTGGATGTGCATATTCTTGTCGATCCTGAAATATCCGTGAGGCAGAGTCATGAGATTTGCACCAAGGTCGAAGATGAAATCCAGAGAGTACTGATCAAGCCGGTCAATATCCTGATTCACATCGAGCCGCACGAGACCGCAAAATAAGCGGATATCGATTTTTTTCTATCCTCTCATCATCTCTCAGCTTTCAAATAGATATATTTTCTGATTTGGAAGAGCAATTCTTCTCGATCATAGGGTTTTGAGACAAGATAGATGCCATCCCTTTTGCTGCTGCTTTTCTCTTCTTTCTTGGTGATAAGCGAAGACAAGAACAGGATAGGGATGTCTTGTGTTTCAGGATCGTTCTTCAATACATGAGCCACCTCTCCGCCATCCATATCGGGCATCATGATATCGAGGATGATCAGGTCGATGGAGTCAGTCCGGGCGATTCTTATGGCTTCCCTTCCAAGAGAAATGGGAATGACAGTAAATCCTGCTCTCATCAAGATGGATTCTAGAGCTTTGAGTGTGACTTTATCATCATCGACGATCAAGATTCTTTTGGTTTCCATTTTTCAGCTGTTCTCTTTTGATCCCGAATGTTCTTTATCTAAAAGGGGAGCGGAGTCCTGCATTCTGATCATATTTCATTGGTATGATGCCAAGGGAGAATGAACGCATCAATCCCCTTTTAGGGTGAATTCAAAGGTGATTTTTTTATAAATGAATTCAGATATGCGATCCAGTTGACGCGAATCACCCAAAATCATTGACTTGCCAGGGGTACATCTGGTATCCTGACGGTTCGCCAACTAGTGCGGCGCTATCGTCTAGGGGACTAGGACAGGTGGTTCTCAGCCATCAGACCCGGGTTCGAATCCCGGTAGCGCTGCCACTCTTATCAAGCTGATTTTCCCCTGAAAAATCGCTGATTTA
>JABAOH010086656.1_pt1 | contig 29598 bp, 34 predicted proteins | sample 7062181 | NCBI WGS metagenome assembly JABAOH01 (sample SAMN14538630, study PRJNA623070) | marine sediment metagenome | biome: marine biome [ENVO:00000428]; feature: marine pelagic biome [ENVO:01000023]; material: deep marine sediment [ENVO:00002113]; isolation source: pool of 5 deep marine...
CTGGAGCTCGACGGGACCCCCCTCTCATATAACAATAAGCCGGACATCCTGAACCCCCATTTCCTGGTGGCCGGCCCGCGGGACCACGATTGGCTTGGACTTATTTCGGAAAGCCGAAACTGACGACAGGTGCCCTCGGCTCCCATCTGCGCTAGAATTAGCAGGACGAACATCGGGTCAAATTTTGGAGCTAATCCCCTAAATTGATGAGCGAGAAAGTAGATACCGAGTCCTTCAAGGAGTTCGCGCGGCTACGCGAACTACGTGTCAGTCACCGAGATCTCGACTACCTGATTGACAGCCTGTCCCATGATCCCATGGTCGACCAACTGAGAATCCGCAGGCTGAAAAAGCGCCGCCTGGTCTTGAAGGACATGATTGTTCGGCTCGAAAGTGAGCTGATCCCCGACTTAGACGCATAAGAGACGAAGCCCACAGGGCGACTCGTCTTTTTCGTGTCCGGGTTGCATGCCGCATGTCGCATGCGGTTGCTCTCGTCGCGCTTGTTCCCTGTCCATTACCTCTGGTTGTCACTCATCGCGTTTAACAGGGCGGGATGAACTATGAGTGTGAATGACCTTCCACTCGCCCCCCACTCGCCGAAACAGGAATGTCTCGTATCCCCGATTGTGGATCTGTCGCTGGTCCCGCTTGATTAAAGCCTTGACGTTGACGTCGACTATCGCCCAAGCAAAATCGCCCTCAATGTGCGTCTCGGCATTGGACAGGGACAACTCGAAGTTTTCCAGGGCATCCCCCTCCGGTTCTACGTGATGTTCAACGAGATCGGTGAGACCTTCGTTTTGTCCGCCAGACTCAACGTAACGTGCGCCCTCGAAATCCAGGTAATGCTCGCGAAAGGGGGTGCCGTCGCCCTGTTCCCAGCCCTTTTCGATGGCGTCGATAATAGCAACCAGTGCCGCGGAGTCATCATCCTGAGCCTGGATTCGCTCTGACATGACGAACGGAATCACCAATACCGTCGCTGCAATTATCAAATTACAAAGTCGAGTGTTCATTTGAGCCTCCTCTTGCCGCCATCGCTATAGGTCATGCTCGTCCGTCGCCTGGGTTTCCGCTGTCTGCTCGTGGACATGTTCCGCTCCGTCGGCGTGGACATGTACGACACCGCCGGATGACTCCTCACTCTCCTCATGACTGTGTTCGTAGCCAGCAGCATCGTCGGCGTGATGGCCGTGTCCCGCTGCATCGGACAACATTTGCCGATATTGCGCCTCGTCCAGCCGGGGTAGCCTGGTCATGAACGCAACCACCGGCCAGATCGAGTCATCAGCATGCGTGGCGCCCCACGCCGGCATGCCTGTCATCTTGATGCCATGCTTGGTGACCCAAAACAACTCCGCTGGCGTCATCTCTGCTGCTTCTTCGGCCATGTCGGGTGCCGGCGGATTGAGGCCCTGACCCATCGGGTCCGGCTCCCTGCCCGGTGCGCCGTGGCAACCGGCACACATCGAGTCGAAATCGTTTATGCCGGCAAGGACCAACGCTTCATCGTCGAGATCGGGTACTTCGATGTCATTTGCGCGCCGCTCGATCGAGGCGTGTGAAGTCGTCGATAACAGCCAATCGACAATGCCGCTGTGTGGAGAGCTCGCGCTGATATCGTACAAACCGGAATAGGCGTAGCCGACAATACACAGCAAAACAATGGCGATGGCAATAGTTAGTGTCGTTAGTGTTTTCATGGCAATTTCATCCAGACTTTGATTTTAGTCAATCCGGCTCACCGTGCTTCCCACGGGGCTGGCAAACGATGCTTGACGACCACGAGCACCAGGAACAGCAGAATTTCATCAATGACAAAAAACAGGCTGTCGATACCCCCTAGAAGCCAGACGATCGTTTGCACGACGCTGACCCACAGAAAATCATATAACTGGTCACGACATATCGGGCAAAGCGGGATTCCCAGCCAGCGGAGTGAGGTCTGCATGAAACAGAACCAGCATCGGCGTTGATCGTTTCCCATAGAGGATATCCTTATATCGATTCTTCACGCGAGCAGAGAATGCGGATTTAAGTTAAGTGATTCCACGATCGGCTCGAGTTGTGAGAGTGCATGTGAGCGGGCCAAATCTATAATGTGGGCAGCATCGCTTGTAATCGGCCAGGATAACTCGGGTAATTTTGGTTCGATTACGACAATTATCGCCTTACACCCGCAGGGGCACGCGTGAATCGATATTGGCTGGCCTGTTGTATACCAAGGACGTCGTCGAAATATGGCCCTTTGCATGATCTTCGCCATAGTCCATGGCAGATGATACGCACGCCCTAGCTCTTCATTTAAATAATTGACCTGCGCTGTATGATGCACGAGCAATACGTCCAGTTCATATTGACAGCAAATCGCATTGGCGGGAGCGAGATCGATAATAGCGCCGTCCGTATAGTATTGATCCCCGATTTGAACGGGCTCATAAAATCCAGGAACTGCAGCGCTTGCCATTATCCCGAGTGCAAGTGGTCCTTTGCGAAAGATTGCGCTTTTACCGGTACCGATGTTCAACGCGATGGCTGCGAATGGATAAATACACTCCTCAAAAGTTTCGACATGGAGATTCTCGGCCAAAAAGCGAACGGCTGCGGATGTATCGGAAAATCCAGCTATTCCCTGCCCTTTGCGAAATCCGAAAATATACAAGAGCTGCCATAGTGGACGCGGAGTCCAGAATTGCTCGATCCGCACCTTTCTCAATGTGTTTGTCCATACGTCAATGGTGGAGCCACTCGCAAGCACGCCACCTACAATCGCACCGGCACTGCAACCGGCAGATGCAACAATCTGAATCTCAAGCTTTTCCAGTGCCGACATGAATCCCGTATGAGCGAATACGCCTCTGCCACCACCGGAACTGAGTACGACTCCAATCTTCGACATTGGCCATCTACGGAATTACAGATAAACGATACGCACTACCGTCTCTCGGCAAGAATCAAACCGCTATTCAATCATTGCTCGTCTGAGTCGCAAAGCATTACCGATAACGGACACCGAACTGAATGACATTGCTGCAGCAGCGATCATCGGGCTCAGCAGTGTGCCGGTCAGCGGGTAAAGAATGCCCGCCGCTACCGGGACACCGACCGCGTTGTAGCCGAAGGCAAAGAACAGATTCTGGCGGATATTTCGCATCGTTGCCTGGCTCAAAAGCCGTGCCCGGACGATGCCGCGAAGATCACCTTTGACCAGCGTGATTCCCGCGCTCTCCATGGCGACGTCGGTGCCGGTCCCCATTGCGATGCCGACATCTGCAGCGGCCAGGGCCGGTGCGTCGTTGATACCATCGCCTGCCATTGCCACGACCGATCCAGCGTCGCGTAGCTCCTTGACTACGTTCGCTTTCTCATCGGGTAGCACTTCCGCGATAACATCGTCGATGCCGAGTTTGGCCGCGACGACGTCCGCGGTGGTCTTGTTATCTCCTGTCAGCATCACGATCCTCAAGCCTTGCTCGTGCAGCGCCGATATCGCGTCGGCCGTTGTTTCCTTGATCGGGTCGGCCACACCGATAATACCGCCTGGCTTGCCATCGACGGCAACGTAAACCACGGTTTCGCCTACCGCGCGTCGCGCCTCAGCAGCCTCTTCGAGCGTGCTTGCGTCGGCGCCGACTGCCTCGAGCAACTGGCGATTACCGATGGCAACTGCATAGCCGTTTACATTTCCGGTCACTCCCTTGCCCGTAATCGATTGGAAATCCGCGGGTGCCTCCAGCGAAAGACCTCTCGCTTCTGCACCACGCACAATCGCTTCGGCAAGCGGGTGCTCGCTGCCACGCTCCAGGCTGCCAGCAAACGTGAGTAGTTGCGATTCATCGGCAGGGTCTATAGCCGTTACCGAGACCACCTGTGGCCTTCCTTCGGTCAGGGTGCCGGTCTTATCCACGATCAGCATGTCGATCTTCCGCATGATCTCCACAGCTTCCGCATCCTTGAAGAGAACGCCGATCGTCGCGCCGAGCCCGGTGGCAACCATGATCGACATCGGCGTCGCGAGGCCCAGTGCGCAGGGACAGGCGATGATCAACACGGCAACTGAATTTATTATCGCGAAGGCCATACGGGGATCGGGTCCTATGCTGGCCCAGACGAAGAACGTAACGATCGCGATCAGGACCACCGCCGGTACAAAGTAGCTTGCGACGATGTCCGCCAGTTTTTGGATCGGTGCACGGCTACGTTGCGCTTCGGCAACCATGTGCACGATCTGCGACAAGAGCGTGTCTGCACCAACGCGTTCCGCACGCATCAGGAGACTGCCGGTACCGTTGATCGTCGCTCCAACCAGCGTGTCACCGTCGGTTTTCATTACAGCCAGCGGTTCGCCGGTAACCATCGATTCGTCGACTGCGCTGCGGCCCTCGATAACGATGCCATCTACGGGAATCTTTTCTCCGGGTCGCACCCGCAACCGGTCACCTACGTGGACATGGGCCAGATCCACATCGTGCTCGCCGCCGTCCTCGTCGACCCTGCGCGCCGTTTTCGGTGCGAGTTCGAGCAATGCGCGAATTGCGGCACCGGTGCGGCTGCGTGCACGCAATTCAAGAACCTGACCCAGCAATACCAGTGTCACGATCACGGCCGCTGCCTCGAAGTACACGGCGACATGCCCTTCGCTATCGCGAAACGCGGCAGGAAATATGCCGGGCAACAACGCGGCCACGGTGCTGTAGACGTATGCGACCGCTACACCCAGCCCGATAAGCGTGAACATATTGAGATGTCGGTTCACAACCGACTTCCAGGCACGTACGAAGAACGGCCACCCTGCCCACAATACGACCGGGCTCGCCAGCAGTAATTCGATCAAGGGTTGCCATTTACCCGGAAGCAATGCACTGACAGGCTGACCCGGGAGCAAATCGCCCATGGCGATCAGGAAGACCGGGAGGGTGAACACAAGGCTCACCCAGAACCGGCGCGTCATATCGACCAGTTCCCTGTCCTCCTCCTCTTCTGCCGCCGGCACCATGAGCTCGAGTGCCATGCCGCATATCGGGCAATCTCCCGGCTCGTCCTGGACGATCTCGGGGTGCATTGGGCAGGTGTACTGCTGCGCCGGTGAGCCCGTGACAACCCGTTCCAGCGCCATTCCGCACTTGGGACAGTCGCCCGGCCCATCCTCGGTGATCTCAGGATGCATGGGGCAGGTGTAATGCCGGCTTGGCGTTGAAACCAGTACGCGCTCAAGCGCCATTCCGCATTTCGGGCAGTCGCCCGCCTGATCGGACTCGACCTCCGGGTGCATAGGACACGACCATTTGGTGCTCACGACTCGACTCCCTGAAGTTCTACCAGTATCGGACAATCCGGCCGCGAATCACCGTCGCATTGGGACGCCAATTCCTCGAGCGTATCGACCATGGATTGGAGTTCTGTAATTTTTGCGCGCATTTCCGCAACGTGAAGCAGAGCGACTGCCTTGACATCGGCACTGCTTCTCCGGCGGTCCCGCCAAAGCGCCAATAACGTGGCTATCTCGGGAATGGAAAAGCCAAGCTGGCGAGAACGGCGAATGAATCTCAGCGTATGTAAGTCGCGCTCCTCATAGACTCGATATCCCGCACCGCTTCGCGTGGCCGCGTCGATGAGACCAATTTGCTCATAATAGCGAATTCGCTTGGCCGAGACGCCTGCCGCATCGGCCGCCTGTCCTATGTTCATTCTTTATTCTCCTGATCGGCCCTCTCGCGAGACCCAATTCATGCAGCAAGGCTACACCTTCCCATTATGGGAAGGTCAAGGGGCAAGAAGCAAGCCACGTGTGCCCAGACTCATGTCGAGTTGGCTGCCGTCATATGCCACTTGTGTCTATCAATGGTGCCTGGGATTGGAGCAGGTTACGTGTGTGCAACATACATCGACAGACGCTCCCGCTGGTATATCGACAACGTTTAGCGGATCCGATTCAGGTGCGGTGTTCGGTGCTGAGACAAATGCTTGACCTGATAGCTGGACACATGTTGTAACCTCGCTCCTTAATATCGTGAGTCGTCAAATTGATGACGCTGAAGAACTGTTCGAGCCTGATAAAGCGGGCTCGTCAGGAAGGGGTTAACTGTAATGCGCACGTTGTAACGCCAAATGTGTCTGCCGCAACATGGAGAACGAACTGCCGGACGGGTAGAAAATAGCGATAGACAACAAGCGAAAATACGATGCCAATTGAACGCGAACACTGTCATTGTCAGGACAACCAACGGCATTTTCTTGAACGGGCGTTCGAGTCGTTGCAACTCAAGGCCGCGGAACGGGAACTCCTGCTGGCCTCATTCCGGGAAACGACTGTCAGTATTCCCCTACGACCCCTTGGGACCGACGATAGCGATATATGCACCTACACGGGCTACCGGGTACAACACAACCATGCCCGCGGACCATTCAAGGGTGGATTGCGCTTCCACCCATCGGTCAACCTGGGAGAGATACGTGCCCTGGCACAGTTGATGACCTGGAAGACCGCGCTGCTGAACATTCCTTTTGGTGGTGCCAAGGGCGGTATTGCTGTCGATACGAATCACCTGAGTCCACACGCCCTAGAAATTCTCACCAAGCACTTCGTTCAAAAAATGGCGCCCTTGTTCGGCGTTCACCATGACATCCCCGCGCCGGATGTCGGCACCAACCCGCAGGTGATGGCGTGGATCCTGGAGGAATACAGCAAGAACCACGGTTATACCCCGGGTATTGTAACCGGCAAGCCTCCCGAACTGGGCGGATCGGCCGGACGGCTGCAGGCCACCGGTCATGGTGTCGCGTTTCTCACCGAACAGGTGGCCGCTGATATGTCACTGCCTTTCGCCGACGCGTCCATTGCGATCCAGGGGTTCGGCAACGTAGGTTCGCACGCTGCGCGGCATCTGGCGGAGATGGGGGCCCGGGTAATCGCTCTGTCCGATATTCGCAGTGGTGTCATCTGCGACGCCGGTATCGATATAGAGCGCGCCCAGCGTCACGTCGCTGAAACCGGCTGGATTGAAGGGCTGTCGGGTACGGATCCGATCAGCAATGCCGAACTGCTGGAACTGCCGTGCGACATCCTGATACCGGCGGCCATTGAGGCTACCATTAATTGCGACAATGCCGATGCCGTTCAAGCCTGCATGGTGGTGGAGGCGGCCAATACCCCGGTGACCCATATGGCGGAAATGACGCTGCGGGACAGGGGCATTACGCTCGTGCCCGATCTGCTGGCAAACGCGGGGGGAGTGTTGGTCTCTTATTACGAATGGGTGCAGAACCTGCAGGAGTCTCCGTGGGACCTCGATACCGTGCTGCAGCGACTGGAGCAACGTCTTGGCCAAGTCTATGAACAGGTCCGTGACCACTCCCGCCAACGTCAATCGGATCTGCGCACTGCGGCCTACGAACTGGCCATCGGGCGGGTCAGTCAGGCCATGGCTTTAAGGGGATATTGAACGCTCAGCCGGGTTCAGCAAATTTGCTTTTACAGGAATGTCGGGCAAGGGTTGGTGTGTTGGCCTCAGCGACTCGCCCCGGCATCGTGGAACGACATGCCTGAGAACGTTACTCCAGTTTTCCTGGTGCTTTCATTTTTGCTTTAGCACTTCCCCATTTTTCAACGCGACAACCGTGCCTTCCTCCAGCACTTCCCAACCTTGGTCATCCAGGGGCACAGAGGCCAGCATCACGGTTTGATGATCCGGCAGCTCAACTTTCAGACCAGGACAAGTGACCTTTTCGGACAATGTGCAGGTCCAGCATCGTTTGATGTGAAGGCCAGGCGGCTTGGGACCAACCAATTCGCCTGCCTCTTCATACATACGTTTGTGGGCGTGGGCGAACAACACCTCACCATCGTAATAGAGAAAATTGCTGGGACCCAGCATTTTCATCTCCTCGCATAGCGCGGCAAACACATCAAAGCGCGTCTCCAGCGACGGCGTTTTGTTCCTGTCGTAATGGACTTCGAGCCGCGAGAGCAGCGTGCAGAACGCAAGTTCGGAATCCGTTTCGCCTACCGGTCGGTACCGAAGTGCAGACTCATCCACCATCTGCTCAATACCCATCAATGTCCCGTTATGGGCGAATAAGTGTATGCGGCGGCCAAGTGCTCGACGAAACGGGTGAGTGTTTTCCATGGTGTGGTCGCCGCGGGTAGCGTAGCGAACATGGGCAATCGCGGTGGTGGTTTTGATAGGTTGCTCCGCGATGAACTTGACCCAAGCGCTATCATTGGCCGGTTGCGGTTCCTTGACAAGGAAGGCCTCGCGATCGCGGGCAAAGGCTATTCCCCAACCATCGCGGTTATTCCGGAGCTTCGAGCCGCTCCTGGAAAACTCGTCCAGGGAGTACGTGACGGCTGCGGGCTTGCGGCTACTCATCGCAAACAATTCACACATTCGTATTCGCTCTCCTCAATATGATCTATTGTTACGCCCGATGACCTCAGGCCTACCTCCGCGATGGCGACCACAGAATTCATTGCAACGGCTCAATGTTCTATGACCTAATGTCTGGATTGTGTCTCAGCCTATGCTGATGGTAATCAGGAATGTACTTTCCAGGTTGCGCTTCGAATGCCTCGCGGCATACTCTCGCGCAAAAATAGTACATCCGACCACCATATTCGAATTCCTCAGCGGCGGTCTTATAACTGACCTCCATGCCGCAAACTGGATCTTTGAAGTCGAGTTCATCATGTTGATGTTTCATCGATGCCTCCGTCTGCCTGGCAGATAGGGAATGTTCTAAGCGATTTCGACGCTAAAGACGCCAGGACGATTTCTCTCTGACGCTTGGCGCAAGAAGAGACCCGCACCTGATCGAGTAAGTTGATGTTTCAATTCGTATAGACTATCGCCTCTCCGCCTCCATTCTCTTGATCAATCCCATTCGAACGCCGTCCGTAGACAGAGCGACTATTGTGTTCGAGACCATCACGGAATTGTAGGTTTCCACGATCATGACGAACTTGTTCCACTCCTCCGGGGTCATGCGTCCGCGATCCGAGGTCACGGGGATCGGGCCGCCAATTCGTCCATTTGTCAATTATGCAAGTTGTATCCGAGTATCAGGTCAAGTCCCGTGGAGATAAACGGAACGATCGGTTTGGCCGAGCACGATCAGTGATCTCACCGGAACGAGTACCCTTCGGCAAAGCACCGAAAATCGGGGAAGGCATATCCGCAAGCCGCTGAGACAATACGTATCGGCAATCACTCTGTTATCACTTTGCAACAACAGTCTGGCCCGTATTTCCAATGCCACTGATTGAGTCAGTCAATGGCCCTGATATTCGCGGCTCGAATCCGCATCTTCGCGTATTCTGGTTATTTCCTTCCACGGTTGGCGAAGATGACGGTCACAGCGGTCCATCAATTTTGTCGTCCTGCCGCCTCCGTTAACACCTCGCAAACATCGAGTTCCCGTGTTCCGCTTCCACTTCACAGGGAGAGTCAGGGTTACATTGCTTCATGCCGACATACCCGACACGGCACTATTGGTGACATGCCGATAGCACCGAGGACGTTGCGCCGAATGGCGCTTGCTTGGCAGCAGTGCCGGCCGTTCATTGCCATTCAACATGCCCACCCTTTCGATCAGCGGGCACAGTTCTCCTTTTTGTCGTGCTTGATCGCCTACATCTTTCCACGATGCCAGCGCATTTGAAATGCGTGCCTCAAAGACCCTGAGATCTGCTATCCGCGCACGTATGCTGACAAGGCGGTCTCGCACGAGCGATTTGACCTGATGACACGGCGCCTCTCCGTGGTCCACCGTATCGAGTATAACTTTGATATCGCCGATGGTGAGTCCAAGCGCCTGCGCCTTACGAATAAAGACAACACGGCGCAAATCTGTGGCTGCGAAACAGCGGTAGCCATTGTCCGGGTCCCGGCCTGGGCGCAATAAGCCAATGCGGCAGTAATAGCGAACGGTTGCCGGTGTGACATCCGCCTGGCTCGCGAGATCCTTCACGTGCAGCGTACTGAGCAGCTCTGTTACTGGTGATGGGTTTAACATTTTCGGCCTCCTTCTAAATCCGTTTTGATAGATGACTACGGAACATCTATTTTTTGCCGCAAATTGCGGCGTACGAATATTGAAGGCGACCTAAATGCGCAGGCGCTGCGTTGCTAGATAAACTGGGGGGAATGGATCGTTGGCTGGCGGGTGTCCATGATCGATCATCAGCACGTTTACGATCGCCGGATCGATAAACACGGGATTCGCCGGTACCAAGATCAACATATCGACCTTGGGCAGCTTCGGCGCATCCACGTCTACAGTTGCATTCAGAAGACAGCAACAGTCCGAGTCCACCGTCGACTGCAGCGGTATCACGCCCGGGCAATCATAATCCAAAACCGGTCCGCTGGCCTCGACGCGCACTGGTGCCTCCGAAACCGCGGTCATGGCGCACGGTATAGCGACCACACTGAGCCACGCCACTACGATCACGCTTAGCATCGCTGCCGATATGCGCCTGTTTTTGATGTCCGAGAGTACCGTCATCCCTCTACCCTGGGTGACACTGTCGACACTGGAACCGACCCTAATCAATGGTACAGCCACCGCCTACACATCTAGGAAATGTAAGGCTACGCCCCGCCCACACAATCCGTAGTATTACTTAGACGTCGGATACCGGCTTATCTTGTGCATGTTGCCATGGTCGTGCAGGCCAACCTTGAGGACGATTTTTCATCGTGGGCACCTCGTCACGGTCGGCATCCATCCCGACCGCAACGGGGTACCATTGCGAATCAGGTCATCTCCTCAATGGAAACATCCACGTCGCTTACATTTCCCGCCATACTAACCGGCTGCTGAAATCCGTGTCTGCTTGAGCACCTTACTGTATCGCCGTTTTGCCTTGACGGGTCGCGTAGACGCTCGTCTTGCCCTGAACGTCATAGGCCATCACTTTGTATTCGGAGGCATTGGGGCCTTCCATGCCGGGCGATCCAAGTGACATACCTGGTACCGCAATGCCTTGAATATTAGCGGGTTTTTCGGCCATTAGTCGCCGGACAAGGTCCACCGGTACGTGCCCTTCGATCCAGTAGTCACCGGCCACCGCCGTATGGCACGAGCCGAGTTTCCGGGGTACACCAAAGCGTTTTCTTACGTCCTCAGTGTTGCTCACGTTCTCAACTCTGACTTCGAGACCATCATTGCGCAGGTGGTCAATCCATAGACTGCAACAGCCACAGGCCGGTGATTTGTAAACAACCACGTCAGCCTCCGCCTCAGCGGTAGCCGGTACGCCCGACCAGATACTAAGAGCCGTGACTGCGACAAATATCGCCAACACGGGCCAGTAGGATTTGATTTTTTCCAGATAACTGGGTATCGATGCACCTTTCTTGTTCATAGCTTTATACTCTCTCACTAGTGTTGTAAATCCCAACCAAAACAGTTGGTCCAATTTTCTGTTAGTCCGCGGAAGAGGCTGTGATACCCACCTTCTCGGCTTCCATCAAGGGCATGCTACGCCTTAGCGGCTGTTTATCTCCTGCCAACGCGTGTAAATATCGTCGGACCAAAAACTCTGAAAGTAAGCAATTGTTGCCCTGGCCTCATCTTTGCTCAGCGTCTCGCTGAAGCCGGGCATCACACCCCCAAGTGGTACTCCGCCATCGGCAATCGTGCGTTCCAGGATGCTCAACGGGTGGTGCCAGCCGTGCGCCGTGCCGTTGAGTGGTGGTGGCGGGTAATTGCCATTCGCGTCAGACTTGCGCCAGTCCGGCGTCCCTTCGGCGACATCCCCGTGGCAGTCTGCGCATTGCTGCAGAAAAAGCGATTTTCCGAGTTCAACTTGCGCGGCCGTGTACCAGCGCCCCGCGACTGTAGAACCACTGGTGTGGATCTCGTCGCTACAGCCGAGGATCACAACTACTGCGCTGAGCGGGAGCATCCAACGTATCTTTCGATTGTGTATCAACAAAGCCTTCCCTCCTTTCACTTTTTATACATCGACGCGCGCGTGCTACCCGGCGGTTGGTCATGTGAAGCCTGCCGAGTCGTACCCGCAGCGTCCCGCGGCTCGCGCAACCGGTCCGCAACGGATCGAACGTGGGGCTGAAACCTTGCAGCATGCTCCATCCACTGGTTGGCCCCGTACATTGAAGCAAGCCACAGAACCACGCCAGCCAACCACAACAGTGCCGCCGCGTAGGGAAACGGCATGCAACAGACAAGTAAGCCGTACCCGCCGACTATCATCAAGATCGGCAACCCCAACATAACCAACGCAGTAACCCACAGCACCGAAACAGGAACATTTACAAGGACGCGGTCACCGGTTTGGTAGCCCTCCACGTGACGAATTCGAAAGGTACGATAGGCGCGATCGGGCCCGCTAAACGTACATGCCGTCTTTTTCGGACATGCTCTACAGCCGACGCCGACAGGAACCTTGACGTACATCCAGCCGTCTTCGATGCGGGTAATTAACCCAGGATCGGAATTCGACGTATTCACGACTTTGTCCTGGAAAACTCATGCCCGTTACTTACTTGACTTTTCCTCCATGCCAGGATGCTCCATCGACTCTTGCATCATTTGCATGCATTGTTCCCTGTCGTGATGCTGCCCCTCCATCGCTCCCATTTGCTGACACGACATGTCCTCCGCATGAGTCTGTGAGCTGGTGCATCGCATGTCTGTGTCACCCGTATTCCTCATCATGTGCATATCTGCCACTTCCATACTCGCCATGATCGCCATACCCTCGTGCATGGTCTGCATATGCTCACGCATCATCTGTTCGCGCTCTGTGGGATCATTCGTTGCACGGATGCGCTGCATCTGTTCCTGCATCTTTTGCATATGCGAGTGCAATTGCTCCGTCGTCGCCTCTGATGTTTTCGGCGATTCCGACTCTGGCTCGCCGGCTAGCAACATCGGCCCGGCGAAGAAAACCACAGCAATACCGATCAAAACTGTTACATGTTTCATATTTCTATCTCCTAAACCAATTTATATTTACAAACACCCGCGATATCAGACGGGTTGAGGTTCACATCTGTCGCATCACCTCGTGGCCTTAACCGACTCTGCGTCGCTTTCCATTAACGACTCCATAATGACCTGCATCATGTCGAGCCGGATCTCGATGTCGCTCAGTCGTTGCGCATCGCTCATTTCTGTTCGCGGACGCGAAGACGGGATACTTTTTTGGCTGTCACCAGATCGATCCGAATTACCGCTGGCTCCGGTGTGCGCAGACACGATATTGCGCATGCGCTCACCACCCATGCCGCGCATGAGCTCAATCGCTGCCCGCATGTGCTCGCGGTGGATTGTCATCAATGCCTGCCGTTTATCACGGTCACTTGTTTTCCGAATGGTTGCCATTTCTTCGACCATCGCGGCCATTAGTTCATCAAACCGCGCCTGCCGTTCGAGTCGATCTGCGAGCATCTGGGCCCAATAATCTCCGCTTGTCGGCATGGAAGCTGTCTGCAACGGTTCGATATCCTGTGGCCATGCCGCGCCGGACAGTAATCCAGCCGTCAGCGCAATCACGATAATTGTTTGTCGCATGTGGTTTCTCCTCAATCTATGCAAGAACTCATTGAGCCGCCTTACTCCACAATCAGCTTGCCGCGGAACATGCCCATCTGGCAGGTGAATTCGTATTCACCAGGCTCGCCCGGTACATATTCCACAACCACTGATTCTCGGGTTGGCAATTGCGCACTCTTCTCGAAATCCGGAATTAGTATTCTTTCGAAGCAACTTTTGGGCGGGTTAACTCGACCCTGCACGACGCCAACCAACTGACTAAGCACGGGGCCCACTCGCTGCGTACTGCAAGCGCAGGTCATGTCGTCAATCGTTAGATTAAGCTGCTGCATGGTTGCCTCAGTTGCAGATAGAATCGCTGCGAACATCGCGCGCCGTCAAAATTTCATCCGGCGTTTGAGCAAAGCGCTGCCGGCAGAAGGTCGAACAAAAAAAGAAAGTGTCATTGCGCCATTTCAACCTGGGGGTCTGCGGTGTTATCCGCACGACTCCGTGACACGAGACGTCCACGAATTGGTCGCCACAGCGCGGCATGCCCGCGGGAGTCCAATGTGACTGAACGCAATCAGACATGGCAGCACCTGCGGCGGAGGCCGATGCGGCAGTTTTGGTATTTTGATAAACGGCTTGCGAGCCTTTTGACCGGCTCATTACGATCTCCTTGTCCGAATTTGAAAGAAAAACGGCTTTTCTCAAGGTGATCGCTAAATCAAATAGACACAATACCGTATGTTCAGAGAAGGCCCTGGTGACGAGGGCAATGCGGACACCGGCTTGTAGGTAGTCGGCAGCCGTGAAAAGGAATTTGTCTCAATGTGCACGGCCCGTGGCAATACCGCCAAATCCGTCGATCGATCATTTTTTGGTTTGACCGGAGCGTTGGCCGGCAGTCGATCCTCGGTGCCACAATCCTCACTTGGCGCACCGGCACATTGAGAGTCGGGATGAGCGCCGCAACGCGAACATGGAATGTACGGCTCGCCTGCCGCTTGCTGAGCCGGGTCAGCATAATGTTCGCCCTGCACGGTGCTTGCTGAAGACGTGTCTGGCGCGACGGTCGCCGCCATCACGCAAGGTTGTAACACCAGGCTGATCAAGCCAAGCAGCAGCATTCCAAGCACAATAGGCGCCCAGGATTGCTCGCGTAATCGTAATGTAGTGATCAGGCTCATGAAATCTAAACTGTTATCTCAAACAAATCATCCACCAGATGGCTCTACCGCTCCATAGGGACATTTACGTAACCATCATGCGCAGTGTACAACCTGTAACCTACACTCAAGTCAAATCTCCAAACGGTCAACGCCCGATTGTGCGTATTCACGGTAGCAATTATTTAGATCGCGTTTGAGTGACAGCAGGAGTCGATCCAGCCAATTCATAGGTATCTCGCAATTCGCAAGGTTACGAAACTGTCATTTTGAAATCCGCTCAGATATGGATCAGTGGGATCGACGTCTGCAATCAAACGCAGTTCGAGTTCGAGCTTCCAGGCTTCACCGAGGCGTCTCTCAGCCTCGACTATTGCGAATGTCCCGCTATCACCAATGATGGCGCCACCGAGGAGTGTGGTGTCTTCGGTGTCATTCAGAGCCAGACGAAGTCCCATGAACCAGTCATCGTCATAGAATGTCGGGGGCGCCGTATTATCCCGCCCATCGTAGAGGTACTCCCCGAGTAGCCCCAGGTCGGCGCCTGAATCACCCAGGTTAAACAATGTGTACTCGACGCCTGCAACATATGCACCAAAGGTCTTGCCGTGTCCGCTGCGACGAAGAGCCTCGAGCTTCCATAGCCACGCATCCCTGGTGTATTGGATGTCGATTCCGAATTGGCCAATGATTTGATATCGCGGCACAAGCACCGCACGACCGCTGTCGTCCACGCGAGGCAATAGCAGTGGCTCTCGGCCTGTGCCGTGAAAAGCGGACAGGCCCACGTCCCACTTACCGAGCGAATGCGACCAGCGCCCCGCCCAGTCTATCCTGCGCTTGTCGGCCTTTGATTCGAATTCGGCCGCATCCGTGGCAATTGGCAGCGGCCCGCGAAGTCTTGCATCGTCAGCAGAAAACGTGCGCTCGCGGAAGCCGGGAAGTAGAAAAACAACAAAGGAGCCCGCCTTCGCAATCCAGCGTTCTACAGAAACCATGGGCTGTCCGAGCTTGTCCTCCTCGTCGATATCTTCAACCCAGTCAGTTTGATTGACGATGTCGACCAGGTGCCGCGACTCGGTAACCCCCCAGAAGACACGGCTAATGCCCACCTGCCATGTCCACGGACCTCTCGCATGCTGCCAATATGCCTCGCGTATGTCCCAGTGCGTCCGTTCATCATCATCTGCATCCAGACGCACGAATGGTGAGAAAGTGAACCGGTTTTGGCCTTCGCTCCAGTCGAGGCGAAACTCCGGTGCGATGACTGCCGACATGGACAAACCGGCATCTGGTTGTTCCGAGAACAATGGATCGTCCAGAAACACGCGCGGCTCAAGACTCATGTAGCCCGACCAATCCAGCTGACCTGCCTGCGCACGCGCATCGCTATTAACAGCGAAAAGCATGAGTACTACAACTTGAATTGATTTGTTTATCAAGAACATTTTACCGTAGCCTGCGCAGTGCGCTCGGGTCGAAGTCCTGATCTGTAAGACCTGTCTGAAATTTAAATTCACCAAACTGCAAAATAGTGACTTTCCCGGTCTGATGGTTTTGCATTCGCATTACGTGCGAGCGCCAAAACCGATTCAGGTAAAGACGATAATCTTCAAATTCCAGCGACTTCTTGTGCCGGTCCTCGCGATCGAAATATTCGATCCTCATTGGACGAAGTTCATCCTGATCGAACCAGACAATCTGCCGTAAGTAACCGGAACTCTTGTAGCGTGGCCGCCGCTCGATAACGAAGCATTGCCACTCTCCGCAGGGTTCGTCTTTGAGCCACAGGAAGTCGAATTTTTCGGTTTCATCGGACAACAGATCTTCGTAGGCGAATTCACTACCTACAAAAGCGCTGGATATATTGCTGGCAGCGATACGTTTGACACGCTTTAGCGAGGGCAGGTACATCCACTGATCGTCTTCCTGCTCAATGTGCGTGTAACTCAGAAACGCGGTGCCTGCGATGTCGCGAGGCTCGTGAAAAATCGTGAGCGATTTGTCCCCCTCGTTCGGCTCGATTACTTCGAGCGTATGCCAGGTCAACCTGCGGCTACGCTCACGCCCCTCGGCGTTCCTGAGGGTCATGTTCAGTTCCGTGATGGTGTCCACAAATCCATCGTCCAGGCGCTCCGCTGCCACGGCAATGGCACGCCCTCTTTCCTCCGGTGCCAGCGTTGCATCAATCGCCAGTTCTGCACCGGATACGGCAGTCGTCCGGGCGAGTGCAGCAACAACGAGCAGCAGCCGATTCATGTCCGCAGTTCCTGCATAACTCCCCGGTCTACATGCGGTTCGCGTCGCAGGAAATGTTCCGGATCGGCTTCGAACCGCTGCAAGCACCGTTTCGTACAGAAGACGAAGCGCTGACCGTTGTAGGTCATGATGACGTCGGCAGTCCACTCATCCACGCGCATGCCACATACCGGATCGCGCACCCAGTTGTGCTGCTCGGATTTACGGTCTCTGAACTCGCCATCCTCGAGCCACAGCACGCGATCGGCGACCTCTTCCACCCTGGGATCGTGAGTCACGACAATGACGGATTGCCCGGTATCGCGCGCAATGTCATGCAGGATCATCGTTACCTCCTGTCCGTTCGCGGCGTCGAGATTGCCGGTCGGTTCGTCGGCAAGAATTATCGGCGGTGCGTTGATCAGCGCGCGCGCAATCGCAACGCGCTGTTTCTCACCACCCGATAAGGTGCGCGGAAGTGCGTGCCGGCGTTTCCCCAGATTCAGGCGCTCGATGAGTGCATCTGCCCGCTCTTTCGCCGCAACCATTCCACCGGTGATTAGGCGAGCAGGAAAAAGAATATTTTCCTCGACGGTGAGTGCGTCGAGCAGATTAAATGACTGAAACACGAATCCGATACCCCTTGCCCGGACAAGCGGCAGCTCCGCCTCGGTCATCTTGCTGATGTCGGTGCCGTCGATCACGACGCGCCCCGCCGTCGGCCGAAGCAATCCCCCAAGCATGGAAATCAACGTCGTTTTGCCCGACCCCGAAGGACCCATTACTAAAACCAGTTTGCCGCGCTCAATTTCGATAGAGACGTCATCGACAGCTCTGACCTCCGTATGTCCGGAGCCAAAGGTTTTCACCAGATGCTCTCCAGTCAATACAGTGTTATTCATCGTTGTCCTCCACTAAGCCTGAAACGCCGATAGTGGATCGACGCGTGCTATTTGCCGCGCCGGGATAATTGACGCGACCAGCGCGACGCCAACACCCACTACAGCGATCTTCATTACTGCATTCGCCGTGAGGCTCAGAGTCACTTGCGGTATGAGCGCAGCTGTTAGCTGCATCAACGCCAGCGCCAGCCCCGTTGCAAAAATTGCGCTGGCGAGGGTAATGAACAGTGCCTGCACGGCGACGCTGATATACAGGGACCGATTCGTTGCACCGAGCGCTTTTACAACGGCCAACTCCCGACATTGCCTGGCTACTTGCGAATAGATTGTGAATGCAACCAGCAAAATGGCCAGCGCGCCGCCAATCGCGGTCATCAATGCGATAGTCTCTACGCCCATCTGCATCACCAGTACTTTGTCGTTAATGACGAATTGTTCCGAGGGCAATGCATGGACTTTCTCGACCTCGCGCTCAATATCCTTCGCCAGGGCAACCGGGTCGATGCCTGGCTCACCCTTGACAAGCATGAAGCTAACAATGTCCAGAGACGTCATGATGTCTTCCAGATCAGGCCTGGTTACGAAAATGACGGTGTTGCCCATTGAGAAGGTATCAATGGAAAAACCAGCTACTGTAAATGCATGATCGGTAATGAAGACAGTATCGCCGAGGTCGAGCCCGGTCATCTCCGCAAAAACTTTAGGCACGACAGCCTCGCCCGGCTGAGGTTGTGCGCGGCCGGTTGCCATGGACCAGGGTCCTGCTCTCTGACTATTCGGATCAAGACCGACGACGAATGAGAACCAGCGCTTGCCACCGGCGTCAACCACTGTATTGAGGTAGAGGATGGGCTCCACCGCAGCAACGCCTGGTACTTCACGAACCTCATTGACTTTCCAGTCGGAAAGATACGAGGTTGCCATATGCATGTTCGATACTCCCCGTTGCATGACCCACACATCGGCGTCGGCATTCTCCACGTAACCGACAACCTGCTTCGCTTCGCCTGCGTAGACCGCTTCGAATAACATGGCCAGTAACAGGGCACCGCCGGCCGCGGCAATGCTCGCCAAGAGAGTGAGGGGTGCCGTCAAAAAACTTTTGAAAGTCCAATGCCACATGATCAACTCCGGAATGCCAGACTCGGATCGACCCCGCGTATCAATCGGATCGGCAGCAGCGCCCCCATGGCCGCAAACAGCAGGCAGGCGGCGGCAGTGCGCAGGATTGGCAGGGGTTCAGTTGCAAGTACCAGGTACAGGGGTGCCGTGATTTCAACCAGGTTCCCTATCAGGCCTGCGAGCACTACACCCAGAGGAATTGCAAATACGGCGAGGGCAAGTGCCTCGACAACGACACTCAAACTCAGGAATACCTCGGAAAACCCCAGGGCTTTCAGGACACCGAAATCGTGCCGGCGGGCATTGACCGCCGCAAACATGATAATTCCGGTGACGATCGCGCCGATAATGTAACCGACACCAACCAGCAGCCGCATAATGGGGCCGAAAAGCACCCGACCCAGCGATTCATCTTCGGCAGCCAGTTGCTCAGGTGTAAAGACGTCGCCGTCCGGCACAGAAGCTTCGATTGCCGCACGAACCGCATCGCGATTCGCACCCGGACTCAACTCAACCAGCAGGAAACTCAATAGTGGAAAAGTACTGATGTCGGCTGCAATGTCGGATTCGAAGTAAAAATCGATGAGATCGTCGTAGCTGGCAAAGCCGAACGGCGTGAAGAATGCGGCAGACCCCAGGGAAAACCCGGCGATACGAAATTCAAAGTCAGAGATAATAAACGGGTCCCCGACTCTGAGATCGTATTTCCCCGCCAATGATCGGTCCACTACGATATCGCGCGATCCGAATTTCTTGGACCCTTCCACCAAACGATTTGGCCCGCCACCGCTGTCATACACCAATAGAAATAGCGCGGTACGTTTGTTGTCCTGTTCATAAATTACGGAGATTCCCGTGAGGGGATGTGCAACAGCGACGCCGTCGACAGCTTCGACATCGCGGCGAGTGAATTGCGGCAGAATGGAGCGTGTGGCCGTCATGTTTGCAACGCCCGCCTGAGTGACGATCAAGTCTGCGTTGCGGTCCAGTACCGTATTCCGTAGCTGTACGAGCAATCCTCCGTAAAATCCTTCTAGCACCAATATCACTGCAACCACCGCCGCCAGGGCCGTCGCGGTCAGTACAGTCCGTAATGGGTCGAGTCGAAGTTGTCGATAGACGAGCCGCAACATGTCTCACTCAATTTTGGGCAATGAAAAAGCCGTTAGCATGGTTCTGCCAATGGCATATTCACGGCCATATGCCCCCTCGGAAGCACCGAGCACAAGAACCAGCAGGACATTCGGAATTAGCAATTCTCTAACTGGACTCACCCCACTTTTTCGCAAAAAATTTGTGGATCGGTACAAATACAATTCCCGCATAGAAGCCGTACAAGAAACTTTCGACTAACCCCAGCCCGAAATCCCACCATGTTAGCCATTGGAACGCCGGCAGAATCTGCTGGAGGAATTCGCGCATGTGCAACGGCTCCGGCATAATCAGGCCCCATACGACACACACAATAAAGGACACTGCCGCCCACACGCCGAGCGACCAACAGACAATTTTCCAGTTCAACGTGTGATACTCCTGGTTCGAGTTAGTGCCCATTTTGCTGTCTTTTTTCTTGGCCCCCACAGTGGCTCCGATGCCCGCCGTCACCGTACGGCCACTCCCTACCCAGGCCCTCCCGTCATAAGGACTCCGCCATCACGTCGGCGCCGTCCGCCAAGCTCACTAAGCGCTCGACACGATCGACCGCCAGGATGCCGGCAGTGGCGCCACACTCGTGCTCGCAACAGATGATAGCCGCGATGACGGTGTCGACCTTGGCTTTGTCCGTGTACAGCACGAGCTTGGCGTTGTCTTTCATCAGGTCACGGCGAAAATAATTCGGGTGCCTGCCGTAGCCCTGAACACGTTCGACGGTGACGCCAGGTACGCCACACCCGCGCAAGTGTTTTTCCAGCGTTTCCAGGATGTTGACTGGCACGATGGCCGTAATTCTTCTGATGCTCATGGTGAATTCTCCAGCATATCTATTTCAATCCTCTCTCCTGGAACTGAAGCACCAGGCTGTAAATTACCGGTAACACCAACAGGTTGAGAATCAGAACTGTTAGCATCCCGCCCAGCATAGGCGCGGCAATGCGGTGTGTAACATCCGATCCGGTGCCGCTGCTCAGCATGATCGGGACCAGCCCCGACATCGTAGACACGGCTGTCATTGCAATGGGCCGCACGCGCCTTGATGTCGCCGATAGCACCGCATCCTTGATTTCATCGGCGGACAGTTTGGTAGTACTAGCCGCACGGCGTCTGCCGATCTCCGTATCGATGAAACTCAATACCAGAACGCCGATCTCAGCGGCCATACCCGCCAGTGCAATGAAGCCGACGGCCACGGCCACTGACATGTTGTAGCCGTTCATGTAGATCAGCCAGATGCCGCCAATCAACCCGAAGGGAATAGATATCATTACCACGACAGGTTCGGTGACGTTGCGAAAGTTCAAGTACAACAACAAAAATATGATCAGCAAGGTCACCGGAACAACGATACTCAGACGTTTTGCAGCGCGTTCCATATATTCGAACTGGCCTGACCAGACAATCGTGTAACCTGCCGGCACTTCAACCATCTCCTCCAGAACCTGCTTTGCCTGGGCAACGAACCCGCCGATGTCCGAAGTGTGAAGATCGACATAGATCCACGCGTTCGGGCGTGCATCCTCACTCTTGATGACAGGCGGTCCGCGCGTGTATTCGAGATCCGCGACCATTCCCAGCGGTATCTGGACGCCGGTCGGTGTTGGGATCAGAACCCGCGTCAGGGTTTCAAGGTCGTCACGCAGCTCACGGGGATACCGCAGGTTGACTGGATAACGTTCCAGCCCTTCCACAGTCCAGGTAATGTTCATGCCGCCAATCGCACTTTGGATGACGTCCTGTACATCACCGACAGTCAGCCCATAGCGGGCCGCACTTTCACGATTGATGACAAAATCGAAGTAGTAGCCGCCCACTGCCCGGTCACCGAAGGCGGAAAGCGTTTCCGGCATCGTCTTCATGGCCTCTTCGATTTGCAGCGAGACCCTCTGCAGCACGTTGAGATCCGGACCGGAGACCTTGATACCCACGGGTGTCTTGATACCCGTGGACAACATGTCGATCCGAGTCTTGATCGGCATGGTCCAGGCGTTCGCCAACCCGGGAAAACGGATGGCCTTATCCATTTCGCTCATCAGTTGCTGGGTAGTCTTGCCGGGATCAGGCCATTGTTCTTTGGGCTTAAGCCGAACGGTTGTTTCCAGCATTGATAGAGGCGCTGCGTCGGTGGCAGATTCCGCGCGGCCAATCTTGCCGAACACATGATGTACTTCCGGAAAGGTCTTCAGGATCCTGTCTGTTTGCTGTAATAGTTCTTTTGCCTTTGTGACGGAGATACCCGGAAACGTTGTCGGCATGTACAGAATGTCACCCTCATCCAGCGGCGGCATGAACTCACTGCCTAGTCTTGAAAACGGGTAATAGGTAACAGCTAACAGCAGCGCGGCAATAAGAACTGTGGCACCACGCCAGCGCATCGCCGCACTCAATGTCGGTGTATGCATCGCGTGCAGCAGGCGATTAGCCGGATTCTTGTGTTCGGCAATAATCTTCCCCCGCAGGAAATAGCCCATCATGACTGGCACGAGCGTTATGGCCAGTATGGCTGCTGACGCCATGGCATAAGTTGCGGTAAACGCCAACGGACTGAACAATCGGCCTTCCTGAGCCTGCATGGTAAAAATTGGTACAAAAGAAACAGTGATGACCAGCAAGGAAAAGAACAGTGCCGGACCGACCTCGCGACTCGATTCCCCTATGGTTTGCCACCGTTCGTCGTTACTTAACTCGCGGCCCAGCTGTTCCCTTGCTCTGGCCAGGCGTGTATGTGCGTTTTCAACCATCACGATAGCGCCATCCACCATCGTACCGATGGTAATGGCGATGCCGCCGAGGGACATGATGTTGGCATTAAGCCCCTGGTAACGCATGACGATAAAGGCCATCAGGATACCGAGTGGCAAGGTAATAATCGCAACGAACGCCGATCGGGCGTGCAGCAGGAACAGGATGACGACCAGGCTGACGATTAACAGTTCCTGTAGCAGTGATGTGTTGAGGCTGTCGACGGCACGTTCGATCAGATCGCCACGATCATAAACTGTCACAATTTCGACACCCTCGGGCAATCCGGCCTCTAGTTCTTCCAGCTTTGCCCGTACGCCCTGGATTGTCGCCAGAGCGTTCTCGCCAAAACGCATAACGACCACACCGCCGGCCACTTCCCCCTCGCCGTTGAGGTCGACCAGGCCACGGCGCAGCTCCGGTCCCAGATGCACGTTTGCGACGTCCTGTAGACGAATCGGCGTACCGTCGCTATCGACCGATACCGGGGTATCGTTGAGGTCGTCCAGCGACTGGATATAGCCCAGACCGCGTACCATAAATTCGGTTTCGGCCAGTTCGATCAGCCGGCCACCGACATCATTGTTGGACCTCTGGATAGCGCTGCGGACCTTGCTTAGCGGGATGTTGTATCGCAACAAGGCATTCGGATCGACCTCTACCTGGTACTGCTTCACAAACCCGCCGACTCCTGCTACTTCCGATACACCGTCGACTGTTTGCAACGGGTAACGCAGATACCAGTCTTGCAGGGAACGCAATTGTGCTAGATCATACTTGCCGGTTCGGTCGACCAGTGCGTACTCATATATCCAGCCGACACCGGTCGCGTCGGGGCCCAGTGCCGGCGTAATCCCCGGCGGCAAGCGACCGCTGATATAGTTAATCGACTCCAACACCCGGGATCGCGCCCAGTACATGTCGGTATCATCCTCAAAAATGATATAGACGAAAGAAAGGCCGAAGAATGAGTAGCCCCGCACGACTTTGGTTTTCGGCACCGCCAGCATCGATGTCGTCAATGGGTAAGTCACCTGATCCTCGACCACCTGTGGAGACTGGCCGGGAAATTCGGTAAATATGATTACCTGCACATCGGACAAATCCGGTATCGCATCCAGCGGTGCGTTGAAGTAGGAATAGAAACCGAAAACAGCGATGATGACGGTGGCAATCAGGACCATGAACCGGTCCCGCAGCGACGCGTTAATTATGGCATTAATCATCCGTGCGCTCTCCGCCCACACTATCCATGTCCATACCATCCATTTCACTGCCGCCGTGATGCTCGTGATCCATATCCATGCCCTCCATTTCGGTACCGCTAGCAGGGTCGTGATCCATCTCCATATCCATGCCCTCCATTTCCGTACCGCTGGCAGGCTCGTTATCCTGTGCTTCCATCATCTTCACGGCTGCTTCCCGCAAACTGGACTCCGAATCCACCAGAAACTGGGCGGAGATCACCACTTCATCGCCCTCTTCGACTCCCGCCAGGACCGCCACCTGGCCTGCGGATTGAAAACCGAGCTCGACGATGACGGGCTCAAATTTTCCGGGCGCACGGACGACGAACACTCGGTTGCTTTTTCCAGAACGAATCACCGCCTCGGACGGAATCACGATGGTGTCAACGAGCTTGTCTGATTTGATAACGACTTCAGCAAACATTTCGGGTTTGAGCAGAAGGTCGGGATTGTCGAATGCAAGCCGAACCTTAATACTGCGGGTCCTGGCTTCGGCGTATGGATAGATATAGTCGAGCTCGCCAGTGAACGTTCTACCCGGGATGCCGGCCAGTGTCATCTCGACCTCGTCCCCAACTTGTACCCAGGGTAATTCATATTCGTATATATCGGCGTACACCCAGACCCTGGACAAATCCACAATCATGTACAGCTCGGTTCTTGGTGTAACGTATTGACCCTCTCTGGCGCCAATGCTAATCACGGTACCGGCGACGGGGGCGTGAATGTGCAGGTTCTTCTGGATTTCGCGGGTTTGCTCCAACTCGCGGATCTGGTGCTCGGGCACATCAAAAAACTGCAATCGTTCGCGTGAACTCACCGCAAGCTCTTCAGCTCCGCGCCTGATATCATCAAATGGACTACTCTTGAGCGCGTCAAGATTCTCCAGCGCCAATAGATATTCCTGTTGCGTCGATACCAGCCTCGGTGAATAAATGCTCAACAGGATTGCGTCCTTTTCAACAGTCTCGCCCGTCTTGTCCACTCTCAGTTCTTCTATCCAGCCATCAGTCTTCGGGTGCAGCCGTGCCATCGCCTGCTCGTCAAAGTCCACACGCGCCACGGCCCGAATTGTGCGGGTCATGGAAGTACGCCTGGCCGCTGCCGTTCGTATGCCAATACTCTGGGTAACGACCGGGTCCACTTTGACGGTACCGGCGGCATCCTTCTCTTCGTTGTTGTCTTCCGCATAGACCGGGATATAGTCCATACCCATGGAGTCTTTTGCGGGCACCGGGGACGTGACCGATGGGTTCATCGGATTGCGGTAGAACAGTGGCTGGCGTGAATTACTCGAAGCCGCCGGCGGAGCCTCGCCCGATCCTCTCGCAAACCAATAGCCGGACGCCATGCCCACCAGCAGCGTGATAATCGCTGTGAAAATTATTGACTTATTCATTGGCTCATTCCTCTCCTACGGCGGCATCCAGACGTGCCAACGCCTGGTTGGCTTCCGTCAGTGCTTTCCAATATTGGACCTCGTAATTCAGCAACGTCACCTGGCTGCCGACAAGGTTGAGAAAATCGACTTGGTTGACCTGGTAACCAGCAAGCATTGATGCGACTGTCTGCCTGGCCTGGGGAATGATGCCGCGTTCAAACAACGCGAACAGTTCCTTGGCTTCCAAATAGTCGGTGCTCGCTGATGAAATTTCCGAGCGGACCACTCCCCATTCGTCTCTGAGGGAATGGCGCCTTTTCTGGAGTTCCAGGCTGCGCTGGCTCACTGCTCTGTTCAGTTTGCGCTTCGAATAGATCGGTAAATTGAAACTGAACATCACTGACAGCAAGTCAGAGCGACTCCCTCCCATCGGCAGCGGGTTGTCGCCGCTCCGGTCGCCGTAGGCCACGCTCAGTTTGAAATCAGGATAGTATTCCTTTCTCGCAAGCTCTAGCCGAGACTGTGCCGCATGGATATCATTCTCTTTCTGTTTCAGTAGTGGCCTGATGTTTTCGGCCCGTTCGTAGAGTATGTTCTCATCGGCGATTTCGGGCATATCCATCGACACCTTAGGCGGCAGTACCACCACATCGTTCGGAGGGGCATCCATCAGCACATTCAGTTGTATCGCCTGATTTCTTCTGACAGCCTGCAGTTTGATTTTCTGATCAATCAACTTGGACAGTTCCAATTGAGCCAACAGCACGTCCTGCTGCAGACCATCGCCAACCTCATATTTCGTTTTCGCTACCTCGACGAATTGCCGCAGCAGATCCTGGTTGCTGTCGACGATTTCCAGTGAGCGGTCGAGGAAATAAAGCTGCCACCAGCTGCTTCTTACATTACGTTTCAATTGCAGCCGTATTTCTTCGACTGAAAAGCCCGCGGCCAGTGCCTCATATTCACTCGCCCCCTCTTTCAGGGCCAACTTGCCGGGAAACGGAAAAATCTGACTGATGCTGACCTGCATCTGGGTCATGGCTTCCTGGCCGACGTTGAAGGTGTCCGTGGGCAAGTTCATGGCATTGAGGTTTAGTATCGGGTCGGGCAAAGTGCCAAGCTGAGAGGGGATCTCCGCCAGCGCCTCGTAGCGTGCCTGCATTTCTGCAAGATTGGGATTGCCCTCGACCGCCGTGGCAATCGCATCTTCGATAAACAGGAAATTCGGCGGAGACCGTTGCTGGGATTCTTGCGTCCAGGCCGCCACCGGAAGCAACAGTGCCAATGCCAGCAGTTGCAATACTCGCATGGTGTTGCGCCGCATAATCAACGCACGATTCCTGGCGGCTGAATTTCTCAATCGGGTCGCAAGACCCCAGTCGATAGACATGGATAATCTCCTTGAACTTCAGTGAGCCAGTCCCTGGCGCGTGGCATAGACGGTGGTGTTTCCATCGCTGCCGTAAGCCAGGACGTCGTATCGCACGGCGTTCGGACCTTCCATGCCGGGTGAACCGGCTGGCATTCCAGGCACCGCAATGCCCCTGATATCTTCCGGCTTTTCTGTCATCAACCTTTGAATCAGATCGGCCGGCACGTGCCCCTCCACCCAATAATCGCCAATCACGGCCGTGTGACAGGACCCGAGTCGGCGCGGTACGCCCACACGTGATTGCACAGGCTGCGTGTTGGGCACATTGACAACGCTGACTTCGAGACCGCGGTCGCGCAGGTGCGCTATCCATTTGCTACAACAGCCACAGGTCGGAGTCTTGTACACGACAATGTCGGCATCCTCAGCAGACATCGTCGGCCCGCTCGGCAAAATGATCAGCGCAACCAGCGCCGCCGTGGCAGCACCAGTTATCAATAACAGCCACGGTATTTTTCTGTTCTCTTGTGTGGAACCATTTAGTTCGCTATTTCTATTCATGATTCAATCTCTCTCTGGGTTTTTCAGTAACCCGTGTGTCGGTTGTAGCGGGGGACGGGATGCTCTGGCTGAATGCCACCTGCATCTGTGTCATCGCTTCCTGCCCGATATCGAAGGTACGCGCTGGCTAGCTCGCCCTCGCTTTGTGCATAGGCGGGCAGTACGGAACTAAGGGGCAAACAAATTAGTAGTAAGGGCAAGTGCCCACGGGTTATCGACATCGACGATCTCTTCGCAAAACATACCGGGTGTAGAACGGTTTATTTTCGGGAAATCGCTATTTCAGGAATACGCAGTGTCGAATATTGAGGGGTGGATCGCCGGTGAATTTCAGCCGCTTGATGTCATGCGGCAATAGTGGCGTAACGGTCGCTGGAGAATCGACCGTGATGCTCAATGCAGCTAATACAAGTTGTGGCGAAACGTCCTTCGCCTGCTTGTCGAAATGTCGCCCGTCCACGTTGTAGCCGGGCAGTAATTCGCAGTTCGATGCGGATCCCGTCTCACACTGTGCTGCCTGGTCACTGGCGACCGGCGGACAATGACCGCAGTCAGGCATATCGCTTGCGTGCGACGCGTGTCCGCCATGTCCTGAGTGAGTCGATTGTGCAGAAGCGTGAGACGCATCGGGAGCCATTTCCATGGCCATCAGGCACGGCTGCGCGGCAATATTCAGCCACGCGAGCAGCAGCATGCCGACGACGAATCGGCGCGCAGGGCCTTTAGTTAAGCCATTTTCGCCTGAAAAATTCAAAAAAAGCGTCTCCTGAGAAGACTCAGCCTACGTATACTATTATGCAAGGGCAAGCGAGTTTGATACGTAGATCACACAACCCTCGTACCAGGCAGTACAGGCCAATCATCAATGCTGTGCTCGTTTTGCCGAAGAGCTTCACTGCGTCGCTCAGGCCTCGCAACATCGGTTGCCGGTTTGCACTGGTGGGCACGCCACGCTACCGAATGAACAAAAGACACAGCAGTCACCCGCGTTCGCTTTCAGCAGTTCGCCACAGCCCTGGCAATCATAATAGTACTGGCAGGCGTTCAGTGGCATCTGCTCAATAGCCCGGTAACCACAATGCGGGCACGTGATCTCGGATTCTTCAATCAAGTTTGGCACCAATGTGTCGGACCCCTCGTTTCCTGGCCAGTTCAACCTGCTTGCGCCGCTCCTCGAGGCGACCTGTGCGATCATCGTCCAACGTGCCGATGCAGCGTGGGCAGGACACACCCTCTCGATAATCGGGCGAGACGAGATCCTCGCTGCTCAATGGCCGGCGACAGGCATGGCATTGCACATAACCACCCTCGGCAAGATCACGATCGACGGCGACTCTTTTGTCGAACACGAAGCACTCACCCTGCCAGCGGTTATCCGCTTCTGCGACGGTTTCGAGGTAATTCAGGATACCGCCCTCGAGCTGATACACCTCGTTGAATCCCAGTTCCTGCATCAGCGCCGCCGCCTTCTCGCAACGAATCCCGCCGGTACAGAACATCGCGACGGGCCGCTCGCTTTCTGCACTGGCCAATTCTTCCGCAAAATCCTGAAACTGTCGGAACGAATCCGTCTTCGGATCGATCGCGTTCGGGAACGTGCCCACCTCGACTTCGTAATGATTGCGCGTATCGATGATCAGCGTATCCGGATTTTCAATCAGCTCGTTCCACTTCTTCGTACCGACATGCGTACTCTTGCCCTGATCCGGCTGAATATCTGGCCTGCCCAGCGCGACGATTTCCTTTTTGATCTTGACACGCATGCGCTGAAACGGCGCTTCGTCTGCCTCGGTCCAACGACCGTCGAGTGGTTCATCGAGCGAAAGTTCGTTTCCCAGCCAGCTGAAGACCGCTCGAATGGAACTCTCGTCGCCGGCAACCGTTCCATTCACACCCTCCCCGGCAACCAGAATCGTGCCGAGCAGTTTCCTGTCGATGCAAAGCTCGAGCAACTCATCGCGGAGCCGAGTTGGCTCGGCAACGTTTGTGAAACGATAAAAGGAAACGACGTTCATAGACGCTCGAATCCGGGTCCGGAAAAAGTCAGGGACAGGATACTGTGACGAATCTGTTCGCCAAGCACCAGTCTCGCATCCTCGCCGATGCGCTTGATGTCATCGTCGAATTCGAGGAAGCCGGCATCGTTGCGTCGCACGACGTCACGCTCGCGCAAGGTGCGAATGAAGTCATGGAACAACGCCTT
>JABAOH010101278.1_pt1 | contig 29587 bp, 22 predicted proteins | sample 7062181 | NCBI WGS metagenome assembly JABAOH01 (sample SAMN14538630, study PRJNA623070) | marine sediment metagenome | biome: marine biome [ENVO:00000428]; feature: marine pelagic biome [ENVO:01000023]; material: deep marine sediment [ENVO:00002113]; isolation source: pool of 5 deep marine...
TAATTTTTATTAGGTTTATTTATAATATACAAACCAATTTTTGTCAAATTGTGCCAAAATCTCAAGGCATTTGTACGTCTTAATCTCATGGTGTCAATATATTATAATATTCGGCATTAAATTTCAAGTGTAAAAGTGACGTGCAAAGGAAAAAATTATTTTTTTGTTCTTTTTTTGTATTCTTCGTGTCCCTTCGTGTATCTTCGTGGCTAAAATTAGGCGGTGGATTTTGGGAGTCTTAACTACTTGACAACTGGATTGAATCAATATATTATTTTTAAACGATGACAGAGTATAGTTTTTTGGACATTCATCCCAGCAAACGCATTGCCGATCAGCTTGATGCACAAGACCCGGATTTTCGCCTGGTACAGGAACTCGTGACCGACGCCACTGTCTATATAAAAATTCTGGAGGAGGAAAATCCAGACCAGATGGAGACTTCCGAAGACCCATACCAGGAGTCCAGGGAGACCTATAAATGCTTTCGTTCCCAGGAACGGACCCGAAATACCAAAGTGATTCTTCAGTATCTCATCACCTTTATCTCTCATCTCCCCCTGGAGAAAGAAATAGAAGTCAACTACGTCAATCCTTTTGAACATTTGAAATCGTTTGCGCTTAATAGTATCGATCTTATCAAGGAAAAGGATGTCACCGCTGCGATTTTAAGGGAGCACCAACTCCTGGGGCTGCTGAATGAAGCCAATTATTGGTATTATCGCGGTCAGATCGATAAAAGTTACCGGGACCTGCGGGAAGAAGTAGAGAAAGCCAAACGAGCCACGCTCGACGATTACAGCAAATTATTCATGGGTCTTCACCGTCTATCTACCTTTTGGTTCTCTGTCAGGAACCAGGACATAAAGCGGGTAAGAAAGAGTGACATCTTGATGTACAAATTGACCCGCGTATTGTTGGAGAAGTACAAAGCCACGGATAAGTAGTGTCATGTTAAGCCTACATTGACGTGCAAACGTTTAAATCCGAAGCACGAAGCACGAAATTCGAAACAAATTCAAATGATCAAAATACAAAATTCAAAACAAGAGCTTAAGGCGCATCAGCGCCTTTACTAAAGCTCTTTAAAGATGTTTTGGACATTCGAACATTTGAATTTCGGATTTGTTTCGTATTTCGATATTCGAATTTCGAATTTATTATTCTTATCCGTCATTTCAGCATTGACGTTACACCAGGAAGTAAGCAGTAAGACGTGCTTACCGCCTACTGCCTACTGCCCAATTATCTCTTATGTATGTACTTTTCGATTTCTTGTGCGAAAGCGGAGAGTGCCCGAGTTTGGACCCACATTTTTCCTGGTCCCGTGTATTCGCAAACCAGGCCTTCGCCTGAAGCAAACGAAGAAAGGAGTCCTTTAGCTGCTTTCTTGATTTTGTATTGTACAGTCTCTTCGAAAGCCACGATATGGTTGGTATCCACGATATAGGTTTCTCCCGGGGACAGGGTTCTTTCAAAGAAAGCGCCGTATGTGTTAAGGAACAGTGTACCTGTACCGGTGATTTTTTGCAGGAACAGGCCTTCGCCTGAAATCATGGCTTTTAAGGAGCCTTTTGTAGAGAGTTCGAGGGTAGGGCTTCCTGCCAGGTATGCGCCGCTTTGGGCGTAGAGTGTATTACCCGACATCTCCATTTTCATGACGTCACCCAGGGTACCTGGAGCCAGGATCAGTTCGCCGTCGCCGGTTTCAGCCGTATACAAGGTAGCGAATAAGCCTTCGCCCCCTACTGCGGCTTTAAAGGTACCCATCAGGCCTTTGCCTGTGGTTTTGGCTTCCAGTTTAAGGGTGGGAGACATGGAGACCATGGCGCCGGCTTCGGCGCGGAATTGTTCTCCTTGCTTAAACGAAATCCGTACGATAGTAAACACCGGACCGTGTTCGATCTTGTATTCCATAGTTTTCCTCCTATTTTAGCCACTAAGACACCAGGGCACAAAGTATGAGCCCGAGTGTCTTGTGGGTAAGAGACAATTATAAAGAAAAGGAAAAATTTTTACAATTTTTTTCAGTTTTTTTCTGAAAAAAATCTATCATTGGCCATTTGGCAGAGCGCAGGGATCAGGGGGCAAGACTCAAAGCGTCTCACTTTCTCACCTTCTCAACATCTCAACTTCTTCTCTTCCTCTCTTCGTGTCCTTTGTGGCTATAAATTTTTCGCTGAAATTCATCTTGATAATTTTTTGTTTTTCAATTAAAATAGAGAATTATGAAAGATTTAACAGGCGAATGATCATGATCAGGGAGATTGAGATAAGCAAAAAAGAATTTCTGAAGCTGCCGGTAGAAAAAATCCGACGAATTGTTCATCAAAAAGGCAAACCCAAAGTTGGAATCTTCGTGGCTGACGGAAATCGTAGATTGGTGATGTGTAGAACCCGGCTCTCGTCTAACTCCGATGAATTTCACAACGAGTATGCTCGTTTTTTTGTCGATTCGTTCAAAGAATCACTGGACATATTTTTTGACCACGGCCTCGAAATCTTGTTTTTCCCATTGTTTGGTCCATCCTTATTGGCAAGGAAAAACAAATTCCAAAGTATCACCATTCCTGCAGTCTATCAAAAACTCTTCAAAAGCGATGAAGGATTTGAATTTTATAAAGAAAAAGGAATCCGTATTAAAGCCTACGGCGATCTTTCGCAACTGGAGAAGATCGACGTGAAACAGCTTAATATGGCTGAAGGTATTCAACAGATGATAAAAAAAACAGCTTCGCACGATAAACATACAATCTTTTTCGGTTTCATGTCGGAAAATACTCCCGGCCTGGAAATGCCCCAAAAGATTATCCAATTCTTCAGAGCCAATAACCGCCCACCTATACCTGAAGAGATGATTGAAAGCTATTATGGAGAGTATATTTCATCAGCGGATTTCATTATTTTCTCCGATAAACTATCCCTCCGTGCGCTCCCCCCTCTGATATCCACACAAAATGCCAGCATGTATTACTTTCCTGTTCCTGGATTTTTAGGACTAAACGAGCTTAATTACAGGAAAATTCTTTACGATTTGCTGTTTATTCAACCGCATAAATCGATTCCCGCGTATCCTGGAAATGATTCCAATTATATCAAATCACTATGCAGTTTTTACGAATTTCACCAGGATATTATAATTGGGACTGTCAAAAAAAGGGGCAATTTTTTGGTTCCCGATCTTGAAAGCAAAAACAAATGAGTACTTGTAATTTAAATTTGTCAGAATGTATAAAGTATGGTCACCGCACCGATCCGGGCAAATATAAAAACATAGGCAAAGAAAACATGTACCAAAAGGTACGTTATTTAATAGATGAAAACGATGAAGCCAGGGAGACGATCTACTTTATTGTCACCTACTTATTCCTGTGGCTGATTTTTTTCAAAATTCCCTTGAAATTGTCTTGATAATTTCTTGTTTTTGAATTAAAATTAAGTTTTAAGAAAAGTCCAATGAGCGAACAGAATGAAGAGAGAGAGGTTGAATTCGGCTGGGAGGAATTCCCGGATAGAGCGCAAAAGGATATATACAGATATGCCTTTAGAAGAGCAAACAGCAGATGAGTAAAGAAAAACGCGAATCCACACACCCCGAAGCAGACTTTAATCCCTATCACCCCTTCGAACTCAAATCGGGTGAATGGTTCTATAATGGATACAATGCCACCATCAAGCTGATAAAAAAAATATTCGATGATCATCCTGACAACAGGGCCATTCTCTTATATGGCAATCCGGGGACGGGGAAAACCAGTATATTAAAACAGATTGCCAATTCTAAGCCTCTACTTGGGGAGAACTATATTCCAATTTACCTGAACTTAAGAGAACTTGTCAACTTTAAAGGGGATAAATTATTATCTTATGTAGGTAAATATATCATCGATACGCTTGCTAAAAATGAATATGCCAACGCAATGGATTCTCATATCGAAGTCATTAGCCATATAAAAGACCTTGCTTTAGACTCCGTATTATTGAAAATCGATTCTTCTCTCGAGAGTAATGTACTGTTACTTCTACTCGACAACTTTGACATTTTATTGGAAAACTTAGGTGCCAAAACCATTTCTGCTTACATCAAATATCTTGAACTTTTTGAAAGAAGCTGGCGCCATTACGGGATCATACTGGCTGGAAGTAAATATAAAATTCGCTCTACGCAGTATATAATAATTGAAGAATTCCTGGACACTGCTTACAAAATCAACCTGGATGATTTTTTGGATGAAGATGCTGTCACCAAATTAATCGTCGAGCCTGCCAAAAACCACCTGGCATATGATAAGGAAGCGATTCACAAAATCACCTGGTATTCCGGTAAAAACCTGTATTATCAACAACTGATCTGTTATTTTATTGTATTATACTACTTCTACCAGGAAGAAAAAGACCGCTGCAGCGCTGAAGATGTGGATAATGCAATTGAACGTATATTGGTCGATCGCAACAAAGAGTTTAGTACAGTTTGGAATAAAAATTTGTCCCTTGAATTCAAGCTCATTGTTTCAGCCCTGGCAGACGAAAGTATAACCAAAAAGGAAAGCAACTTCTATATTCTCAGACACAATAAGATCCTCGGCGCCGTTTTCGGCGAAAGAATTTTCGAAATAATAGAAAAACTTCAATACCTCGGTTATATCAATAGAATATATGAAAGCCATTTCACCGAATTTCCCTTCAAAATTCCTCTGTATGGATACTGGATACAAAAGGAACACCCCTTTATAAAAACCGTAGTTGACAACATTGAAGCCCTTGCTGATAAAATCAATCTTAATATGCTCATTGAAGAAATTAATAAAACTCTTGTCGATAAATTGAAACTTTTCGATAAAGAAGCCATCTGGCAAACCGCAGAAAAATGGCATTCATTGAAAAGCAGCATCATACAAAAACGAAAAGCGCCAGCCAAAGACACCTTAGAAGGATTCCTTGAAAGCTTCGCCAACCTGCTAAAAATTGGCTCCAAACCCAAATGGCAGACTGTAGAAAACTATTTTAAACTGAATATAAAAAGCTTAAATATCGGTATTTTAGAGGAAGCATCCTGTTTCATCCAGGGGGGACCGGAAATCACCGAAGGTGATATTATTAATATCGAAAGTAGAGCGGCGGAATCTGCTGAAAAAACCAATACCCAATTAACCCTATTCTTCTGTTTCAAAAAATCGGATAGTGTTGAAGAACTTGTCAAAAAAACCTACTTAAATCTAATTGCCCTGGACGAAAAAGATCTTTTAATCATTCTATTCTCCAAAAAACCGGCAGAAACCTTAAGGAAAACCACTCTAAATAGACTTTCATTACAGTCAATCTCTCCTTACCAAACAGAGGGACCGGCAAGAGCGACTTTTTATGGCCGAAGTGATGTTATAAAAAGAATAATCGGCTCACCTACCAGTTTTTCCATCGTTGGCGCACGAAAAATCGGGAAATCTTCTCTGCTGCATAAAATCAAAGATAATCCACCCAAAAATTCAGAGTATATTTTTCTGAACCTGGAGTTAGAATTTCACGATGTAAAAGATGTAAGGAATTACACGAAATTCCTGAAAAGCCTGGAAGAAGAGATAAGGTTAAAGTTCAAAAAAAAAGTTGCCTTCAGAAAATTTCCCCTGGGGTGGGACATCGATAAATTACCGAAAGTCATCAAATCACTTCCCCGGAAAGGCAAAAAAATCATTTTTGTCTTTGATGAAATTGACGGACTACTGCAATTTGACAAAGCCCAGGGTTATAAGCTTATGCATATTTTTCGGGCCATGTCAGAGAAAAATTATTGTCAATTCATTTTTGCGGGATTCATGGAGTTGTACCATACAAAACACGATTATGAAAATCCCATGTATAATTTCTGCCAGGAAGAGATACTTCACCCATTGGAAAAAGCAGCGGCATTGGACCTGATTACAAAGCCGATGGAAAAAATTGGAGTTCGCTATAAAAACCCGGAAGTTAGAGATCCGATACTTGAATACACTGCCAGACACCCCAATCTTATACAATTTTTTTGCAAAAAATTGGTTGAAAAGGTCGACAAACACCCCCGGATAGAAGATAGAAGAACCATATTTGAAACCGATATATCAGAAGTGTTTGATACCGAGTACCAGGACTATATCATGAATGATGTATATATGTTTTTCTCGAAATTGAGCGATATTAATCGGTTGATCTTAATCTTGCTTATCGAGGAGCCGGAGAAAAAGTACTTCTCTCTCGATGAAATCCATACCTTACTGTCGGACTGCGGCATCAGGATGACTCTAAACGACGTCCATCGAAATTTAAAAGAACTTGTGGTGCGGTTTATTTTAATAGAGGAAGAGACAAAGTATCGCTTTGCTATACCTGTCTTTCCCTTTATACTTAGAAAGCGGACCGATAACTATTTTAAAGACAAGACAATCAATGAGATAAAAAAGGAGATAAAAGCCAATGCCTGAAATTGAAAATCCCTATAAATTCCGGGGACCACTGGACCCCATGAATAAGAAAATTCCCTGTGTCGATAAAAAAGACGATGTCGAACGGGTTATTCGAGGAATAAAAAATGGAGATTATTGGGCCATTGTAGGACCCAGGCAGATCGGTAAAACCACCTTTTTGAACCTGGTAAAAAAGGAAATCAGCGAAAACACCCATGATTATTATATCTATTTCGATTTTGACATGGTCCCCAAAAGCGAAAAGGAATTCTATCAATGGTTAATCGATCAATTCCTGGCAAATATCCCTCGTAGAATAAAAGGTGGAAGAATAAAATATAAAACCATAAAAAGCGAATCGCCGGAAATTAGCTTCTTCAATTTTCTCAAAAATTTCAGGCCCAAAGATGACAAAAAAAGAATCATTCTTATATTTGATGAAATCGACAAACATCCTTTTCTCACCAGCTTTCTTCTTCTCTGGCGCAAGGTTTACCATGAGCGTCCCGGGAAAGAAAGTGAAGTGGAAAAAAGACAATTATCCCGGTACGCCGTTATCACCTCCGGCGCAGTTGAAATAATCAAAGCAATTACCGGGCCCACCTCTCCTTTCAATGTTGCCCAGGATTTACATTTAAGAGACTTCTCCGAAGAAGAAAGTGAAGAGCTAATCCAAAAACCCTTGACGGAATTGAACATCAACCTTAAAGAAGAGGCAAAAAAAGAATTGCTGTCTCAAATTTCCGGGCATCCCCAGCTTCTGCAGCACGCATGCTACCTCCTGGTGGAAACTGCAAGGGAATCAAGTAAATCGGAAATAACCAAAAATGATGTGGATAATACGATAAAACGCCTGTACAAAGAAAATTCAAGCCTGAAGACATTGAAAAAGAATATAAAAGAGCATAATGAACTCAAAAAGTTATTGGAGAACATTTTAATCGAAAAAAACCAGATAAAATTCCATCCCAACATTGAGTTTGAATTACTGGGAGTCGGAGCCATTAAAGAAGACAGGGAAACGTCTTATTGCAAAATTAGAAATCCAATCTATGAAAAATTTATTATGGATATTCTCAACAACCCGGTAGAAGAACCTGACCTGAAAAGCAAAGAAAAACTAAAAGAAGAACACGAAAAAGAAGAAAAAAACGCACAAATATCAACCGTTTCAATTCAATCCCAGGCTGAAAGTCCCCCTGGGAAACGTAAAAAATTTGGCAAAATCTTAGTTTATATATTTGGCGGTTCAGCAATTGTTTTGATTGCATTATCCATATGGTTTCAAAATTCGGAATTGATGTTCGGGGGAGGCATTTCAGCAGCGTTGGCTCTCGGCCTTTTGACCGTCCTTCCAGGCGAAGAAAAAAGAAAAACATGAGAACGAAAATACAACAAAAAATAATCAAAAAAGCATACCAGGACGAATTTAGAAATATCAATACATCCTTAGAAAGCATAAAAAATACCATTGGCAGCTCCCAAAAAATCAAAATTGATACTCCCATAGAAATCAAGGTGGTTGAAAAAGAAACAGAGAAGAAAAAAAACTGGAAATTGATTCTAATCGGATGTCTTTCATTTATCATACTTACACTTGCTCCCTTTGGAGAAATTATTCTTAATTCACCAATAACTGAACCGATAAAGTCAAAATCAAATACTATCAAAGGTTTTATTAGCTATCCCCCCCGGGTATCCGTGGGCCACGAAGAAATGATCGAATTGATGTTGACCAATAATTCAAATTCAACCATTGAAGAGGTAAAATCCTTTGTTATCTACCCACAAGAAACGGCCGTTAAAATCACCTCAAATAACGGAAGCTCAATGACGAACTTCGAAAAAATGGAAGTTAACGAAACCAAATCAAAAGCGCTCAAGTTCCAATTGGAAAAAAAACCAACCGGTGAAGATGAAATAAAGATTACATTGGAAATAACATCTAAGACGCTCCCGGAGATTTTGGAAAAACCCTATCCAATTTCAATCCCCATTCACCCATGGCCCTGGATTAAATCCATTATTCTGCATCTCCTCAAACTTTTAGGAATCTATATCATCATCCCCATCGTCGTCTATATAAGGGAAAAGATTTTGCAATCACGCCTACCATAAAGAGAGGCAATAGACATATGAAAATTATACAAAAAGAAAATAAAATTTCAAATTGCCACAAAAAGACTTGCAAAAAAATATTTTTTAATGTTAAAATAGAAGCTCGAGAGAGAATTAACAGTTGGATAAGCATGATGAGAGAGGGTAAGATCAACAGGCACAGGGTGGTGAGCAATCAGGACACTAGGAGTATCGGCCGAATTTTCTTAACGGGGTCCCCTGAAAAGATAGAAAACAAATATTAAAGGGAGGGAAAATGGACTTGCAAAACAGAGGGAATCAATCGGGCAAGACGAAAAAAGAATCCATCAGTGGATTTCTTGAAATTTCCAACCCCTATCGACCTTATGACTTTGCATCGGCGAAATTACCTCATCATGAGTCCGTTATAAACGAGATCAAAGAAAAATTCGCAAACCAAGCCGAAAAGAGAGTTATCCTTCTTCAAGGCAGCCCATGTGCCGGTAAAACCACCATATTAAAACGCATCGAAGATACCCCCTCATTAATGGGTGAAAACTACCTTCCCGTTTACCTGGATTCTTCAAGATACATCAACCGCGATGCCAGTGACCTGATGTACTCCGTATCCAAAGATATCATCGATAAATTAAACAACCTGGGGTATTCGATCCCAATTCCCGTGGAAATAAAAAAACGGCAAATCGACCATACCACATTCGAATCCTTTATACTTCGGCTTGACATATATCTTGAAAGTGATAAAGTACTCTTATTGATGTTTGACGAATTCGACAGGCTGCTGGAAAATATAAGCACTCAAATCATTGCCGAGTATATCGAAGTGTCCCGGCATATCGAGAGAAGCTGGAACAATTACGGCCTTATACTTGCCGGGGACAAAAAATTACTCAACCTGACAAATTCACCCGTAATCAACGGGTTCCTTGAGAATGCCAAAAAGATCGATTTATTGGGAATCCATGAAGAAGACGCCATCGAGACGTTAATTAAAGCGCCGGTAAAACACCAACTAACTTACGACAAAGAAGCCATTGATAGAATTAAATGGTATTCCGGTGGAAATATATACTTTCAACAATTGATCTGTTATTACATTGTCAATTTCCTGAATAAAAAAATCAAGGCCGGCATTGCATCGGAAGATATGAAAAATGTGATTGAACAGGTCTTGATGTGCAACTGTAGGGGGGAAGATGTGGAACAGGTGGTTCAATTGATATTGGACGAAAAAATACCTGAATTTTCTTATGTCTGGGAAAAAAAGTTAACCATTGAAAGCAGGCTAATTGCCTCAGCACTTGCGGACAAAAACACAATCGAAAAAAGAGATTCCCAATATTTCCTGAAAGAAAACAAGCTGCTGGAAAGTATTTTTGGAAACAGGCTCTATAAAGAAATAGAGGAACTCCAGGACTTCGGTTATATAAATAGAATGCAGCGAAGATACTTCCGTGATTGTCCCTTTAAAATTCCATTGTATGGTAAATGGGTACAAAAAGAACATCCTTTCTTAAAAACTCTTATTGAACACATCGAAACAATCGCAGACAAAATCGATCTGGGAGTACTGGTAAAAAAACTCGAAGAAATGCCCGGTAACCGGTTAGTCCCCTTTGAAAAAGAAACTATCCTGGAAATCGCAAGAAAATGGTGTATTCTCTCCGATAGGATCATCAAACAACGAAACGTGGCAGATACCCGTCAAGTCATCGACTTTATCGAGAGCCTATCCAGGATTTCCGGATTGACCATTAAAGAAAAACCCCAGCCAAATAAAAACGACTTTATTATTGAGGTAACAAATCTGAAGATTGGTCCCCTGAAAAAAGCGCTCTGTTTTATCCAAAATAAACCTGAACTCAAATCCGATGATATTTTTAGCATAGAAAAAAAAGCCGGAGAATTTGCCCTCCAGGCCCAGACCAATTTAACCCTATTCTTCCATCTCAGGAAAAACGAATTGATCGAAGAACTGGTAAAGAAACCTTATTTAAGTTTGATCTCTATCGACGAAAATGACCTGAAAAAAATCATCCTGTCGGAAAACCCCAACGAATCTCTCAGAAGAATCATTTTAAGTAAACTCTCCTTAAATAAGATATCCCCCTTTGAAACCGCAGGCCCTACCACAACGATCTTCTACGGGCGAACCGATGCGATTAATCGCATTGTCAGTCTGACCAACAAAAGTTTTGCCGTTGTGGGTGCCCGGAAGATCGGTAAGACCTCTCTCTTGTTAAAATTAAAAGATAATTACCCGCCAAATACAGTTTACATCTTTATGAGCCTGGAGTCCATATTTCCCCATGAAAAAGAGGAGAAGACAGGGAAATATAATGCTTTCTATAAGAGAATGAGTTTCGGCAAGTCTCCCGAAAAATTGTTTGTTAAAACCTTCCTTTATGAATTGGAACGGATATTTCTGAAAAGGTCCCGGTTCCTGAGGTTCGGTTCTAACATAGATTTATTACCGAAAATCGTTCAAAAAATCTCCCAACATGGGCAGGAGAAGGGGAAAAAAATTGTATTTATCTTTGACGAAATCGACGGCCTCATCAGGTTCGACAAAAAAAATGGTTATAAAATGATGCGCACCTTTCGCACCATGTCCCAGAACTCCCTTTGCCAATTTGTTTTCGCCGGCTTCAAAGAATTATACTATTTTAAGCGAGATATCAATCATCCCCTGTATAATTTCTGCGAAGAGGTAAAACTTGAACCCCTGGATAAAGAGTCTGCATTGGACCTGATCACAAAACCCATGGCAAGCCTGGGCATACATTACCAGAATAAAGGCGACAGGGATATTATCATGGAAAACACCGGTTCTCATCCCAATTTACTACAATTTTACTGCCAAAAACTAATCGAAAAAATAGACAAACATCAGAAAGTAGAAGACCGGAGAACCATCTTCTACGAGGACATTAACCAACTGTTCGACGTCTCCTATGAGGACTATATCATGGATGATGTTTATATGTTCTCCTCGGATTTAAGCCAGATCGATAAATTAATCCTGATCCTCCTGGCAGAGGATTATCCCGAAGGAAACGAGGAGATATTTTCGATAAAGGATATAAAGCAAAAATTACACATCAATGACATCACCGTTGTCTCCACCGAAGAAATTCGCCGGATTTTAAAAAACCTGGTCATGAGATTCATTCTCCTGGATAAGGGCGAAGATCATTACAAGTTTGCTCTCCCGGTTTTCCCCAAAATACTAAATAAGAGAATCGATGATGACGTCAAACAAGAAATCATCATGGAGATAAATGCAAATGCCTGCTAATAATCCCTACAAATTCAACGGGCCGCTGGACCCTGAAAACGACAAACAGGTCTGCATCTCCAGGAAGGAAGATTTAGAAAGAGTGATCAGCGGAGTAATGAAAGGCGATTACTGGGCGATACTGGGCCCCAGGCAGATCGGGAAAACCACGTTCCTACGCCAGGTTAAAAACACCTTCAGGAACGCCCATTTTATTTACTTCAATTTTGAAGAAGCACCCACCGACAAAGATGATTTTTACCGGTGGATTAAAAATCGATTGGAAACTGAAATCCCCTCAGAACAAACAAAGTTCTCATTCAGATGGTGGGGAACTACCCCTGAATTTAAATTCTTCCAGTTCCTGGAAAAATTCGCCCCTGGAGCAGAGAAACGGATTGTCTTGATGTTCGATGATATCGGTGGAATATCTTTTGCCGGGGACTTCTTACGAAACTGGAGACGGGTTTACCATGAACGTAATCATAAAAAAGAACTCGACAGGTACAGGGTTATCATCACGGGGGCGGTCGATCTCATCGAACTGACCCAGGGGCCCACCTCCCCGTTCAATATCGCCAAAACCATTTTCATAAGAGACTTCTCAATGGAAGAAAGTAAAAAATTGATTGATGAACCCTTTAAAAAATTGAATATCCGGATTGACCCGGATGCGGAACAAAATTTGATATCTTATCTATCCGGGCATCCCCAACTGCTGCAGCACCTCTGCTACTTACTGGTGCAAAAAGGGGTTACCCCAAATCAAGCCATCACATGGAAGGAGGTAAAAAGCACAATCGAATTCTTAAAAGTAACCAATTCCATCCTGGCAATGTTGAAAGAAAACACGAAAAGTAATACCAGGCTGGCAAAATTAATTAGGGATATCCTGAACGGCCACAGTAAAAAATACTACCCTTATAAGGAATTCTATTTCCTGGGGGCCGGTGCCATTGTAAACCGCGATTCCCTTTGTTCGATACGGAACAAACTTTTTGAGGATGTTATCGGTGAAAACCTTGAAAAAAACAACAACCTGTCTCATCCGCAAAAAAGCGATTGACATTTATATCTGTTTTTGATTAAATAGGAGTATGAAAGAACCGATGATATTTAGTGAAGAAACAGCAAGGCGGCAAAGAAAAAGGGGTAAACGTATCCATGAACAAAAGGAGGAGTAATAAAAGTGCCTAAACCATCAACCCGGAACCCTTACATCTATACCGGGGCATTAGACCCTGTCAAAGACAAAATGGTTCTTATTCCACGGAGTGAACATTTGAACCGCGTGGTCAAAGGAATTCGAAACGGCTCTTATTGGGCCATTCTCGGACCCAGGTCCCTGGGAAAAACAACGTTCTTAAGACAAATTGCCAATAGATTAAGAAATACTTATTACCTTTATTTCAATTTCGAAATTTCCCCGGGATCAGTGGATGCTTTTTATGAATGGTTGATGGCTGAAATTACAGACAAAATACCGGCCGAACCGGTACAAATCCATAATAATAAAAGCAGTGATCCCAGGCACCGATTTTTGACTTTCCTGGAGAATTTCAAACCCCGCGAAGACAAAAAAATCGTGCTTCTTTTTGATGAAGTTGAAGGCATCTCTTTTGCCCCGGATTTCTTGAAAATATGGCGCAAAATTCATACCGAACGATTTCAAAAAAAAGAATTAAAAAAATATGCCGTGGTTATCGCCGGATCAGGCAATCTGTTGGCACTCACCACCAAACCAGGTTCCCCTTTTAACATTGCAGAAAAACTTTACATGAGGGATTTCTCCAGGGAGGAATCCGAACGGTTGATCGATAAACCCCTGGAAAAGTTGAACATTGCCATTGATCCAAACGCAAAAAAGAAATTGATCGATCAACTATCTGGGCACCCCCAGATGCTCCAGCATATTTGCTGCAACCTGGTGGATAAAGCCAGGAATGAAAACAGGGGTATCCGGGAAAACGATGTCGATGGGGAAATCGAGACACTGCTGGAAACCAATACCACACTCGACACATTAAGAGCGGATTGGAAAGGAAACAAGAAACTCCAGGACCTGGTCAGAGATATTTTCAAAGGGGCAAAGAAAAAATATTTTCTTTATAATGAATTCTCCATCACCGGTGCCGGCTCCATCGTTGAAAACGGTTCCTTTTGCAACATCAGGAATTCCGTGTACGAAACGTTTCTTAAAGCCATGGTGGACAGCCTGGAAAGCGACTCGTCAAGAATATCGGAAGAGACTCGCCAGCAACAAATAACAACGATTAAATCCGGGGACCTGGTGGTGGATAATTCATCAAAAAAATACAAAATCATCGAAACAATAGGAAAGGGGGGTATCGGCGTTCTTTATAAAGCGGAAGACCTGTCATTGGGACGAACCGTTGCCTTAAAAATGCTCAATACCAGCGTAATCGAGGATGAACAAATTCTCCAAAAATTCTGCGCCGAAGCCCGGAACACAGCATCCCTGGATCATCCCAACATTGTAAAAATATTCCATATCGGGCGGGTTAAAAACCAACATTTTATCAGCATGGAATTCATTGAAGGGGAAAATCTATTGAACAAAATAAATGCCTACCAGGAATTTACCTATGTCCACGCGTTATACATTNNGGACGATTATCCACGGCGATATAAAACCCCAGAACATTATGATTACAACAAATGGAGAGGTAAAAATCGTCGATTTTGGTATGTCGGTTATTCGAAACCGAGACGTAAGAGATGAAGTTGCCCCCCTCATAGGCTCAATCTATTACATAGCGCCCGAACAAATTAATGGGGAGGAGTTGGACCCCAGGACCGACATATACTCCATGGGCGTTACCTTGTTTCACCTGATTGCCAGGACCGTGCCCTTTACAGGAAATAACATTTTGAGCCAGCATTTGTGGGACCCGGTACCAATCCAAAAATTCGGCAGAGATGTCCCGGATGAGATTATCAAAGTAATTGAAAAATGTATGGCAAAGGACAGGGAACACCGTTTCCAGACGGCTCAAGAAATCATCGACAGGATCGAAAAAATCGAACTCCAACTGTTGGGAAGAAATACAACAAAACAGGATATCTATGATATCACACCCATTATGGGTGTGAGTAATATGGATACTATTTTGGTACCGGAGCAAATTGCAAAAGAAGAGGATTACTGATGACCGCAGGAATGAAAAAAAACAAATCGAACCTGGAAACCAGGCGAATCAATTTAATCAAAGAGATCGGCGATATTTCGCACATCCCGGAAATACAGGAGTACTTCACAGAGGCGCTGAAAAAAGCCAAAAAGAAATTCCAGGACAAAATCAGCGATCCTCGATATCAACGAAAGAACAGTGAAGAGGGGGAAACAAAATGATGAATAAGTTGAAAAATTGTTATTTTTATATTATATTAATACTTAGTGTTAATTTGAACAGGTGGGAGGTGGGGAAATGATGGGAAAATGGAATAAGCGTCAGATTGACATAATTCATTCCATTGTTTCATCAAATACTTTTACCGATTACGCTTTAATAACTTGCAGCCTAAAACAAAAAAAGGAGGTGAAAATTGAATGAAACAAAAAGCAGCGACTTGAAACGTAAGTCAAGATTACACTGTCGATCAACAATGAATGAAAAAAGTGGTGTTGTCGTGATGAGTGATCACCCAACTTAGTTCCTGGAATTGGTGAAAACATGGATGTTCTATAAGGAGGTATAATGAGATGACCAATTCAGATTCAGATGACAGGGAGGTCGACTCAACCGATAATCAAAACGAAAAAGGAAAAAAGGAAATAAGAATACACGGTGATACCAATCGGATCAATATTGTCCAGCAAATTGAGTTACTGTCGGAAATTCCTGAAATTAAGGATTACTTTTCACGGGCATTATTGGAAGCCAGGTATATCTTCAAGGATAAAATCGAAGAGTACCATAATGTGAAGAACAATATTAAACGCGAGGTTTCAAGGGAAAAACCCGGTGAGGTGAAAGAAGAAGAGATTCCCGATCTTCCCCAGCCCCTGGCAAAAAGTAAGACCTATTTCTTCGAATTAACGCGGCTTGAACACCCTGAAAAGGGTTTCCAATGGGAATTGGGAAAGTTCAAACTCCAGGCCAATGAAAAAACCGTAAACATGATTTTTAGCGATTTTATCAGTGAGGTGGATGAATACGAAATAGCCCCCCATCGAATCCAGGAGAATACCGTGTACTCTCCCCCACTGGATAAATGGTTCCAGATAAAATTCACCAAAAGCAGCCACACCCGTGTAGTAGGATTTGTAAAAGAGGTAGATAAAGAGGATAAAAAAGCAAAAAAAACAAAGGTGGAAATGAAAGATTTTGTTGTAAAGAGAAATCGACATATGCTTAAATTAGCGACAGTAATGAAAACCGTGGGAATCGAAGAACTCAAGGAGTTTATAGAAAATAATCCAGGCTTCACGGAAGACATGTTATTTAGCCTTCGTATAAAAAGATTGGCTGATCTCCCTAACTAAAACAAAAAATCAAAAACCTTACAACTTAGTAGATATAAGGGCAGCATCGCTTTTAAGGGTTGAGATGTAATCACTAATTTCTCTGCTCACAAAAACATCATTACTGAGATAAAGAATCGAAGCATTCTCCTGCTTTAATTGTTTCAATTTCTCGGCAAGTTTTCCCATAAAATCAGAGTGCATCCCTTTATTAAGATTATCGATCAGGTAAACACCGCTTTTCTTAAAACACGCAGCCTCCAATACCAGTTGGCCTCTTTCCGTATCCCTATGTTCATCCCTCAACTCACCAAAACTTTTTTTACCAATTTCATTTAATCTTAATCTAACCCTAATACTTTCCAACTGTTCTTCAGGGATTTCAAACACTCCCACAGCAAATGACAAAAAATGCCCTGCCTTGATGTCACCCGGCATATCATCGGGGTGACAGATGTAAACAAAATCAAGACCTTTATTTTCCGGTACGATGTCCTTTTTTCCCTCCAGCAAAACATAGCCATTAAATTCTTTATTTTGCCCGGACAAGACATTATAAAGGTGCTGACGGATGGTTTCACTCCTAGAAAGCACCGCATTGGTTTTTCCTTGTTCCACATCGATCGCCAGGTCACTAAGGCCTCGAATAACCTCTTTCGGCACAGAGAATAAGGATTTCTGATATATTGCATATGACCATTTTAACACAAGGCCAATCCACAAAAGAGTCATAAATAAACCTAACCAGAAATTCCAGGGAAATAAGCTTTTTCCTTTATATAAATTCTCCTCATTTTTAACAAACGATTCTACAGGTTCTCCTTCTCTCCAGGAGTATTTTTTTTTCACATAAAATTTCATGTACTCGTCTTTGATTTCCCTTGCATATCGATGAAAATCGATAACACTCTCATACCCCCTGCTGCTGATCTCATTATTGACAGATAAATAGAATGCTGATGGAAAAAGGGCGGAAAGAAACTGGAAATTATTCAACCTGGCCCTCATTTCCTTTTCTAATTTTTTTTCAAAGCTTTGAATTGTTTTGAATTCCTTTTCCAGGTATTCTTCAGATAACCTCTTTTTTACAGCTTCTACATCTTCTTTTTTTGGTTCTGGTTCTAATTTTCTTTTTTCTTCATTTACCTTTCTCTCAAAATCCATTAAAATTTTAACTTTTCTCTGTTCTGATTGATAGTTAGAAGTTATCCTAAAATTAGCGTCAACCTCAATTACCCGATTAATAAGTGCGGGGATAAAATAGACAGAACCGATCCAGATAAGAATAATAAAAAACCTCGCCATTGTACCGGATTTTAAACTTCCTGTAATAGTTCCGATAGAAACAAAGAATATCATCATCAACAGCATCATAAGCAGAAATACAAATATAAAATTGAACTCCCTGGCTGTAAATTCTATACCGTGGGCAATCACCGCAGCAACTGCTACAGCAGTTACTATAACAATAAAAAGGCTCAGTAGGATAATCCTTGATACCAATAAGTATGGAAAAACCTTTCGATAGCCAAATAGACTGGCAAGAAATTTCAAATATTCTCTATGGCGAAAGCCGTCATACCCAAAATAAAGAGCTGTTAGGCTTCCCAGCAGTAAAATAACGCCGGAGAAGTCCCACAATCTACCGATTTTCTGAGCAAATACCTCTTTCCCTTTAAAGGAGTTGTGGATATTCAAGCGTTCTCCCACATCCACATGGGCTGTCAACTCTGTAAAAAGGTTTGTGTTGTTAAAGAACGCACACAACGGCGAGGGTATGAAATATAAATATATTCCATACCCGCCGTATTGTGTGTAATTTTCCCATTGTTTGGCCTTTTTCTTTTCTATTTCCTGGAATTCTTCTTTACTCTCTAATATGTCTTTATATTGGCTGGCGCCCGTGCACACGAGGGTCATGCAAAGTGCAAAGAACAAAATCAATAATGCTAAATTCCTCCGCGTCAAAGATCTTTTGAATTCAAAAAATAGAAAAAATTTAAAGGCCATTCGCCATTCTTTCTCCTCCGTTTCTCCGTTACTTAATCTCCTGGGCCACCCTGGCCGCATATTCACCAAAAAGCATTGAATGAGCATACCCCTGGTTCAAATCATGTAAATCTGAAATTTGAGGAAACTCTCCTGTTTCAATCACACCCTTTATGGCATAAGCCTTACCTAATATACCTTGGGTATGCGTGAGAATTTCTCCGTACATTTCCCGAACCTTACCTTTACCCAGGAAAAATTGGACTTCTTCCAGGATGGATGGATTCAAGTTGTCTTTTTTCTGGAACAGATCATAATTGAAATTCAACAGTTGGTCAATCACAATCGGATTATAAGGTGTCACATCGGCTTGCTGCTTCAACAGGGTATAGGTCTCATTGGCGTATTCCAGGTTTTCAATAGAATTGGTTAGAATTTGGTACATTTCATTGAGGTCGAATCCTTCCACTTCTGCCATTTCAATCTTGTTCAAGAAGAGTAAGAAAGCGGAATACGATTTCAAGAAGTAGCCAGCTCCTTCAATGACATACATCCTGAGGGGCTTCTCCTCCGGGGCAACGCTTTCCTGACCTCCGGATTGAGAAAAAACTCTTTCCGTGTCATTATGCCAGATGGCCCCGGATAGATTTGCATTCAGCAGTATTATAACCGCTGCCCCTAAAAACACTTTCCAAACCGCGTTTTTTCTGAAAAGTCTCATAGTTAAAACCTCTCCATTTAATTTTATTTTTTGTTGTTTTTTTGGCACTTTAATGATAATGTAACATAAAACCGGGTTGATGGGCTGAAAATCAGCGCTGCATCTAAAAAATGTCCTCCTCCTCACATTCACGTTTCGTCCTCTTCTCCTCTCAATTTTCTTATAAAAAAAATATGGGATATTTTAACATGAAATTCAACACAATTGCAAGAAAAAAAATTTTTTTTTTAAGCAATTTCGATTTTAGCCGCGAAGAACGCGAAGGGACGCGAGGAAAAGAGGAAGCGAAGAAGAGCAGAAGTGAGGAAGTGAAGAAGAGAGGAAGAAAAAGGGGTGCCTTCGTGGTAGAAAACAGGTTAAATGTTTTGGGAATCTGTGAAATTACCCGGAAGGTTCGGACAATTTCCCGGAAGCCCTGGACAATTACCCTGGAAGTCTGGACAATTTCCCGGAAGCCCCGGACAATTTCCCGGAGGGTTCGTGAAATTACCCGAAAGGTTCGGACAATTTCCCGAGAAGTCCGTGAAATTACCCAGAAGCTCCGGACAATTTCCCGGGAACCCCGGACAATTTCCCGGAAGGTTCGTGAAATTACCCGAGGACTCCGGACAATTTCCCGGAAACTCCGTGCAAATGCCTTTCGTGGATAATATTTCAATAACTATTGCTAAAGTAAAATTCATTCTTTTTCATTTTTACACCGCCCTACCACGCCATTTCCACCGCTTCCTGACACCATTTCCACCACTCCCCCATACCATTTCCACCGCTTGATCACACCATTTCCACTGCTGAACAATACGTTCCTACTGCTAGACAAGGAAGGAATTCCCGGTCTGCACCTTTTCATTTCCAATCAAATCTTGCTCCCAACGGCCAAAGAGGGACTCTCTCTACATAATTAAATAATGGTCATTGGTCATTGGTCAAACCGCAGGGAGCAGGGAGCAGGGAGCAGGGAGCACAGGATTCTTTTTTTGTAATTTCAATCATTGTAAATTGGAATTTATTTGTGATTTGGAATTTGTAATTTGTGATTTTCATCTTTCACCTTCTCAACATCCCAACTTCTCAACTTCTCAACTTCTCAACTTCTTCTCTTCCTCGTTTCTCCGTTTCTTCCCTTCTTCTTTTTTTGCCAACTGTTTTCCTTCTGCCCACTGCCAACTATCTTTTCCTTGCCAACTGCCAACTGCCTACTGCCAACTTTCTTTCTGCCTTCGCCGGCTTAAATTAAAAAAGCCTCTTGAATTTGATAAAAAAAAATGGCATAATCTAGCCTGAAAATAAAAGGAGAAAAATGGCTGAATTTCATGAGATTCGGATACCAGGATGTAAAATATTAAGCGAATTGGGTAGTGGAGGGATGGCAATAGTCTACCTGGGCATCCAGGAAAAATTAGACCGAAAAGTTGCTATTAAAGTCCTGGAGCCGTCCTTGTTGAAAAGTAAGGAAACGGCTGCCCGTTTTGATAGGGAAGCCAGGACCGCGGCCATGCTCTCCCATTCCAATATCGTTCAAATCTTTGATACCGGCAATGTGGGTAAATATCACTACATTGTCATGGAATACCTGGAAGAATCGTTAAAAGACCGGATGAAGCTCTCTCCGCAAGGTAAAATGCACCCGCCAATGGCACTGGACATTGTGGAAGCCATCATGAAAGCATTGGATTACGCCCATTTCAGGGGAGTTTTTCATCGAGATATCAAACCCGATAACATCATGTTCAAGCAGGACAGTACCCCGGTCCTGGTTGACTTTGGTATTTCCCACGTACTTGACACCTCGGAACGAGTCACCAAAGAAGGTGTTAGCCTGGGCACCTCTCATTATATGAGCCCGGAGCAGTGCAAAACTTTATTAGACATAGATGGCAGAAGCGACATCTATTCATTGGGAGTGATTTTTTATGAGATGCTCACAGGTGAAAAACCCTACGAAGCAGAAACCCAATTCTCTTTATTCCTGAAGCACATCAACGACCCGGTACCCCAACTTCCACCGGAATTAAGCCGCTACCAGCCATTGATCGACAGTATGATGGCCAAAGAGAGAGATAAACGTATTTCCAGTGGAGCACAGTTTGTACAATTACTTGACAGAATTCTAACCGGTGACATTCTTCCTCAGGCGCAACCGAAAGAATCGCCTTTTCCCCCCGGGGAAGCCCCATCTCTTTCACAAACTATGAAATCGCCCCCCCCTGGACAAGAGAAGGAAACAACCGTTGTAACATATAAAAAACTGGCAAAACCTGAAGAGCCATTTATCAACAAATTCTTTAATAAGGTGGATAAAAAGCTGCGGGCATTCAATGAAAACAAGCTGAAGCCGTTCTTAGTGAAAATAAGACCAAAGTTGATTTCACTCAAGCAATTTTTGAAAAAAAAGTTAGATTCATTCAAGGCCTACCCACTTAAGAAAAAATTGGTAATTGGAGCTTCTACCGTGGTTATCCTGGTGGTGTTATTGATAATAATCAGCAGCCCGGGTCCCAGGGGGCCTATGACCAGATTGGAACCGATTTTGAATGTGCCGGTTTCTTCTATCTCTATAGAAAGCTTACAAAACCCGGACCCGCAATCCGTGATGGACGTTAGCTTTGCCCGTGACCTTTGCGATATTTACATCTATAAAGGGGATATAGAAAGTCTTAAAAAAGCAGAGATATTAATCGATAAAATGAAAAGGAGAGAACTTACCCCGGAAGACCGAAAATTGGTAAAAAAAGCCGCTAAATATATAGATGACATAAAATTTAATTTCTAATGTTGCCTCCGGCAGCCAGGGGGACTCTTTTCGAGAAAACCGCCCCCCTGGACCCCCGCAAAAGCTTTTCATACACGGTCAGTCATATTGCTTCGTCCAAGCATTGTGCCACATTCAGTCCAATAAATCCCCTCTTGAGAGGGGTGCCCCCAAGGGGCGGGGTGTGTCATCTTCGTGTCCCTTCGTGTCCCTTCGTGGCTAACGTCTTCTTCGCGTTTCTTCGCGTGCCTTCGCGGCTAATATTTTTTCTCGGTATTCGTCTTGATAATTCTTTTGTTTTCAATTAAAATAGAATACTGGCAGAAGAAAGGAAAATGAACGACAGGGAAAAAATTAATTCGACGGGAGGCGGGTTTATTGAAAACCACAACCCTTATCGCCCTTTTAACCTGGCTTCCGGTCATTGGTCTTACCAGGACGATATGATCAAACAAATCAGGGGAATCTTTGAAACTTACCCATCAAATAAAGTCGTTATTCTCCAGGGCAACCCCGGCTCAGGGAAAACAAGTATATTGAAGCGAATCGAAGATAACCCGGAGTTACTGGGTGAAAATTGTTTTCCAATCTACCTGGATGCCTCGAGATACATAAACCTTGGAGCAGAGGACCTGTTATATACCCTATCGAAAGATATAATCAATAAATTAAATAAACGGGGGTACGAAATCGCAACACCTGTTGATATTAAAAAGCGGCGCATAAGAAGCAGTACCTTTGAATCGCTTTTATTGTTATTTGATTCTCATATTCGTCACAATGATCTCATGGTTTTGATACTGGACNNATCTCATGGTTTTGATACTAGACGAATTTGACAAACTGCTGGAAAATATAGATTTAATGTTTATTTCTGACTATATTCGCCTCTCCAGGTACATTGAAAAAGATTGGGACAGTTATGGTCTCATTCTTGCCGGCGACCAGAGACTGGTTAATCTCACAAACAATGAAACAATAAACCAATTTCTTAATATGGCATACCCTGTCAACATAGAAGAAAAATTAGACGAGAAAGCCATCGAGAGGTTGATTAAAGAACCGGCAAAACATCGATTGACCTACGATGAGCAAGCAATCAAAAAAATCATCTGGTATTCCGGCAAGAATTTATACTTTCAACAATTGCTTTGTTATCACATTTTCGAATTCCTCAACAAGGAAAAAAAGAATCTTTGCCGGGTAGAAGATGTTGAACAAGCAGTGCAAAAAGTCCTGAAAAAAGATCCTAAGGAGTTTGATCATGCCTGGGGGAAAAAATTATCTGCTGAAGAGCGGGTAATTGCATCGGCTCTTGCTGATGAAAGCATAACGGAAAAAAAAGAAAGCGGTTACTTAATTAAAGAGAACAACCTGCTGGACAATATATTTGGAGATAAGCTGGATGAAGAGATCAAAAAACTCCAGGATTTCGGATATTTAAATGAAATGCAGCGCTGCCATTTCTCCCAATACCCATTTAAAATCCCCTTGTATGGAAAATGGATCCAAAAAAAACACCCCTTTATCAAAAGCGTTATCGAAGATATAGACACTTTAGCGGAAAAAACCGATTTAAGCACCCTGCTCAAAGCGATTGAAGAAACGCCTAAAAGACAACTGGGACCTTATGATAAGAGCAAAATACTGGATATTGGCCGGCAGTGGTGTGAATTAGCGGCCGCCGTCAAAAAAGAAAAAAAAGGGGCTGACACGCTTCAAATAAAGAGTTTTCTTGTCAGCCTTTCCAGTATTTTGGGCCTCGTTGTTTTCGAAAAATCCCGGGAAAACCCCAATTGTTTTTTTATCGATATAAAAAATCTCGACATCGGTAGTTTAGAGGAAGCTGTTTGCTTTATACAGGATAGACCCGAACTCAACAAAAATGATATGCTTAACATTGAGAATAGAGCAGCGTCATTCGCACAGGAAGACCAGAAACAATTAACCCTCTTCTTTCATTTCCAGGAATCCCCTATGGTCAAAGAGCTGGTAAAAAAAACCTACCTGAGTTTAATCCCCATCGATGAAAATGACCTCAAAAGGACGATACTGGCAAATACGCCTGGAGACACTTTTAAGAATATCATTATAAGCCGTCTTTCTTTAAGTAAAGTATCCCCATACACAACAGAAGGTCCTACAAAAGCAATCTTCTATGGACGAAGTGACATTATCAATCGAATCTACAGCTCCTCCAACAAAAGTTATGCCATTGTCGGAGCCCGGAGGATTGGAAAAACTTCCCTATTGTATAAAATAAAAGATAATCCACCCCCCAATACTGTTTATGTCTTTATCAGCCTCGAGGTGGAATTCCTTGACAAAAAAGTGAAGAATTACAATGCATTTCTTAAAAGCCTGGAGATGGAACTTGAAAGAATCTTCAATGAAAAAATTGAATTAGGAAGATTCCCTTTTGGAAAAAGTCCGGGCAAATTACCGGGAATCATACGGCAGCTCCCCTTAAAAGGGAAAAAACTTGTTTTTCTCTTCGATGAAATCGACGGCCTGATCGAATTTGACAGGAAAAACAACTATAGACTACTTCACATTTTTCGCACCCTCTCTCAAGAAAATTATTGTCAATTTGTCTTTACAGGTTTCAAGGAATTGTACCATCGCAAGCGGGATATAGAAAATCCCCTGTACAACTTTTGCGATGAGATAAGACTCGCTCCATTAGATAAAGAAGCATCCATGGAACTGATTACCACACCAATGCAAAGCATCGGTGTTCATTACTGGAACCTGCTGGATAGAGACCTCATCCTGGAATACACCGGCTGCCATCCCAACCTCATGCAATTTTATTGCCAGCAGTTAATTGAAAAAATTGAATGCCATAAGAATGTTGAAGAGCGTCGAACAATATTTTTTGAAGATATTGTAGAAATATTCGACAGCACCTATGAGGAATATATCATGGATGACATATATATGTTTAATTCCGATCTCACCGATATTAATCGGTTGATCCTGGTCCTATTGGCGGAAGAGCACACCAGCGAAAAGGACAACGTATTTTCAATCGATCAAATCCGCGATATGCTAAACAGCCAGCACACGCCAATATCCATCGATGATTTGCATCGAAATCTGAAAAACCTGGTGATGCGTTTTATTTTCGTGGATAAAGGAAGAGACAGGTATGGATTTGCTCTTCCCATTTTCCCGGAAATTCTAAAAAAGAGAGTGGACGAGCATTATAAATATAAACTTATCAAGGAGATAAAATAAAATGCCTCAAAATCCAAATCCCTACAAATTTGACGGACCATTGAACCTTGAGGATGAGGAAGATAAACTTGTTTGTATTCCAAGAACAAAGATTGTCGATAAAATCGTCCAGAAAATAAAACGAGGCGCATACTGGGCAATCATGGGCTCCAGGCAAATCGGAAAAACCACCCTCCTGCGACTGGTACAAAACAAATACCCCGATCCATATTACATTTATTTCGATTTTGGAATCAGCCAACCAGGTAAAGAAGATTTTTATCGATGGCTTATCGATGAATTTCTCTCTCAACTCCCCACTGAACTCCAAAACCTGCCGGAAGATAATGGAAAGAATTTAATACCGGAATTAAAATTCAGGAATTTCCTGGAAAAATTTGCACTCCCGGAAAACAAAAAAATTATTTTCCTATTCGATGAAATTGACGGTCTTCCCCTTCTTGGCGACTTCCTGCGTGTCTGGAGAAAAATCTATACAGAAAAACCTTATAAAAAGGGACTAAAGAAATATTCGGTCATTTTAACGGGATCAGTCGATTTAATCGTTCAGACCATCGGTCCAAACTCACCGTTTAATATTGCCCAAAAATATAATATAGAAGATTTTTCAGAAGAAGAAAGCAAACAATTAATCGAAACACCATTTAAAAAATTAGATATTACAATTGAAGACGAAGCAAAGGGGCATTTGATTTCTCAAACCTCCGGTCATCCCCAACTGCTTCAACACCTTTGCCATATCCTGGTTGAGAAGCAAAAGAAGAACATAACAAAGGATGACATAGAGTTTGCCATCAACGAGTTGTTCAAAACCAAGTCTACCCTGGATACTCTGCATCAAAACATGAATACAAATACCGAACTCGCGGACCTGATCAGGCAAATTTTAAAAGGGAAAAAGATTACCTATTATCCATACAAACAATTCTCTTCCTTTGGCGTCGGTGCAATTAAATCCGATGAGAACAACTTCTGTGAAATAAGAAATGAAATATATAAAAAGTATCTAAACGAAATGCTGACACCCAAAAAGGAGGAAGAGAAAAAAAAGGAAGTGGAAGAAAAATCCCAGGAGGAGGAAGAAAAAGAGAAGAAAATAGAAGAGAAACCCCAAAAAGTATCTGTTTCAATAATACCGTCACCAGAAAAAATCGAAAATTATGCCAGACTATCCACCGCCCTGGGCATTATAATCGGATTCTTCTCGGTAATGTTTAGATTTTCACCCGGGATTTATGGCGCTGCTTCCCTGGCAGCACTGGGCCTCTTACTCTTCTTATTCTCAGGAAAGAAAAAATGAACAACAAGGTATCCTTCAATCAACCCGAAAGCGTAAAAGTAATGAGTGAGACTCCCTTAAAAGTCGAATTGATAGAAAGAGAAAAAGAACCCATAAAAATATTTGGTATTATAAGCATAAAATGGATATACATCATATTGGCGGTTTTTGTCCTGGTCACTTTATTAGCATGGATACGGTTCGAAGAACCCAGGGAAAAAGAACCTTATAGTTCTAAACCTCAATTTGTTGACTATTCCATCTGTTATCCTACCTATATCGCTTCAAATGACAAAGGGACCATTGAACTGACGTTATTAAACAAATCGACAAAACCATTCAACGAAGTAAAATTGTCTTTCATTTACAATAAAGAGGAAATCCCAATCATCATAAATTCAAAGGAAGGAAGTACAATAACCGATTTCGGCACCATAAGCATTGGAGAAGCCAAAACCAAAAAGATAGAATTCCAATTAAATCCTTCCTTCAACAAAAATGAAATAACCTTTACCTTAGAAATAACCGCTCCGGAAATAATATCCCAGAATATGATCCCAATAAAAAAAAAATGCACGATAATCGTACCTCCTGACATCTTCCGACGTATTTTGAAAGGTTTATTTGGAATATTTACTGTACTGATAAACTCATTAGTCGTTATCACCATTTCGGAAATAGTAATAAACATCATAAAAAAACCACAAGCAGGAGGTAAATCATAACATGTTTTTATACCTACCCAGGAAACTGAATTCAAATCGATGATTTGTTCAAAAAAACCTTCATATGGAAAAATTTTAAGAATTATGGGCTCCGTTGTCGATGTGGTTTTCTCTCTCCCTTGAAAGGCTCATAAATATTTAATAATTCTCCCCCATCGATAGGGGCCGTTAATTCTGTAAAGAGATCGGTATTATTGAAGAATATAACCAATAGCGAGGGTATAAAATATAAGTATATTCCATACCCACTGTACTGCTCATAGAAAAAGTTAAGAAAACAAAAAAAGAAAAAAGTGGCAGGCAAAATTCCGAGTGAGAAAAAAAGGGAAAAAAGAACCCGGCAAAAAGGAAAACTGATGGCACCGAATCCTTACTGCTTCACGTGACGAAACCGCGAAAATGTGGGACCTAGATGGAAAGCTCCTGCCATAATTAAAACATAATTCAGTCGTAGTCTCGGTTGTATTTCTACCCGATGGCAGCCGGATACTTACCGCTTCACGGGATTGCACCGCAAAAAAAGGTTATAGGCAAGAATTATTGAGAAAGGCTTAAAGAAAAAGGTGACAGGAAAGAATGGCACCGTAAAGTGGGTTGAATTGCAAAATCGATGTAAAAAACTTGAATATTGGAACACTGGACGAAGCATTTTGTTTTATCCAGAACAGACTATAACTGGCTGAAGACGATATGAAAGAGTTACCAAGCAAAAATTTACCATAATCTGATTACAGAACCGGTAATACACCAACTGAATTACGTTGATGAAGCCATTGGAAAAATCATATGGTATTCCGGAAAAAATTTATATTTTCAACAACTAATCTGCTGCCACCTGGTAAATCAACTGGATCAGAAAAATAGAAAGCCAGTTCCAATAGGGGAAGAAAGGAAATTGAAAAAAGAAAAAAAGCGTCAGGCAAAAAAACTTCCTTGTTTATTTTTTCGGTATACCTGCTATTCCTGCTTTCTTAAATGCTGTTTTAAACTTAACCATTGTATGCTTTAAACTTATCCATGGTTAAAAAAAGGTGCCAGGTATGAATGATATGTTTTACTCCATTTGCAGGAAAGCATCAAAGCCGTAAAATAACGCCGGGAAGACTCCCAAAATGAAGAAAATACTGGAGAAATCCAGCAATTCCCCAGGCTTCTTCTCAAAAATCTTCTTCCCTTTAAACAAGCCATATATGTTTAGATTTTCTCCCAAATCGAAGTTGCACGTCAATTCGATAATGGAAAAAGATGCCAGGCAAAATTTAATTAGATGTAAAAGAACAGGAAGTTATTTGGCCGATAGACTCAATAGCCTCATGTTAAGCGTGTTCATCTTGAACAAGTAAAGTAGTTAAAAAAATTTTTTTATGTATTGACATCTATGTCCTTTTTTGGTACAGTCTTGTCATATTTTATTTGGTTCCCCGGGAACCAAACAATGAGGAAGGAGATTAAAATGAGCGTCAAAAAATCGAATCATCCGGAAAAAGAACCTAAGGGCAAAACAGTGGGTGACGATACGGCAGGATTAAGAATGGTTAGAGAAATCGAAAAATTGGCACAAATACCCGAAATTGAAGACTTTTTTTCAGAGGTCCTAACGGAAGTAAAGAAAAGATTCCCAAACAAAATCAAGCATCTTCGAAAACTGAAAGCCAATTTAGAAGCAAAAAAAGAGGATGTGATTTCTGGATATTCAAATGATCTCTCAAAAAGTAAAACCTACTTTTTCCAATTAAGTCGAGTCAAAGACCCGAATCGCGAATTCGGGCACAAATGGGAGTTGGAGAAAATAAAATTCAAAGACGAGAAGGATATTTTAAACATAATCCTTTCCAACTTCTTAGAAAAAATAGGTCACTATGAAACAGACCCCAATCAAATCCAGACTGAAATTGTTGATTTATCCGACCTGGGGAGATCGTTTCAAATTAGTTTTACCAAAAGCAGTGATACACGTGTGGTTGGTTTTATTAAAGAAATCCAAAAAAATGAAAATATTGAAGAAAACGTTGTTGTACAAAATAATCGCTATATGGTAAAAGGCAAACCTAAATCTCTTCAACTGGAGGCGGAAAAAATTCAGTCCAGTCTTTTCCATTTAATAGAAGAAAATCCTGAATTCACAAAGTACCTGCTCTTCTACTTTCTTATGACACAGAAATAAACCGTTTCTTCTAAAATTTCCTGATTTTTTGCAGCTTAATATTGCAGTATCTTTCCATATCAAAGCTTTTTGAAATCTGTGAGAGTGCAAAGAAGAAACCGCCATCATACCTTTCCGGCCATCCCCTGATACTCCAGCAACCTACTGCAACCTGGAAAAAAGTTATCAGGAAAAAATTTACCAGGATCTGATTACAGAACCGGTAATACACCAACTGAATTACGATGATGAAGCCATTGAGAAAATCATGTAATTCCAACCTTTAATAGTAATGGTATTCCACACATTTAAATATCCAGTAAATTGGTTACATGAAAAATTGTATCTCAAAATCCAATAATTAAAGTACCCACTGAACATTGAAAATAAGATTGGAGTCGGCGGTTTCCCGCCGCCTCCATATTGATTTTTCGCTTTTAG
>JABAOH010013957.1_pt1 | contig 29538 bp, 19 predicted proteins | sample 7062181 | NCBI WGS metagenome assembly JABAOH01 (sample SAMN14538630, study PRJNA623070) | marine sediment metagenome | biome: marine biome [ENVO:00000428]; feature: marine pelagic biome [ENVO:01000023]; material: deep marine sediment [ENVO:00002113]; isolation source: pool of 5 deep marine...
AGGTCCCGTGCCAGGTACACGGTGGCCATACCACCAGCACCCAGCTCACGCTCAATGGCGTAGCTGTCGGCGAGGGCGGTCTTGAGTTGGTCCGGCTGATCCGTCAGGGGACGTGGCTCCAGCTTGCCTCAGAGGCTACAAGAATACGCCCTATCGAGGACTTCGGCTAGGGCCTGAGTAGAGCCCGTGACAAACACGATCCAAGCCATCAGCGTTCGGCCCTCAGCCGTCCCCTGTCGCTCCCCCAGGAATCAGCGAACCCTGACCACAAACCACAGACCACAGTCCACTCACTTCGACGTCAGCACCTCTACCTGGATCAGCGACGCATGCTCCCGTGAGCGGTACACCCGCTGTGTCGCCTTGATGAATTCGTGTTCGGTGGCGTCCCGGTAGATGTTCTCCACGTAGCGGTGTGGGTTTCGGTCTACCAGGGGGAACCAGGTGCTCTGGATCTGAACCATGATCTGGTGGCCCTGCTGGAACGTGTGGAGCACGTCCTGGAGTGGGAGAATCACCTTCGTCGGTTGATTCGGCACGAAGGGCTCCGGGCGCTCATGGCTGTTGCGGAACCGGCCGCGGATGACCTCGCTGCGCACCATCATCTGATAGCCACCCATCTGCGTCCCCCGACGCAGGCCATCGTGGTTCCTGGCGTCGGGCGGGAACACGTCGATGAGCTTCACAATCCAATCCGACGCGCTGCCGGACGTCGACACCCAGAGGTCGGCGATGACCGGTCCCGCGAGGGTGACGTCCTGCTCCAGAACGTCCGTCCGATACACCAGGACGTCGGGCCGCCGTGCGGCGAACCGCTGATCGTCCACCATGTACTCCCGGGTCATGCCGATGGCGATGTCCGCCGTGTACGGAACGGGCCTGGCTGGATCGCTGACGTACTCGTCCCAGGTCTCCTGGCCCGTGGCCGGGGCAGCAGTCGACAGGCGGCCGCCATCCTGGAAGTAGAGGCTCCGGGGCTCGAGGCCCGCGGGAGGCCACTGGTCGAAGGTGCGCCAGCGATTGGCGCCGGTCTCGAACACGTACGCCTCGGGCAGCTCCAGCTCACCCTTGTCCTTGAGGAAGTAGTCAAAGAACGGCAGTTGGATGCTGTCGCGGTAGAACACCGACGTCTCAGAGCCGAAGCGGGCGTCACCGATGCTTTCGCCGTTGCCTCGGTTCCAGCCGCCGTGCACCCAGGGGCCCATCACGATGATGTTGAAGACCCCGGGATTCTTCTCCTCGATGCTCCGGTAGATGTTGAGTGGCCCGTACAGGTCCTCAGCGTCGAACCAGCCACCCACCGTCATGACGGCAGGTGCAACGTTTCGGAGATGCGGCACGATGTTCCGTGACTGCCAGAACTCGTCGTAGTTGGGGTGTGCGACGATGGAGTCCCAGAACGCGACCTGTCCTTTATAGTGGCGCTCGTTGATGTTCCGCAGCGGCCCGAGGTCGAGGAAGAAGCGGTAACCGTCAGGTGTACCATGCGGGTACCGGCGACCCCAATCGGCACCCTGTCCCCACTGCGTCGTGAGGCCCGGCCGCTCCTGGCCGAAGATCGCGAGGAAGTTGAACGCGTGGGGCAGGAAGAAGGCGCCGTGGTGGTGGAAGTCGTCGTACCACCAGTCGGCGATGGGTGCCTGGGGGGAGACTGCCTTGAGTGCCGGGTGAGCGTCGATCATGCTGGCCGCGGCGTAGAAGCCCGGGTATGAGATCCCCCACATGCCCACTCGCCCGTTGTGGTTCGGGATGTTCTCGAGCAGCCATTCGATGGTGTCGTACGCGTCCGAGCTCTCGTCGACGTCCCGGTCGCTCCGCTTGTTCGCAACGTGCGGCGTCATGTTCCTGAACTGCCCCTCCGACATGAAGGTCCCGCGCACGTCCTGGTAGACGAAGATGTATCCCTCGGGAGCGTACGCTCCAGCGGGTCCCAGTCCACTAGGGTACCGCTCCTCGCCATATGGACTCACGGTGTACGGCGTTCGCCGGATCAGGATCGGATAGGTCCGGGATGTGTCCTTCGGCGTGTACACGGCCGTGAACAGCCGCGCGCCGTCGCGCATGGGAATCCGGTACTCCCGCTTGGTGTAGTGCTCTCGGGCGTACTGCTGGCGCTGTCGGGAATCCTGACCCAGCAGGATCGGTGCTGTGGCCATCGGGATCGCGGCACTCAGCAGGAGCGCCCTGCGAAGGGACTTGGCTGTAGCGATCATCTCCCCCCCTCTTCGAGACGTGCCGTTGGACGGCGTGGTCTACGCTTGCGGTACGAATTCTAGCCGTCGGGCGGTACGAGCGCAGCAGGCCGTGCGGTACGGCTTCGCGGCAGGTCGCTGAGCCAAGAGGAGCGATAGAACGCGATTGGCGACCGACGGCCTCTCACGGCCGCGGATCAGTCTCTAAACGCGGATCACACTGCCGCCGAGGAACATCTGATCGCGGATCGGTGTGTGGTTGAGTTGTAGGGGCTTGGCATGCTACGCCCCTACGGTTTCACCAAGGCTGATCCGCGTTCGCTCGTCGGTCAATACGCTACGGGCTGCAATCAAACACCGTTCATTCGCGCTCATCCATGGCTCCACGCTCCCGCACCCATTCGACCGCCCGTGCCGGGAGTTCGTCGCGGTTGGACCGTGTGACCTCCCAGGTGACGACATCAGGTCGCCGCTTCACTTCGGCAATGAACCCGCCACCCCGGCTCGCCACGGCTGCCACGACCGGGACATGTGCATCGAGCAGACGGCGTACGGCCGTCACGAATTGTTGCGAGAAACATTCCATCTTCCCGATCTCATCGATGAGATAGACCGTCGCCGCGGGATCGGGCCGCAGGAGCGACCCCGCGAACTGTTCCAGCATGGCCACGTCCACCCGGTACTTGCCCACCCGGAACTCGGAAGCGTGGTTCACATGGGCCAACGTGCGGATCTCGCCGTCGAACGGGATGAGTTGGAATCCTCGGCGGACGCCGCCTTGGCGGATTTCCTGGGTGTAGAAGCCGCGGACGGTCGCCGCCGGCATCAGGCGAGCCACCTCCTGGATGACGGTGGTCTTCCCGACTCCTGGGAGGCCGGTCAGCAGCAGGGCGCTGGCGGCCTCGGTTGGGGCTGGAGAATCGCGCATCGTCAAACGGACTCCAGCATTTCAGCCGAACCCAGGTCCAACCCTTCCTCCGCCGTCCGCTTGGCGTGAAACGTCGCCTCGGTAAATCGATCCAAGTGCTTCAGCACGCGCCCGCCGACAGGCGGCCGAGCTGGCGTTTCAACACCGGATACCTCGGGTACTGCCCCAACATATCGACGTCAGTTCGGCTACGCTCCCACCGGTGGTCGACTCGTGGCTCGGGTTGCCTAAACATTCTTTAATACGGCCTTCAAGCGAGAAAGTCGACCATGGAGCTACTGATTAACAATCAGTCGAATTAGGTTTTTCGTGGACGCACTGGCCTGATTGATACCTTGGCACGCATTCGCGTTTCGGCGCCGAGCACCGCCCATGGCGGTCTCACCGACGCTCCCCCTGCGAGCTCCAGCAAGGGAGTGCGTGAGACCGCTGTCCTCGTGGGCAACCCCAATGTGGGCAAGAGCGTGCTGTTCAAGAACCTGACGAAACGCTACGTCACGGTGTCGAACTACCCCGGCACCACCGTCGAGATTGTCCGGGCGCAGGCCAGCTTCGACGGGCGGCAGATGGAGCTCATTGATACCCCTGGCATCAACGATCTGACTCCCCGGAGTGATGATGCCCGGGTCACCCGCAAGCTGCTCGATGAGCACGGTGATGCCACCGTCGTGCAGGTGGCCGACGCCAAGAATCTGCGGCGGGCATTGCTGCTGACGATGCAATTGGCCGAACTGCGGCGACCCACGGTGCTGGTGCTCAACATGTTCGATGAGTTACAGGAGCGCGGCGGCAAGATCGATACAGATGGGCTGAGTGAGATCCTGGGCGTGCCAGTGGTGACAACCATCGCACCCCGCAACGTCGGTACCCAGGCGCTGATTGACGCCCTACCCGGTGCGCGTCCTCCGAAAGTTGCCCCGGCGCTCGAGACGGCCGTCGGCGACGACTACGAGCTGAACCGGCTGCGGCTGGAGTGGGTGAACGCCATTCTCGCGGACACCTATTCCGTGGTTCAGCCGGCTCATCCGCCCGCCGGTGTTCGCTTCGGATTCTGGGCGATGCACCCGGTGAAGGGCCCGTTCGTTCTGGCAGGCGTCCTATTCGTCGTGTTTTGGTTCGTCGGTCTGTTGGGCGCGGGGACGATGGTGGACCTCCTGGAGGTGGGTGTCTTTCAGCAGCGGCTCAACCCCCTCGCCATCCGCACAGTGGACGCCGTCTTGCCGTTTTCTCACGTGCACCAGACCGAGTCGCTGTCGGTTTCCCTTGGCGTTCCCGTCACTCCTGTTCATGAAGTGACTGTGGGCACGCTGGAAACCGAGGCGATCTCGCCGTCCTATGCGCTCGAACCCGGTGCGGATCTCGGTGCCCTGCGGCGTGTCCTGAGGTTTGGCCACGACTTCCTGGTAGGCGAATACGGCGCCATCACCATGGCTCTGAGCTACGCCTTCGCCATCGTGCTGCCTATCGTGACGTTCTTCTTCCTGGTGTTCAGTGTGCTGGAGGATTCCGGCTACTTTGCCCGGATGGCCATCATGGTGCATCGGGTCTTCCGCTTCATAGGACTCAACGGCAAGGCCGTGCTGCCCATGATCCTGGGTCTGGGCTGCGACACGATGGCGACGATGACCACCCGCATCCTCGAGACGCGCAAGGAACGGCTAATCGCAACGATGTTGCTGGCGCTGGCGGTACCGTGCTCGGCGCAGCTGGGAGTGCTGCTGGCCCTGATGGCCAGCCTGTCGGCGCCAGGGGCTCTAGTGTGGTCTGGGGTCGTTATCGGGGTCATCCTGCTGGTGGGTTGGCTGACCGCCCGGGTCATAGGCGGGGAGAGCAGTGATTTCCTGCTGGAGATCCCGCCGATGCGGCGTCCACAGCTCTCCAACGTGCTGGTGAAGACGGCCGGCCGGTTGAACTGGTACCTCAAGGAGGTAATCCCGCTCTTCGTGCTGGGCACCGCGATCCTCTTCTTGCTGGACCAGCTTCAGGTTCTGGACACCATCGGCCGCGCCGCCGAGCCCCTGGTGACCGGGTGGCTGGGCCTGCCGCGGGAAATGACCAACGCCTTTCTCATCGGCTTCATGCGACGGGACTACGGCGCCGTGTATATCTTGGATGCTGCAACGGGCCCGGATGCAGTGCTGTCGGCACACCAGATCCTGGTGGCGATGGTGACCATCACCTTGTTCATGCCGTGCATCGCCAATTTCTTGATGATCGCTCGCGAGCACGGGATGAAGACGGCGTGGAGCATGGCCGCGTTCATCTTTCCGTTCGCGTTCTTCGTGGGCGGGATGATTCACCGCCTAGGCCAATGGCTGATTATCTGACCTGCCCGTTCTGTGGATTTGAGTTCGAGAAAACGGACACCCTCTGCTCCCACGGATGTCCCATGGGACCGTGGTGCAATCTGATCCGCTGTCCCAGCTGTCAATACGAGTTTCCCGAGCAGCCTCAAAGCGTCACGTGGCTGCGTGGGCTCCTGGGCAGGCGTCCGTTGCTCCGCCCAGAGGCACCGGGGGACATTCGCTCGATCAGAGAACTCAAGAGCGGTGAGCGGGCAACCATTCTCTGTTTGGGCGGCGGAAGCACTCGTCGACGGAATTCCCTGGCGGTCTTTGGACTGGTTCCGGGCGCCGAGCTCGCCGTGTTGCAGCACCATCCTGCCTGCGTCATTCAGGTCGGTGAGACTGAACTGGCTCTGGATGACGACATTGCCCGGGGGATACTGGTTCAGCCCAACGAGTCGGCGAAAGCCGATACCTAGGCTGTCGCTCCGTCCGATCCATCCGGCTCAACGCAACGCCGTGCTCGTGATTCCTGCGCTGGAGCACGGGCTCGGCGTAGGTGCTAGGGCCATGACACGTGCTTGCGGCGGCGACACGGCAACAGCAGTTTGCGATTCCCTGACCGAGGATCAATCCAACTTAGGCGCCATCGAGACGCGTAGCGGAGGTTGTCCCATGACATCACGCCGTCGTACCGGCATTTGCCTTTTGTGGGCCCTGGCCCCCGCTGTGCTCCCGTGCGGCACCGTCGCCGCTCAGGAGCTCTCGCCGGAGAAGCAAGCCACGCTGGAGACCGTCGAGGCATTATCGTGGGACATCCGTCGCATGTCGGAGACGCTCTGGGAGTATTCGGAGACGGCGTTGTTGGAGGATCGGTCGGCGGAGTTCCTCGCCCAGCTAGTGGAGCGCGAAGGCTTCACGGTGGAGCGGGGCGTTGCAGGTATGCCGACGGCGTTCATTGCCTCGTACGGAACGGGCCGGCCCATCATCGGGATCCTGGCCGAGTACGACGCACTCCCGGGCGTCGGCAACGCTGCGGTGCCGCGCCGCTCACCGCGGGACGATGGCGTGACCAGTGGGCAGGGATGCGGCCACAACCTGTTCGGCGCGGGGTCTGTCGCGGCCGCCGTCGCCCTGCGGCGCGTGATGCAAGCACGCGGCCTCGAAGGCACGATCCGACTGTACGGCACGCCCGCTGAGGAGACCGTGGTCGGCAAGGTCTACATGGCGAAGGCGGGCGTGTTTGATGATCTCGATGCCGCGCTGGAGTGGCATCCCAGCCTTGAGACGGGGACACGTAACCAGCCCGGGCGTGCCATGAACAACTTCACCGTGGAGTTCTTCGGGCAGGCGGCGCACGCCTCGTCCGACCCCTGGAACGGACGTAGCGCGCTGGACGCGGTAGAGCTGCTGAACCACGGCGTCAACATGATGCGGGAGCACATCAAGCCCACTGCACGCATTCACTATGTCATGCCGTCAGCCGGTGAGGCGCCCAACGTGGTACCGGCGTATGCCAAAGTGTGGTACTACGCTCGCGACGTTGATCGGGAGTCGGTGGCGCAGCATTACAACTGGATCCTGGAGATCGCCGAGGGTGCCGCACTCGCCACGCGGACCACGCACAAAGTGACGTTGGTGACAGGCGTGCATGAGACCCTGCTCAATCGTCCGCTGCAGGAGGCCGTCCAGCGCAACCTGGAGCTGGTCGGCGCGCCCGACTTCGCGGAGGAAGACCAGGATTTCGCCCGTGAGCTGCAGCGCTTCCTCGAGATCGAGGAGCGCGGTCTGGACCTCGAGATCAAGCCGCTGGCCGACGGGCCGGAGCCACCCTCTGGCGGCTCAACCGACGTGGCGGAGGTCAGCTACATCACGCCTACGGTCGGGTTCACCGTAACCACGGCGGCTGCGGGTGTCCCCTGGCACAGCTGGGCGACCAGCGCGTCTCACGGTACCACCGGTGCCGTTCGCGGTGCCTTCGTGGCGGCCAAGGTGCTAGCCCTCACCGGGATGGACCTGCTGACTGATGCCACACTGCTGGAGCGAGCACGGACGTTCTTCGAGCAGCAACGGGGTGGGCAGCCCTACGAGTCGCCGATCCCAGTCGACCAGCCACCACCCCTGCCAAAGCGGGACCTGGGCCGGTAATCACCGTAGCTGATCCGCTAGCGTTCATGGGATCTTCATGCTTTCTTGGGTGGGGTTGGCTTACACCCTTCTGTAGTAACCACCGGGGGAGACGAACGTGATGCAATCTGTGCGCCATGCCCTGGCGACGTCGCTTGGGCTCCCGCTCGTGTTCGTGTGGCTGACCGGTTGTGCCGAGTCTCCACCCTCGCAGGAAGGGGCGGGCCGGACCGAGCAGGTCGGTGTCGCCGACGATCTCCTGCTAGCCTCCGCGAAGGTGGCACTTCCTCCGCCGGGCATCGGGCCGGCGGACCTGCCGGACCCGGACTCCGACGGGGCGCAGCATGTGCGGCAGTACTGCACGGCATGCCACGCCCTGGCGAGCCCGCAGTCGCACTCCGCGACCGACTGGCCGACGGTGCTTCGCAGGATGTGGCTGCGCATCGACCGGGTGCCAGCCCGGTTCAGCGTGCCGGTACCCACCGCGGCGGAGCGGGTGGTCATGCTGCGCTACTTGCTGGACAACGCGTTGAGCGTGAGTCGGGCCGAGCTGCCGAGCGGCCCCGGGCGCAACGTGTACACGGCAATGTGCGGCCGCTGCCACGAGCTGCCCGATCCGCGGCAACACTCGCGAGATGATTGGCCGGCGGTGGTGATCCGCATGCGTGAGCACTCGGTACAGATGCTCGGTGAGTCGCCGCCCCAGAGTGAGATACAGGCGGTAATCCTCTACCTGGAACGGGCGTCCCGGCTCGGGGCGACCTAGCGAGCGTGACCCTTGAGGACCAGTCGCCGATCCTCGGGGTCGTAGGTCACGAGGACGACCTCCTTCGATCGCAGCTCCAGCCCCGCGGACAGTTCGAGTCTCTCCGGCGTGACGGGCTCGGCGGCGCGCGCCGGGAGCTCCCCCTCCCGGGTGAAGCTGATGGCAAGGGAGTGGGTACCGGGGGATACTGAGAGCTCCCGAAATACGTAGAGCGGTCGATCCGCCCGCGCTGCGGCGCCGCGTACCAGCTCGGCCACCCTCGACTCCCCATCAATTGCCACGGCCAGCCGGTACGGCAGGACTCGTCCTTCGTACACCTGTTCCCGCCGCATGTGGGGAGCGAGCTGCTCCAGCTCCTCGGGCGTGAGTCGGCGGCACTCCTCGACCCGCCCCCCCACATGCCAAGTCAATCGGACGATGGCATGGTCTGCTGCGTCGGCCTCATACGGGATCTGCGACAGAGCGCCGACCGCAGCGGTGGTGGCCGTGCCAGCAGCGGTCTGGCACTGCGCGCCAGCCGCTCACTCACAGGTCCCACCTGTGTCGTCTCGCACAGCTCGGGTTGTCCTCTTGCCAGGGCGTAATTCGGATATTAGCATGCGAATAATGCTAATTCCGGCAGGCCATTGAACAGGAGGCGAGGCTCGAGATGGTGCTATCCGGCACCGCAGAATACGCGCTTAAGGCGGTGCTGTACCTCGCCGAGCACGCTGTGGACCAGCCGGTTCGGGTAGGGGAGGTGGCCCAGGCCCTCCGCATTCCCCAGAACTACCTGTCCAAGATCCTCCATGAACTCACGCGCGCTGGCGTGTTGAGGTCCTCCCGCGGGAAGCGGGGAGGATTTCAGCTTGCCGTCCGGCCGCAGAAGCTCTCGCTGCGGACGGTGATCACGCGGTTCGATGACATTGCTGAGCGTCGGAGTTGTCTGCTGGGGAGGTCGCAATGCAGTGATCGGCATGCCTGCGCCGTGCACTGGCGCTGGAAGGCGTTGGCCGAACAGCTCGCGGCCTTCTTCGCTGAGACCACCGTCGCCGATCTGTTGGAGGGCGTCACCCTCCCAGCGTAAGTCGCCCAGGGAAAGGAGGTCACCACGGCGGATCCGGGTGGAGAGTCCCGCGTCCCCGACAAGGAAGTGCCCCTCGGTCAACGGATCTTCGACAACGTGTTCATCCTGCTGCTGGCCGGAATCGTGACGATGGCGGTGTTCTACACGCTGTGGAGGTTGTTGGAGGTCCTGTCGTTGTCGCCAGCCCCGTTGCCCTAAGTACGTCTTGAGCGGGAGTGTCAGCGAGGTTGAAGCCGTGCTGGATCGGTGGAACGTCCCCCGGCGGCGCGACCTGCAAACCGGAGACATCACCCACCCTCGGCTGAGCGATGTCGTGGGCCCNNGCCAGAGCTAGCCCAACTCGATAAAATCAGTAGAGAATAGGCCCGGGGGGGGACCGTCGCCGGGCCTGGATGAGTGCTATCGAGCCCTGGAGCTGTATCGAACCCTTTCCGTGCGGCGTGCACCCATGAACAACCAGTCACATCCCGAGTCGAGAGCAGCGGAGTGGCGGCGTAGGCTGCTGCTGTGCGTATCCGGGCTGCTCGTTTTCGAGACGCTAACGGGCCTTTCCATCTGGCTGCTTCCGTTCAGCGTCTCGAACCAGATCGCCGTGCTGCTGCACACCATCGTCGGTCTGGTGTTCATCATCCCCTACGCCTGGTATCAGCTCCGCCACTGGCGTCTGTATCGGACGCAGCGGCTGACGCACGTCAAGCTAACCGGCTACTTCTCGATGGTTGCCACCATCGTGGCTGGCGTCTCGGGTCTGGTGCTCACCTACCAGGCAATCTTGCATACCCGGATCAGCTACGGCTGGGATCTGGTCCACATCGTTTCCACCCTGGCGCTGATCGCCGCCGTGTTGCCGCACGTGCTGGCCCTGGTGTACTACAACGCCAAAGGACGCAAGGAAGGGTCGGTGGTCGTGCGCGAGGCGGAGCGGCGCTTCGGGATCGGCACTGCCGTGGTGGCGGTGTCGCTCTTTGTGGTCCTGGGGCTTGGCGTGGTCTTGTATGAGCCGGTCCGGCTCAACGACCAGCTACCTGAAGATTACAGCTTCCTGTACGGTGCCGATCGGCCGTTCGCGCCGAGCCTGGCCAGCACGAACACCGGAGGGGCGTTCGACGCCCGTTCGCTGGGCGGGTCTGAGTCGTGTGGCACCTCGGGCTGCCACGAGGAGATAGCAAAGGAGTGGGCGGTGAGCGCCCACCGCTACTCCGCCATGGACGCCGCGTTTCAGAAAGTCCAATCGGTCATGGCTGAGCAGAACGGGCCGGAGACCACCCGGTATTGCGGGGGCTGTCACGATCCAATCTCGCTGTTCTCCGGGGCCAAGAATGTCTTTACCGACGATCTCACCGGTCTGGTGGGGTATCAGGAAGGGGTCTCCTGCATCGTTTGTCACGCTATCAAGGAGACTGACGTCAAGGGCAACGCCAACTACGTCATCACCCAGCCCAGGCGCTACATGTTCGAGTTGCGGGAAGGGACCCTGGCGAAATTCGTCGGCGATTTCCTGATCCGCTCCTATCCGAGGCATCACGTCGAGAGCCTGCAGCACCGCCTCTTCAAGAGCCCGGAGTTCTGCGCGGCCTGCCACAAGCAGTTCATCGACGAGGAGATCAACCAGGTCGGCTGGGTCCAGCTCCAGAACCAGTACGACAACTGGCGCAAGAGCCGGTGGAACACACCCGGCGATCCCACCCAGACGATCGAGTGCCGCGAGTGTCACATGCCGCTCACGGATTCGCGAGATCCGGCGAGCGGTGACGACGCCGATTACAATCGCACCAGTGGCGACGCGAAGCACCGCAGCCACCGGTTCCTGGCGGCCAACCAGTTCATGCCACTGGCTCTTGAGCTGGAAGGAGCGGAGGAGCACGTGGAGCTGACCGAGCAGTGGCTGCGGGGCGAGATCGAGATCCCCGAGATTGCGGACAAGTGGCGCACCGGACCGGCGGTCCCGATCGAGCTAGTGGTGCCCGACCAGGTGACGCCCGGCGAAGAGATCGAGATCCAGGCGCTCATCACGAACAACAAGGTGGGACACGATTTCCCCACGGGGCCGCTGGATATCATCCAGGCGTGGGTGGAGGTGGTCGTTACCGATCAGGATGGCAACGTCGTCTTCCAGTCGGGCCAGCGGGACGAGCGGCACTTCATCGAGCCGGGATCCTTCATCTTCAAGGCGGAGCCGGTGGACCAGTACGGCAACCTGATCGACCGCCACAACCTCTGGGAAATGGTGGGCGTGCGATATCGTCGTGCCATGTTCCCGGGTTTCTCTGACAAGGCCGAGTTCGTGTTCGTGTGCCCGGCCACGGTGGTCGCCGGAAGCGGGGGCCAAGCCGACACCCCGGTGCAAGAGCAGTTCGCGGTGCGCGTGCCCCGGCAGCGGGTGGAGTCACTGCACGTGTCGGCCAGGCTGCTGTACCGCAAGGTCGACCAGTTCCTGCTCAACTTCCTGTTCGGCGAGGACTCGGGTCTGACCGCGCCGGTGACAGTGCTGTCGGAGGACGAAAAGACGATTCAGGTGAGGTCAACGGAGTAGCGGCGGCCTGATGATGCGTGGTCTGCCGCGGCGCAAGCGGCTGCTGGTGATCACGGCTGGCACCGGCCTGATCTTCGCGGCCGCTGCGCTTTTCGTCGTCTGGCTGGTTCTCCGACCGGCGCCCACCTACCTCCCGGGTGAGGCCATCGAAGGCCTCACGTCGGACCTCGCCCGCGACCTGCCTTCGGATTATCCCCGTGTCACGTTCGTGGATGCCTCGCAGGAGGCGGGCATCCAGTTTCGGCATTTCTCCGGCCGACGCTCCACCCAGCTCCCCGAGGACATGGGGTCCGGCGCCGCATGGGGGGACTACGACAACGACGGCTGGCTCGATCTCTACGTGGTCAACGAGTCCGGCCCGTTGACGCTTTCTCAGGACCAGCTAGAGCGCTCGCCGGCGCACAATACCCTGTATCACAACAATGGCGACGGCACGTTCACCGACGTGAGCGTCGCGGCTGGGGTGGATTTCCGAGGCATCGGAATGGCCGCAACGTGGGGGGATGCTGACAACGATGGGTGGCCGGACCTGTTCGTGACCGCGTACGGCGAGAACGTCTTCTACCGCAACAACGGCGACGGCACGTTCACCGACGCGACGGCGGAGACGGGCCTGGGCGGTCGACAGGGATTCTGGGCTGGGGCCTCGTGGGGCGACTTCGATCGGGACGGCTTGCTCGACCTCTACGTCACCGGCTACGTGCAGTACGTCCATCGGGAGGCCGCAGAGGCCAGCTTGCAGTATGACGTGGACGTGCCGGCCAGTCTCAACCCGTCCTCGTTCGAGCCAGAGCGGAACTTCCTGTTCCGGAACCAGGGTGACGGCTCATTCAGCGAACTGGCCTTGCGGGCTGGCGTCAGCGACCCACAAGGCCGCAGCCTCTCCGCGGCGTGGTGCGACTTCGATGACGACGGCTGGCCCGATATCTACGTGGCAAACGACGTCTCCGACAACGTGTTGTTCCGGAACCTGGGCAACGGGCTGTTTGAGGACGTGAGCCACCGAGCCCACGTCGCGGATTACCGAGGCGCCATGGGCATCGCCGTGGGGGACTGGGACGGCGACGCTGACTGGGACATGTTCGTCACCCACTGGATCGCTCAGGAGAATGCCCTCTACAGCAACCGTCGCACGCAACTTGCCGCACTGGACGCGGCGCCACTCCAGGCAGTCCAGTTCATGGATGAGGCCGACCGCTTCGGTGTGGGACAGATCGCCCTCGATTACATCGGCTTCGGGACCTCGTTCTTCGATTACGACAACGACGGCTGGCTCGATCTGTTCGTGGTGAACGGCAGCACCTTCCAGCAAGACGACCAGCCTCACCTCCTGGTTGCCATGCGGGACCAACTGTTCTGGAACCGTGGTCCGGACGAGGGCTTCTTCGATGTCTCGGGTGTCAGCAGCGAGTACTTCCGTCGTGAATACGTTGGGCGAGGTGCCGCGTTCGGCGACTACGACAACGACGGAGACGTAGATGTCTTCATCGTGAACAACGACGGTCCCGGCATCCTGCTCAGGAATGACAACGCCAACCGCAACCGCTGGCTGAAGGTTCACCTGCAAGGGCGGCGGAGCAATCGCTCCGCCATCGGTGCGAAGCTACGGCTGGTGGTCGGCAACACGGTGCAGAGGCGTCAGGTGGGGGCCCAGAGCTCGTACCTATCACAGAACAGCCTGGTCCAGCATTTCGGACTTGGGGCAGCCACGGTTGCGGATACCCTGGAGATCGTCTGGCCCAGTGGTGTGCGGCAGGTGCTCGTGGAGGTCTCAGGTAACCAGACACTGCACGTGGTGGAAGAAGAGTCGGGTCCATGACAGTCACAGGGTGGCAGCGGCTCGCAGTGGCCGTTGTGGCACTGTTCATCGCCGTGCTCGTTCTGTGGAGGGTCCGGCCTCGACAGGAATCCACCACAACGGGCGCCACAGCGGTGTCAGCCGCCGAACGGGAGGCGGTGCGCCGCTTCTGGGACCTGTACCGGAGTGGCACCGGTCACCGCATTGCAGGGCGGACCCAGCAGGCCGTTGACGACTACGTGGCGGCTCTGGCGCTGAACGAGCGGCACGAGGACGCCCTCTATTACCTGGGCAACATGTACCTGACACTGGGGCAGTTCGTCGATGCGGAACGGACTTGGAAGCGCCTGGTCGAAGTCAATCCGATGAGCGCCCGGGCGCACTCCCGCCTGGGCGACCTGCACTTGTGTCTCGAGGAGGGCGCGCCGTTCGATCTGTCGGCGGCCCAAGCGGACTTTGAGCGAGCGCTTCAAATCTATAAGGAAGAGACCGGTCCTGTGCTGCGCCTCGGCCAGATCGCTCTCCTCAGGGGCGACCTTGCAGGCGCGCGCGCCCATTTCGATGCGGTGGTCGGCTCGAACTTCCGAAGTGTGGAGGCGTATTTCCTGCAAGGCTTCATTGCCTGGCATGAGGGCGACCAGGGCAAGGCGTCAACCCTGCTGGCGAGGGCCGCCCAATACGCGCGTCCCGTCGAGTCGGAGTCGGGTGTGGCGGGGGAGGGTGACACCAAAGCGGGTGCGTCGCCCATGGTGGTTCAGCAGGCTCGCTGTCGCCTGTTCCAGCCGCACGTCGAGGACCTGGGACAGCTCGAGGAGAGTGATATCCCTGCTCAGCTGGACCGGCGATATCGGCGAGTGCGTGGCTTGCTGGGGCAGGTGCGCAGGAAGCTCTCAGCCTAGCGCCACGGGGGTTCAGGTCGCCGCCCGGCGTCTCCCCGCCGCAACGGCCACCCGCACCGTGTTGCAGTGGATCTCCAGCGTGTCGTCCTGGTTGTACGCGTAGCCACCGGCCAGCGTCACGGCGGCGGGCACGCGGGCTTGCGTTAGTAGCTCCATCACCAGCTCGTCGCGGCGGCGTAGTCCTCCGAGGGTGAGCCCTAGTCCGCCGAGCTGGTCCTGCTCATAGGGGTCGGCTCCGGCGAGGTAGAAGGCCAGGTCCGGGCGGTGTTGCGCCAAGATGCGAGACAGGTGGTGCCCGAGGGCACTCAAGTACTCCGCGTCCGGCGTGCCGTTGTCCAGACCGATGTCGAGGTCGGAGCGCGGCTTCCATGCCGGGTAGTTGCGCTCCTGATGCATGGAGAAGGTGAACACCTCCGGCTCGTGTGCGAATATTGCGGCGGTACCGTTACCGTGGTGCACGTCGCAGTCGATGACCACCGCCTTCTGGATGACCGCGTCGCGTTTCAATACTCGGATGGCGATGGCTACGTCGTTGATCAGGCAGAATCCCTCGCCATGATCGGGAAACGCGTGGTGGAAGCCGCCACCCAGGTGCATCGCCACCCCGCCTTCCAGGGCGCGACGCCCCGTGAGAATCGAGCCGCCGGCGCAGAGCCACATGGCCTCTCGTAACTCGGGAGAGAACGGCACCTCGAGGGCGAGTTCCTCGTAGAACGACAGCGCACCAGCATTGATCTTGCGTAGGTACTCCGCGGTGTGCACCAGCCCCACATCTTCGTCCAACGCTGGCTCGGGATGCAGGAAGTCGCTCTCGGTGACCGTGCCGTCGTCTAGCAGTCGAGCTCGCGCCAGACGGTACTTCACCGTGGGGAATACATGTGGGCCGATGTCGACCTCGTAGGCGGGGTGCCAGATGATGGGAACGGGAGCCATGAACCTTAGGCGAGCAATTTGCGATTCGCAGTTCGCAATTCGACATCTCCGCGATGTGTTCGCGAATTGCGAATTGCGAATTGCGAATTGCTGACCGCAACAGCGATCGGCGCAAGGCTGACGGCTGAAGGCTGAACGCTCATGGCTGACGGCTGGAAGCTCACAAATCAGGCACCGTGTGCGTCCGCCCCTGGTTCTGTTCCACGAGCCAGTCGTACAGCGGTGCGAAGTAGTCGAGCATCGCCTGGGCATCGAGTTCCCGGCCCGTCGTTTCTCGCAGCACCTGTCTCCACGGCCGGCTCGCACCTGGCGCCATGAGGTCTCGCAGGAAGCTGCCGACGTCCCTGTTCCCGTAGTAGTCGGTGTCATGGACGTCCTGTTTGAGGATCTGGGTCGCCACGTGATCGTGGAGCTGAAACAGGAGTGCCGTGGACAAGGCGTAGTCGTAGTACTGGCCGGGATCATCGTTGATGTGAGTCTTGGTCACGCCATCGGCGTATCGTTCGCCCCTTGGTGTCGGTGGGACCACGCCCTGATACCGGCGCACCAGATCCCACCAGGTCGCGTTGAAGGCCGACCCAGGGAGCTCGTCCACGTAGAGCGCCCGCTCGAACCGGGTCATGACGCCCGCAGAGAACGGAATGAACACCACGTGGTTGAGAGCCTCCTTCAGCAGTTGGGCCATGCGATCCACCTCGGCCTCCTCGGGCGCAAGCCCTCGGTTCACGAGAAACCGGCGCTGGGAGGCCGCCAAGCCGATCATGCTCCCGATGGCTTCGTGGTACGCCCGGTTGGCTCCCTCTCGCAACACCAGTGGCACGTCGGGACGGCTGTAGCTGATGAAGTAGTAGACGTGACCCAGCTCGTGATGCACCGTCTCGTACCAGTAGGGATCCGCCTCGACGCTCATGAGGGAGCGGACATCGCTGGCCAGGTCCAGGTGCCACGCCGACGCGTGGGTGTTCTTCTTGTATGGCGCGTCGGCAGGAAGTGGGTACAGTGAGGAGCGTTCCCAGAAGCTGGCTGGCAGCGGGTCGAATCCGAGGCTGGTGTAGAACGCCTCGCCCTGCTGCATGATCCACTCGGGGCTCTGGGTGGCCAGTGCGGAATCAACGTTGATCCCCTCCACCTCCACCAGCGGGCTCCAGTCTTGGGCCCACCGGTTCGGCAGCCAGTGGGCTGGGAGGAGGTCCGGTACCGGCGCGCCATAGCGCTCGGCCAGCGCGTACCGCGCCCAGGTATGGAGTTCCCGATACAGCGGGCGCAGCTGCTCCACGAGCCGGTCCATCAGGCGGAGCATCTCGTCCGTGGTCATGCCGTAGTCGGACACCTGGTAGCTGAAGAAGTCGGTATAGCCGAGGGCTTGCACGGTCTGATTCCGCAGGTCGCGCAGAGTCATGATCCCCGGCTTGAGCTCCGCGCCAACCTCCTTGGAGGCCTGCCACACGGCGCGTCGCTCTGCGAGGTCGTTGGACGTGCGCAGCAGGCCGGCGATCTCGTTGGGCGTGATCGGTCTTCCTCTAAGCGTGAACGCATAGCCATACAGCCGCTCCACCTGCTCGGTCTCCTCCGCGATCCGTTGCTGCACGATGTCCGGGATGCTCTGTGGCCCTTCCGCCGCGAGGTAGAGCATCTTCTCGAGGCGCCGGATCTGAAGCGGCGACAGCCTGTCGCGCATCTCCAGATAGGCACGGATCGTGTCGATGTTCTCGCTGCTGCCGGCAAACCGCACGAACGCCTCCCGCGCCCGCCGCGTCCGGGCGGCGTTGGTGGTGTCGCCCTCCACGATATGTGTGTTCGAAGCCCAGTCTGCCTCGCTCCACTCGTGGTACAGCTGCTGCAGCTGGTCTTCGTACGCCGTGAGGAACGCGTCAGCCTCGTTTCGCAGTGCGGTGTCGACGCAGGCGGCGGTGAGGCTGGTGATGCAGAGTATCGTAACGGTGGCAGAGAACCTCATGATGCTCCCCTCTCAGCGTGCCACGTTTCGCGCTGGGGTTTCTGGTAATCCAAGGCTGGTTCGGCGATCAGTCGCCCGTCGAAAGACTACTGGTACTGCCAGGTCTCCCCGGGCTCCAGCACCTTGACCTCCATGCCCTTGGGAGTGAAGCCCGACGGGTCCTGCAGCAGGAGCGGCCAGGTTCGGTAATGCATGGGGACTGCCACCTTGGGTTTGACCAGCTCCGCTGCCCGGGTGGCGAGTTCGGGCCCCATGGTGAACCGGTCGCCGATCGGGATGAGGGCGATGTCCGGCTGGTAGATCTCGCCGATGAGCTTCATGTCGCCGAACAGGGTCGTGTCGCCCAAGTGGTACACGGTTACCCCACCGAGATGCACCATGGCGCCACAGGGCATCCCCATGTACTGACCGTTGTATGATGACGAGTGAAACGCCTGGGTGAATGCGACCCAGCCGAACTCAGCGGCAATCTTGCCGCCGGGGTTGCCGGGCTCGGTGGTGATGCCTTGGCTGCCCACGCACTCCGCGATCTCGTTTGCGCCGAACACTGTGGCATTGTTGGCCTTGGCAATGGCGACGGTGTCGCCCATGTGATCGGCGTGTCCGTGGGTCACCACGATTGCCTGGCAGTGCACGTCCTCCGGCGTCATGGTGGCCACGGGATTGTCGGTGAGGAATGGGTCAATCGCGACGGTGTGCTTGCCGTCACTCAGCAAGAAGCCCGCGTGTCCGAGGAAGGTGAGGTTGATGCCCATGTCCCTGTCCTCCTCCCCATCCGAAATGGTCAAAAGTCACTGCCGCCAGGATCCGTGTGATTGATCATAATGGGGTGGGCGTGCACATGGATACAGTGTCCCCGGCATACGGGAGTGAATTAGTCGGCGTTGTCCCGTCCCCGATACGCACACGCTGGCGCAACTCTCGTACGCCGCCGGGGGATGGCGTAATCACGTATTATTTCACAATTTGTGCGGACTTTGCCAGTCGCCGTGCCAGCTCTGGTGCAGGGTACAATCGCGCTCGTCCGGTGAGAGCCTGTCTATGACTCCGCTCGGTGTGATATCGATGCTCACGCTCGTGGGGGCGGCCAGCTGGTCCGCCGTGTTGGCATGGCGACCGACGGACTTGAGGCTGCGCCTACTCGCCGGCTTGCTGAGTGTAGTGGCGCTGGGCCACCTCCTCTCCATCGCTATGGGGCTGGAATGGGGGGCGGTAGCCCTTCCGGGCCTTGGTGACCTGAGCGACTTGGGTCTGGCTGTGGTGGTCCTGCTCACCGTGCTGCTCCTCGATCGAGTGATCTCCCGCCATGGCGGCGTCGTCCGGGCGTATGGGGAGGAGCGCGCCTACCTGGAAGAGCTATTTGAGAGTTCCCCGGAAGCGATTGCGTTGATAGACCGCGACGGGGCGGTGATGCGGGCGAACGACGCGTTCATCAAGCTGTTCGGGTACAGCGCCGCCGAGCTTGCCGGGCGGTCCATCGATGAGTTGCTGGCACCCGATGAGCATGCAGAGGAGGCCGTCGATCTGACTCGCAAGGTGGCCAGGGGGGAAAAGGTTGCCGTCGAGGCGGTCCGCAGAAGGAAGGACGGCACCCTGGTGGACGTAGCCATCACCGGTGCGCCGGTCAGGATTCCCACCGGGCGAATCGCGATCTTCGGCGTCTACCGCGACGTCACCGAGCGAAAGCGCGTGGAGGCCGCGTTGGGGCAGCTTGAGAAGGCGGTGGAGACGACGCAGCTCGGGGTCACGGTAACCGACATCAACGGTCGCATCATCTACACCAATCCCGCCGATGCTGCCATGCACGGCTTCTCCGTGGGCGAGCTGATCGGCCAGGACGTGAGGGTCTTCGCTCCCGGGGGCGTAGGCAAGCCGATGACCGTGGAGCAGATCGAGGCCATGGAAAGCTGGCGGCGGGAGTCGATCAACGCGCGCAAGGACGGCAGCACGTTCCCGGTCCACCTCATGTCTGACGTGCTGCGGGATGCCGAAGGGAACATCGTCAGCATCGTGACGACGTGCGAGGACATCAGCGGCCGCAAGGAGGCCGAGAGCGCGCTTCGAGAGAGTGAAGAGCGCTACGCCCTCGCGGCCCGGGGCGCCAATGACGGGCTGTGGGACTGGAATTTGGAAACCAACGAGGTGTACTACTCGGACCGCTGGAAGTCGATTCTGGGGTACGGCGAAGCTGAGATCGAACCGAACATTGAGGCCTGGCTCGGCCGGGTGCACCTGGACGACCTTGAGCGGGTGCGGGGCGAGCTGGACGCCCACGTCGAGGGGCGCTCCTCGCATTATGACAACGAGCATCGCATCCGCTGTAAGGATGGCACCTACCGGTGGGTGCTGGTGCGGGCCATCGCGGTGCGGGACGCCGACGGCTCGGCACACAGGATGGCGGGCTGGTTGACGGATGTCACACCACGCAAGAGGGTGGAGGAGGAGCTTGCCCGTGACGCACTGTACGACCCACTGACCGGACTGCCGAATCGGGCGTTCTTCACCAACCTGCTGGACCGGTCAGTTCGCCGATCCCGGCGTCGCAAGGGGTACGAGTTCGCCCTCCTGTTCCTCGATCTGGATCGGTTCAAGCTGATCAACGACAGCCTTGGCCATGACACCGGTGATGAGCTGCTGGTGGGTGTGGCCGAGCGGTTGGAGAAGTGCTTGCGTCCCGGCGACGTGGTCGCACGGCTGGCGGGTGACGAGTTCTGCATTCTACTGGACGACATCAAGGAGAGCAGCGACGCCACCCGGGTCGCCGAGCGTGTGCAGGAGGCGCTGAAGGCACCCTTCAATCTCAAGGGTCACAACGTCTTCGCCACCGTCAGCATCGGAATCGCGCTGAGTCAACGGGGTATGGAAGGCCCGGAGCACCTGCTGCGCGATGCCGACACTGCGATGTATCGTGCCAAGGCGCGGGGCAAGGCCCGGTTCGAGGTGTTCGACAAGGCGATGCACGCCCGGGCGATGGCCGTGCTGCAGCTGGAAAACGACCTGCGGCATGCTCTGGAGAATGAGCATTTCCGGCTGATGTACCAGCCCGTGGTCTCGCTTGATAGCAGGCGGATCGACGGGTTTGAGGCCCTCGTCCGGTGGGAGCACCCGGAGCGGGGGATGGTGGCCCCAATGGACTTCGTGCCGGTGGCTGAGGAAACCGGCCTCATCGTTCCATTGGGTCACTGGGTTCTGCGCCAGGCCTGCCGCCAGATGGCGGATTGGGCGGCACGCTATGACGCGCTGCCCGACCTGTCGGTGAGTGTGAATCTCTCGGCCAAGCAGCTGCAGCAGGCTGACCTGGTGCAGAAGGTGACAGAGGCCCTCCGTGAGGCCGAACTCGAGCCCCGCAGGCTCAAACTCGAGATCGCCGAGCCGGTCCTCATGGACGATCCCGATTACAACATGGAGCTGGTGCGAGAGTTGAACGACCTGGGCGTGCAGGTGCAGATCGACGACTTCGGTACCGGCTATTCCTCATTGGCCTACCTGGGTCGGTTCAACATCGACACCCTCAAGATCGATCGCTCCTTCATCAGCAAGGTGGGCGTTCCGGAGGACAAGGGTGTCATTGCAGAGGCGATCATCACGCTTGCCCGCGATCTCGGAATCAATGTGATCGCCGAAGGTATCGAAACAGACGAACAGTCAAAGAGCCTGATTGAACTCAAGTGCGAGCACGGACAGGGCTTCCTGTACTCTCAGCCAGTGGACAGCGAGACGGCTGGCAAGCTCCTCGACGAGCAGAACGACCACAGGAAGAAGAAGTAGCAGCGTAAGACATCTCGGTTCCGTCTGCCCAGTCACCTCCGCTGGTTGGCCGTCCCTGAAGGCCAACCTCACTGCTCAGTCCCATGGTCACCCACGCCATCCTCACGTTTGACTGCTACGGTACCCTGATTGACTGGGAGGCTGGAATCACCGGAGCGTTCGCCGAGGTGGCCCAAGAGCATGGGCTATCGGTCAACCCGCGGCAGATCCTCGAGATCCACAGCGAGGTCGAGCGCGCCGTGCAGGCCGGTCCATATCGGCCGTACCGTGAGGTGCTGGAGGAGGTGGCCCGGGAGACCGCCCGACGGCTCAACTGGCCGCTTGCGCCCGATCGGGCCCGGTTCCTCCCGGAGAGCCTGCCCGGGTGGAAGCCCTTCTCCGACACCAACCCCGCCCTGGAGCGACTGAAAGCTGCCGGCTACCGACTCGGGATCCTGTCCAACATCGATGACGACCTTCTGGCCGGGACGCTCAGGCGCTTCACTGTCGCGTTCGATGTCTTGGTGACCGCCGAACAGGTTCGTTCGTACAAGCCAGCCCACGCCCACTTCATTCGGGCCCGCGAGCTGGCTGGCACGGCCGGCTGGTTGCATGTGGCCCAGAGCTACTTCCACGACATCGAGCCGGCATGCACCCTGGGGATCCCCGTGGTGTGGGTCAATCGGAAGCGCGAGCCGCCGTCCGGCTCAGCGCGCCCCACGGCGGAGGTAGCTACGCTGGAGGGGCTGGTGGAATGGCTGGGGGCTGGCGACTAGCAATTGGCGATCCGCAGTTCGCAATTCGTGGGTTGCCGCCGTCACGAACTGCGAATTGCGAACTGCTAATTGCTCGTTGCTTGGCATCAACTGCTCAGTGACGGCCTCGCAGAGCTCCGCCGGCGCTCTTCGTACGCCTCCACCAGCGCGTCCCGTACACCCGGACAGAACTCGCACAGCGCATCCACGTCCCGGCTCGACAGCTCATAGAGCTGGCAACCGGTCACCGCCTGAACCGTGGCGTTGCGGGGTTCCTGGGTGAGGAGCGCCATCTCACCGAAGAACTCACCGGCGTGCAGCGCGGCCACCCGCTTCGGCCGTCTGCCGGGTCGCGCAGCAATGACTGCCACGACGCCGCGAGCGATGAGGAACAGCGAGGTGCCCCGCTCGCCCTGCCGTATGATAGTCTCGCCAGCCAGGACAGTGCGGGGGACGAGCACGTCGACGATTCGCTGGAAATCGGCTGGGTTGAGGTTCTTGAAGAACGGAACCCGCGCGAGCAGGTCTTCGGGGCGGGGTTCGAGGGCGGCCACTGGCTGGCGCATGAGTCGACGCTGTGCCGTCTCGACAGAGCGACGCGCGTCCCTCGCAACGGATTGAGGGATACCCCCGGTCGAGGCGAGGCGTTCGATGGCGTCGACCTCACCCTCCAGCGCGATCCGCTGCGCGGTCTGCCGCTGTACCGCCTGAACGTATTCCGGGAAGTGCTCGGCGACGGCATCGAGCTGCTCCATCGCCTCGTTGCTGTGCCGCTCGTAGGTTACCCGGCAGTCGTCGGCCACTGCCGGGGCCACGCCGCTCAGCTCGGCCAGGTGCGCCACTTCCTGCGCAACCCGGCGTCCGGCTTCGAGCACGGCAGCATCGTGTTCGTACTTGGCGGCCAGCGCCCGCAGGCGGTAGCGGCGGACCAGCGGATTCTTCGGGAAGAGGTGTTCGAGCATGCCAATCAGCCAGTGGGTGATCCTCACCTCGAGGGGACTCGCGGTGGTGCGCTCCTGGGGGATCTCGTCCCGCTTCAGCTGATCACGCCGCAGGTCCACCGACAGTTCCAGCTCTCGCAGTACGGGCTCGGAGATCACGCCGCGGTCGAAGAGATCCCGGTAGGCCGTGCGCTCGGCGGTGAGTGCCTCAGACCACACGACGTGGCGCATCTCACTCTCGCGGCACTCGGTGCGCAAGCCTTGCAGCTCCCGCTCAACGCCCAAGATCTCGTCCCGATACTCGTTCTCGATGTCCGTGGCCAGTCGGTTGGAGAAATGCCCCGCCGTTCCCAGCCGCTCGATGCGTTCCAGGGCTTCCCGTTTCGCCGCCAGCGCGGCCTGTGCCCGGCCGACCCGTTCGACGAGAGAGGGGCGGTCCAGACCGAGAGCCCGAATCAGCGGTGCCATGGTGAGGCCGCCACTCAGGAGGGTGAACAGCACCACCCCAATTGCCAGGCTGATCAGCAACTCCCGCTGCGGGAAGTCGGATGGGAGGCTCAACACCAGAGCGAGGGCCACCGCGCCGCGCAGCCCACCCCAGAACAGGACGCTCCGCACCCGCCAGTCGATAGCTTGGGCCCCCGGAAGTCGACTGACGATCGGCAGCAGACCGAACACGGTTACGACGCGGGCGACCATGACCGCGCCGATCGCCCAGGCGATGGGAACCAGGAACTCGACGATGCCGCCCAGCTTCACAGTGATCCCGACCAGGAGGAAGATGAGGCTGTTGGCGACGAACGCCGCATACTCCCAGAACTGCTGCAGGTAGGCACGCACGTGTGGCGTGAAGCGGGTGGAGCCCAGCGTTCCCACAACAAGTCCGGCGCCCACTGTCGCCATGACTCCCGACACGCCGAGGTAGTGATCAGCGGCGATGAATGCCGCGTAGGCGACCACGGTGGAAAGGGCCACCTCCACCAACGGATCGTCATCCGCCAGCGCGATCGAGCGGATCATGAGGTATCCGATCAGGCCGCCAACCATGAGGCCGCCCACGAACACCATGACGAACTGGGCAGCTCCGCTGCCAATCGTCGCCACCCCGAGGGCGCCGCCCGCCAGCACCGCGAGGATGATGCGGAACAGCACGATGGCAGTGGCGTCGTTGAAAAGACTCTCGCCCTCCACCAGTATCGCGAGCCGCTTTGGCGCCCCGACTTCCTTGAACAGGGCGATGACGGCAATTGGGTCGGTGGCAGAGATGAGGGCGCCGAACAGTAGAGCAGGGCCGAGAGGCAGTGGTGTCAGCAGGGCGAGCAGCCCGCCGACGATCGCCGTAGAGAGGAGCAGACCCGGCGCTGCCAAGGCGAGCACGGGTGCCAGGTTCTGTGACAGCAGTCGGCTGTCCAGGTTGAAGGCCGACTCGAAGATGAGCGTTGGGAGGAAGACAAACAGGATGATCTCGGGCGACAGCGTCAGTTGGTGGAGCGGTTCCAGCACATCCACGCGCTCAGCCAGGGCGCCGATCACCAGCCCCACCAGCACGAGCCCGACGGTGTACGGCAGGTTTGCGCGCTTGAGGCCGATGGCCGCCGCGGCTGCCACCAACAGCAGCCCGACGATGGCGATCACACCGGTGATGATGCCGCCGTGTTCCATTGCGCTATGCCATTAGCTGTCGCACAGCAATTCGCAATTAGCAAACCGCAATTCGTCGAGCAGCGAGTCTGTGATGGACCGCGAACTGCGAATTGCTAATTGCAAATTGCTCGCCGCATGCTGACGATTCCCATTACCCCCGCTCCACCCTGAAGTACGTTCCCGTCGCTCGGCGAAACCCGTGCTTGAGTCTGTCATGTCCCTCGGGATCCGCCATCACCACCAGGGTCATGCCGGGTTTGAGCGGGGTTTCGGACGGTGGTTTGAACTCGAACTCATCGCTCTCGGGATGCCGTACTGCCAGGAGCAGGGCCCCGGCGGCATCGGCGCGAAGTGATTCCAGGGTCCGATCGGCCACGTTGGCTTCTTCCGGCACCGTGACTTCCTCGATCCTGAGGGCACCACGTTCTTCGCGCAACATCCTGTCGAGGAACGTCACGACTGTGGGGCGGACCAGCTCAGAGGCCATGCGGAGCCCGCCGATGCGGCTCGGGCTCACGACGGCATCTGCGCCGACAGTCCGGAGCTTGCCTTCGGTTTCGGGTTGCTCGGTGGCGGCGATGATTCGGGCGCTTGGCGCCAGGCGGCGCGCGGTCAGCACCCCCAGCACGTTGTCCTTGTCGTTGTCCATGCAAAACACCAGGCCGGCGGCCCGCTCAATGCCAGCGCTCAGTAGGACGTCGTCGTCGCTAGGGTCGCCTGTGAGGCCAGCGAATTCACCCAAGCGGTGCTGTGCCTCACTCAGTGCTGTCTCGGTGGGGGCCAGGATCACCGCCCTCCGCCGCGTGCGTATGAGCTCCTCCGCCACATACCAGCTGGCGGCGGTGTCGCCACACACGATGTAGTGGTCTAGCATGTCCGCAATGGTCTTTAGCATCCGTCGCCTCGTGAAGACGTTGTGCAGCTGCCCCTCGATGACAAACGCGGCCACCATTAGCACCGTGTACGCCACGATTCCCATGCCCCCAAGCACCAGCAGCGCCGTGAAGACCCGGCCCGCCGGATTGTTGGACATGTCGATGATCTCGCCGAATCCGACGGTCGTAAGGGTGATGACCGTCATATAGATGGCGTCGACCAGGCTGTAGGCTTCGCCGCCGATCAGTGTGAAGCCCAGCACGCCGATGGCGATGACCAGGATGAGAGCGCCAAGCGCCAGGCGGAGTCTCCGCCGGAGTCGGAGGAACTCGGCGGCCTCCGTATGGCGTCGGCCGGACCGGTGGTGCGCCGGCCGTGAGGGTCCAGTCATCGCCACCATGCAATACTTCCCGGGTGGGCGCGCGTCAATGGGAGTGGGAGCAGGGAGCAGGGAGCAGGGAGGAGAGAGGAGAGAGGAGAGAGGAGAGAGGAGAGAGGACTGCGGCGGGTGCCCGCCTCCTGCGGCTCTACTTCTCTGAGTACGGCGGCTCAGTGGCGCCGCGGGGCAGCGCCTCGTGCTCCTTCACCCGTGCCAGCACACGCTCCATGAAGTCCACCCGTTCGCTCAGGTCGCCCACTTCGTCGCGGACGGCGTCCAACTCGTCCAAGATGGCGTCGAATTGCGGGGAGAGGTGGTTTGGGGCGGCGGCCATGGGATTGGGCTCCCACCAGCGCACTAGGCGACGGTCATCCGCGTCCCGGAACGAGCCGCCGAGAATCAGGATCAGGTCGTAGAGCCACCACAGCCCCACACCGCCGAAGGTGCCGAGCATCAACACCCCGGTCGCGATCTTGCCGGTGTAGAACCGGTGCGCCCCGAACGGTCCGAGGACTCCGGCCAGGATCAGCGCGACGCCGCGGGAGCGGTCAGATATGCCGGTGGTTTCCATGGCCGACTCCAGATGAACGCTGACTAGCTACCACAACCTACGATCCGGGACCTTCGATGTTTCGGGCGGGCGAGGCGCGAGCCCGGACTACTGTCCCCGCCTCCTCATGCCGGTCGCTCTTCCTATTGTCGGGCCCAACCGGGCCTGTCGCCGGCAGCGCGGGCTCACGTGCCGGGGGAACGTCGTCAGCCCAACGTAAACGGTGGCCGGATCTCCTGCAATTACTAGCAAAGTTGGCGGTTTTCCCCTTGACAGACTCACCCTTGGGGGTCTAAAACAGTACCAGGGGCGGGCTTAAGAGCCCGTCTGTCGTAGTTGGCCCAAGACAGGAGTCACTGCCTCCGAAGCCCGGGCATGATCTTCCTGCTACTCGTCCCAACTCTTGCCGCCGTTGCTGCCGCCGGCTTGTCGGCAGTGATGGCCGTCAAGCGGAGCAGCCCCTGGTTCGGTCTCCTGGCGGGGCTTCTCGGCCTGGTCGCGGTGCATCAGGCGGCGGCGTTCTTGCTGCACCGGGCGTCTGCTGGTCAGGGTTTCGATGCCGAGGTGCTGACGGCGTGGCTGCTGGGCGGCGGCGCGCTGGTCGTCGCGATCGTTGCCACGCTGAGGACCGGCCGACCGCAAGTCAGCAGGGTGGGAGTGGATCGCGCCTACCTCGACCACCTGTTCCACGGCTCGTCAGAGGCTGTGGTGCTGCTCGACAACGACGACCGCGTGCTTCGTGTCAACCGGGCCTTCGCCCACATGTTCGGGTATGACGAGCATGAGGCGGTCGGCCGCAGGATCAACCAGCTCATCGTCCCCGAACATCTCGAGCGGGAGGCCCTCTCCCTCACCGCACAGGTCGCCAACGGGCAGAGCATCGATGTCGAAACCGTCCGGCAGCGCAAGGATGGCACCCCGGTGGAGGTTTCCATCGTCGGGCTGCCCGTCTCGGCAAGCGACAGTCAGATCGCTGTCTACGGCATCTATCGTGACCTCACCGAGAAAAGGCGATCCCAACGGGCGTTACGACAGCTGGAGAAAGCCGTCGAGACGATGCAGCTCGGCGTGACCATCACCGATCTCGAGGGCACGATCATCTACACGAACCAGGCTGATGCGGAGATGCATGGGTGGACGGTCGGTGAACTGGTCGGGAAGGACGTCAGGAATTTCGCGCCCCTTGGCGGGGCACGGCCGATGAGCCTGGGGGAGGTGCGCCGCGTAAAGAGCTGGCAGCGAGAGGCCACCAACGTCCGCAAAGACGGATCGACGTTTCCCGTCTCGCTGCGATCCGACGTCGTGCGGGACGAGTCGGGCGAACCGGTGGCGATCGTCACCACCTGTGAGGACATCACGCAGCGTCGCCGCGCCGAAGAGGAGTTGCGGAACAGCGAGGAGCGATATGCCCTCGCAGCCCGCGGCGCCAATGACGGTCTGTGGGATTGGGATCTGACGGCGAACACCATGTACCTGTCGCCGCGATGGAAACAGATGCTGGGCTACCAGGAACAGGAAATAGGTGCAGCCCCGGACGAATGGTTTCAGCGCGTCGATCCGGAGCACCTGGAGAGCCTGCAGACGGCAATCGCCGTCCACTTGGAGGGCCTCTCACCGCACCTGGAGCACGAGCACCGGCTGCGGCGGAAGGACGGTTCGAGCTGCTGGGTGCTGTGCCGTGGCATGGTGGTTCGGGATGAAGCGGACAGGCCGACTCGGATGGCCGGCTCGATGAGCGACATCACGCAGCGCAAAGCCGCTGAGGAGCAGCTATACCACGATGCGTTCCACGACCGATTGACCGGCCTACCGAACCGTGCGCTGTTCACCAGCCTGTTGGAACGGTCCATCGGTCGTGCCAAGCGGAGCGAAGATCGCCGCTACGCAGTGCTCTATCTCGACCTCGACCGCTTCAAGGTAGTCAACGACAGCCTGGGACACGCATACGGAGATCGGCTGCTGGTGGCGCTGGCGCGGCGGTTGGAGGGCTGCCTGCGGCCGGGTGACACGGTGGCCCGCTTCGGCGGAGACGAGTTCACCGTCCTGTTGGACGATATCGAGGGCGCCGACGACGCCACCCGCGTGGCGGACCGCATTGAGCACGAGCTGCGCTCACCGTTCACCCTCGGGGAGCATAACCTCGTCACGTCCGCGAGCATCGGGATCGCGTTCGGGGCACCGGCCTACACGCGAGCGGAGGAGGTGCTGCGCGATGCGGACCTGGCTATGTACAGGGCAAAGAGCCGGGGGACGGCGCGGTACGAGGTGTTCGACAGGCAGATGCACGAGCACGCGATGGCGCTGCTGCGGCTCGAGATTGACCTGCGGCGGGCCCTCGAGTTGAGGGAGTTCCGCATCTACTACCAGCCAATCGTGACCCTCAGGACGGGCGCAATCTCGGGCTTCGAGGCCCTCGTCCGCTGGCAGCACCGCGAACGGGGGCTGCTGTATCCCCAGTCGTTCGTCCCCCTCGCGGAGGAGACCGGCCTCATTATTCCCATCGGCCGGTGGGTGTTGAGGGAAGCTTGCCACCAGATTCGTGAGTGGCAAGAGCGGTTCCCGAGCGATCCGCCCCTTGCGGTCAGCGTCAATCTGTCGCCCCGGCAATTTCAGCAGCCCGACCTGTTCGATGTGGTGATGGAGACTCTGCAGGTTGTCGGTCTCGATCCCAGGAGCCTCAAGCTGGAGATCACCGAAGGCATTCTGATGGAGGATGCGGACGCGAGTATCGTAACGATCAGTCGACTCGCGCAGGCAGGAGTGGAGGTGCGCATCGACGACTTCGGGACGGGGTACTCGTCGTTGAGCTACCTGGGCCAGTTCAGCGCTGGCACCCTCAAGATTGACCGTTCCTTTGTGAGTAAGCTCGCGGCGTCGGGACAAAGCCGCGAGATCGTGCGCACCATCATGACGCTGGCCCGCTCGTTGGGGATGGGTGTCATCGCCGAGGGGGTCGAGACGGAAGATCAGCAGAAGCAGCTGCGCGAGCTCGATTGTCAGGAGGTGCAGGGGCACCTGTTTTCCCGGGCCGTCGACAGCGCGACGGCCGAGCGCCTGCTCACGGAGTGGCGCAAAGGAGAGGGTGGGGCGCCGTAAGTCCGCTTGCGTCGACAGCCGGCAGGTTGTGATATTTTGAGCCCGGCTGGCTGAGCCGGCGCAGAG